>CETH01163511.1_pt1 | contig 11691 bp, 12 predicted proteins | sample 361461 | NCBI WGS metagenome assembly CETH01 (sample SAMEA2622695, study PRJEB7988) | marine metagenome | isolation source: saline water (ENVO:00002010), including
GGACAGTCTTGTAATGCACCAACAAGAATGTTAGTTGAAAAATCAATTTATGGTGAAGCTATTGAGAGACTGCGAAAGTATGCAAGTGAATTTAAAGTAGATGATCCATACAAAGAGGGTGAGCATATAGGTCCGGTAATTTCAGAAACACAATTTAATAAAATCCAAGGTCTAATCCAAAAAGGAATAGACGAAGGTGCAAAATTAGTTGCAGGTGGACCAGGAAAACCTGAAGGATTAAACGATGGTTACTATGTGAAACCTACAGTATTTGCAGATGTTAATAATAATATGGAAATTGCAAGAACTGAAATTTTTGGTCCAGTTCTTTCTGTAATTCCCTTTGAAACCGAAGAAGAAGCTATTGAGATTGCAAATGATACTGACTATGGATTAACAAATTATATTCAAACTCAAGATAATGATAAAATCCAAAGAGTTGCTCGAAAACTTAGATCTGGAATGGTAGATGTTAATGGTGCTGGTATTGCAGTAGATGCTCCATTTGGAGGATTTAAACATTCCGGGATTGGGAGAGAAGCTGGAAAAGAGGGCTTACTTGAATTTTTAGAAGTAAAATCTGTTGGTGGTTGGAATTAATTAAAAGATTTATTTTTTACACCATCTAAAAAACTAATACATTTTTTAATTTCTGAAAGTTTTATAAATTCATCAATTTTATGAGCTTGTTTTATTGAGCCTGGACCGCAAACAACAGTGCTTATACCTATTTCCTGAAAAAGTCCCGCTTCAGTTCCAAATGAAACCACTTCTCTTGAATTGTTTCCAGTAATACTTGATACAAATTCACATGCTTCAGATTTTGAGATTCTATCAAAACCAGTTATTTCACCGATAATATCTTTTTTTACAGAAGAGTTTGGATAAACCTTTTTCATCTCAGGCAAAAGAATTTCTTGAGCAAACTTATCTATTTCATTATTTAAAAATATTCCATCTTCTTTTACTACAGGTCTTGTTTCCCAATTAACATGACATTTATCAGCAATAACATTGTGTGCTATTCCACCAAAAATACCACCAATTTGTAAAGTTGAATAAGGCGGGTCAAATATAGAGTCTTTTAATTGTCTTTTTTTAAGTTGTTCCTTTAGCTCAAGAAGTTTGTTAACATACCTTGCTGCAAACTCAACGGCACTCACACCTTTGTCAGGTTGAGAACTATGTCCTGCAAGACCTTCAAAATATGTTGTATATTCATAGCATCCTTTATGTGCATCTATGATTTTCATATTTGTTGGTTCACCAACAATACAAATACAATCTTTTATGCCTCTTTTTTTTAATTCTTTAATTAAAATTGGTGCACCTTTACAAGCAGTTTCTTCATCAAAAGTAAAAGAGAAGTGAATATCTCTATCTAAATTTGAACTAGAAAAAATTGGAGCATATGCTAAAGCACATGCAATGAAACCTTTCATATCACACGAGCCTCTACCAAACAATTTATCTTCTTTTATAGTTGCCTCAAAAGGATTTGTTTTCCAACCTTTAGAAACTGGAACAACATCTGTATGTCCAGATAAAATAATCGGTTTCTTTTCACTAACTGATTTTGCTTTTAAAGTTGAAAATAGATTAACTCTTTTTCCTTCCTCATCATAAGTTCTAAATGATACAGCGCCTAATGAATTTAATATATTATCACAATAATCTATAAGTTGATTATTATCCTCACCAGAAACTGTTTGAAATCCAATTAAATCTTTTAGTATTCTAATTGAATTGTGATATATTTCCTCTAAATTATTTCCTGTACTCATTTTTTATTAATTATATATTAATTTTATGAAAGAACAAATAACCTACGATATATATGACAAAGTAGATATTAGAGTTGGAACAGTATTATCAGTTAAAAAAAATGAAAAAGCTAGAAAACCGTCATTAGTTGTTCAGGTAGACTTTGGAAAAGACATAGGTATCAAGCAATCATCTGCACAGATAACTCATTATTATAACGAGGAAAATTTAGTAGGAAAACAAGTTATTGGTGTTTGTAACTTTCCTGAAAAAAATATAGCAGGCATTGTTTCTCAGTTTTTAATACTTGGTTCTATAGATGAAGATGGAAAGGTAGTGCTTGTTCACCCTTCTCAAAAAGTTGATAATGGTTTGCCCGTAGCATAATAATGCACCCTGAATTACTGTCTCTTTGTTTATTTATGTTTGTGACAAGTTGTTCGCCAGGCCCAAATAATATTATTGCGTCACATTCAGGATTTAATCATGGATTTAAAAAAACAATTCCTCTTATGTTGGGTGTAATTTTTGGTTTTACATTCATGTTAGCAGTTGTAAATTTTGGGTTAATAAAAATTTTTAATTTATATCCTTTAATACAAAAAATATTGATATTTACAGGAACTATTTTCTTAATTTATCTATCCTATAAAATCTCATTTTCTAAATCCACAAGTGAAAATGAAAAATTAAAACCAGTAAGGTTTATAGAGACTTTTTTGTATCAATTTCTAAATCCAAAAGGAGTAATAGTTGCAATTATTGCAGTATCTACTTATATAGAGTCTGGTAACAAGTTTATAATTTACTCATTTTGGTTATTAGCTATTGCATTTTTATTTGCAGTGGTAAGTATAATTTTTTGGACATTAATTGGAAAATATATGAGAAAATTCGCGACAAATGAGAAATTTATAAAATGGTTTAATTATGTTATGTCGACACTCTTATTGAGCTGCATAGCAACTTTTTATTACTAAATATATGAAGCCTGGAAACACAAATTCATTTAATTGTTTAAAGAAAATGTCAGTTAATGGAAAAAATTATTTTTTTTATTCATTAAAAGAAGCTGAAAAAAATGGTCTTGATGGAATAAACAAATTACCAAAATCAATTAAAGTTTTGTTGGAAAATCTTCTTAGATATGAAGATAATTTGACCGTAAACAAAGATCAAATATTAGCTATTAAGGAATGGTTAAACACAAAAAATTCTAAAACTGAAATTGCCTATAGACCTGCAAGAGTTCTCCTTCAAGATTATACTGGAATACCTGCAGTTGCAGATCTTGCAGCAATGAGAGATACAGTAAAAGAAAAAAATAAAGATCCAAATACTATCAACCCTCTCTCTTCTGTAGATCTTGTAATTGATCACTCAGTCCAAGTTGATAAATTTGCAACTGAAAATTCTTTAAAAGAAAATGTTGATATTGAATTTGATAGAAATTTTGAAAGATATTCTTTTTTGAAATGGGGACAACAAGCTTTTAATAATTTTAGAATTGTTCCTCCAGGGACTGGAATTTGTCACCAAGTAAATCTGGAATATTTATCAAAAGTAGTTTGGAATGAAAAATTTGAAGATAAAGAATATTTATTTCCCGATACACTTGTTGGAACTGATAGTCATACTACAATGGTTAACGGTTTATCCGTACTTGGTTGGGGAGTAGGTGGAATAGAAGCAGAAGCAGGTATGTTGGGACAGCCAATATCAATGTTAATACCAGAGGTCATTGGATTTGAAATGAAAAATAAGCTTCCTGAAGGCACAACTGCGACAGATCTTGTTTTAACAGTTGTTAAGATGTTAAGAGATAAAGGTGTTGTAGGTAAATTTGTAGAATTTTATGGAGATGGCTTGAAAAATTTAACTCTCGCTGACAGAGCAACTATTGCGAATATGGCACCTGAGTACGGTGCTACTTGCGGTTTTTTTCCAATTGATGATGAAACCTTAAAGTACTTAGAATTTTCTGGAAGATCTAGAGAAAACATTATGATTGTTGAAAAATATGCTAAAGAGCAAAATTTATGGGCAAGCAATGATATTTGGTTTACTGATAAATTGTCATTAGATATGTCCACAGTGGTGCCAACAATTTCTGGACCTAAAAGACCTCAAGACAAAGTACCTTTAACTAATGCTTCTAAAAATTTTATAAAAGTTTTTGAAGATGTATGTAAAAAAACCAAGCCTTCAATTGCAAAAGTTGAGGGTGCAGACTTTGAAATAAAAGATGGAGATATATTAATTGCAGCTATCACCTCATGTACAAATACTTCAAATCCAAATGTTTTAATTGGTGCAGGATTACTAGCTAAAAACGCTATTGAGAAAGGTCTAAACGTAAAACCATGGGTTAAAACTTCACTAGCTCCCGGATCACAAGTAGTTACGGACTATTTAAATAAAGCTGGTTTAAGCAAATATTTAGACAAATTAGGATTTAACTTAGTTGGTTACGGATGCACCACTTGTATTGGAAACTCTGGACCTTTGCCAGACAACATATCTGATACTGTTAGAGAAAATAATTTATATGCTGTTTCAGTTTTATCAGGTAATAGAAATTTTGAGGGTAGAATATCTCCGTTGGTCAAAGCTAATTATCTTGCGTCTCCCCCTCTTGTAGTAGCTTATGCAATTGCTGGATCAATGAGAATTGATTTATATAAAGACCCTTTAGGCAAAGATAGTAAAGGCAAAGAAATTTTCTTAAAAGATATATGGCCAACAAATAAAGAAATAGAAGATACTCTTATTGAATCATTAAACCCAGAAATGTTTGTCAATAGATATTCAAATGTTTCACAAGGACCTGAACAATGGCAAAAAATTAAAGTTGACAAAGGAAGTATTTATAACTGGGAAGAGAACTCAACTTATGTCAAAAAACCTCCTTTTTTTGAAAATTTACCAGATGAGCCAGAAGGGTTTAAGGAAATTAAAGATGCAAGACCTTTATTAATATTAGGTGATATGGTTACCACAGATCATATCTCACCTGCTGGTAGTATTCAAAAAGAAAGTCCAACAGGTAATTATTTCATGAAGCATCAAATTCTTCCAAAAGATTATAATTCTTATGGTTCAAGAAGAGGTAACCATGAAGTAATGATGAGAGGGACATTTGCCAATATTAGAATTAAAAATGAAATAGCCCCTGGTACAGAAGGAGGTTTCACAAAATTATATCCTGAAGAAAAAGTTATGCCTATTTATGATGCAGTTGTTGAATATAAAAAAAGAGGAGTTGATTTGGTTGTATTTGGAGGTAAAGAGTACGGGACTGGCTCTTCAAGAGATTGGGCTGCAAAAGGAACAAAATTACTAGGTATCAAAGCTGTCATAGCTGAAAGTTTTGAGAGGATACACAGATCAAATCTTATTGGAATGGGAGTATTGCCTTTACAATTTGTAGAAAATATGAATAGGCAAAATTTAAAGTTAAAAGGGTCTGAATTAATTTCAATATATGGTCTTGAAAAAGGTCTCAATCCAGGAGATCACTTAGATGTTGAGGTAAAATATGCATCAGGTGATATAAAAAAAATTAAAATGTTATGCAGAATAGATACGAAAAATGAATTAGAATATTATAAAAATGGTGGCATTTTACAATATGTTTTAAGGAATATGATCAATGGATGAAGAAATAGAAATCATTAATAGAAATACAAGAATTGAAAAATTAAAGAATTTTTTAATATCAAAAAGAAAACAGCTAATAACTCTGTTACTAGTGATTATTTTGTTATTAATCAGTTTTTTTAGCTATCAAGAATACAATTCTAGAAAAAAAGAAAAATTAGCAAATGAATTTAATAAAATAGTTATTGATTTTGAGAATGGTAAAAAAAATATAAATGATGATTTGATTCAAATAATAAACATTAAAGATAAAACTTATTCTCCACTAGCTTTCTTTTATTTATTAGATAATGATTTAATATCTTCCAAAGATGAAATAAATTCGTATTTTGATATTCTCATTAACGACATAGCTCTTGAAAAAGAAATTAAAAATTTAACTATTTATAAAAAAGGCTTGTTTAATTCAGACTTTGTTCAAGAAAATGATTTATTAAATATTCTAAATCCTATAATAAAATCTGAGAGCATGTGGAAGCCCCAAGCATTATATTTAATGGCAGAGTACTATTTATCAAAAAATCAAATGCAAAAATCTAAGGAATTTTTTAACCAAATAGCTGATATGGAAAATATTAGTCCAAAAATTAAACTAGAAGTTCAAAGAAGATTACGTTCAGATTTCAGTGAATAAAGCTATAAAATATATAATAATATTAATTTTTTTTACAAATTGTAGTTTTTCAAAAAAAGATACAGTTGATAACAGTAAACGAGTAGATATTTTTAAAAAAAGTGAAATAATTAAAGAAGAATTTAATTCTAAATTAAAAATAAAAAAGTTAAATTTTTTTAAAGAAAATCCTTTTTTTAAAAATAATAGCAATAATAATGGTAATATTAATTTCGAGACAGATTTTAAAAAAATCAAAAATTACAAAATTAATAAAATTAAAAAATTTAATTCAAATCAACCTGAATTATTCTTCACAGCTGATGAAAAGATAATTTTTTTTAATGGAAAGGGAACAATTATACTTTTAAGTGATGATCTAAAAAAAATATGGAAAGTTAATAATTATAACAAGAAAGAAAAAAAATTAAATCCAATTTTATATTTTGCCCAACATGATAAACAACTTATTGTTAATGATAATTTATCAAAAATGTATTCAATTGACTTGAATAATGGAAAAGTCATTTGGTCAAAATATAGCTCATCTTCATTTAATTCAGATATAAAAATTTATAAAGGAAAATTCTTAACTATAGATTTTGACAATGTAATTAGAGCAATTTCTACTGCAGATGGAGTAGAATTGTGGAACTTTAAAACAGAGAATTCATTTATTAAATCTAAAAAGAAACTTTCAATAATTTTGAAAGATGAAATTGTTTTTTTTATAAATAATCTTGGTGATGTTACAGCGCTAGATGTAAATAATGGTAGTTTAGTTTGGCAAACACCAACTCAAAGCAATTTAATATACCAAGATGCATTTACTTTAGAAAATTCAGATTTAGTTTTTGAAAACAATACGATTTATTTTTCAAATAACAAAAATGAGTTCTTCTCAATAGATGCAAGAACAGGACTAATTAAATGGACACAGTCAATTAATTCAAGCTTAAGGCCCACTGTAATTGACAATTTAGTCTTTACAATTTCAAATGAAGGATATCTATTTGTTATTGATGATATTACTGGAAATATTTTAAGAGTCACAGATATTTTAAAAAATATAAAAAACAGAAATGAAATAAGACCAACAGGATTTATTCATGGTAAATATAAGTTGTTTGTATCTTTAAGCAATGGACGATTGTTGACAATAAATTCATCAACTGGCATTCAAGAAAAAATTATAAAGATACATAGATCAAAAATTTCCAGACCATTCGTATTTAAAAACAGCATGTATTTGATAAAGGACAATGCCATAGCCAAAATAAATTAATGTTTTTAAAAATTTTAGAAAAATTAGGAAGAAAAAAAGTAGTTCTGGATAGAGGACCCTCTCATCCTGAATATGATAAGGCAAAGCCATGGATGAATAGATATTATTTATTATTTCGTCATCGACCAAAGTGGTTTCCATTTAATATTTTAATTCATGAAATGCTAGATGATGATCATGGTGACGGTGTTCATAATCATTTATTCCCGTTCATTACAATCATTCTCAGAGGAGGATATTGGGAAACGCTAAAAACAGGTAAGGTTTGGAGAGCGCCAGGATATGTAGGATTTAGATCTGCAAATAATTTTCATAGAGTGGATTTAGAACCAGGAACTAAACCATTGACTATTTTTATAGCTGGTCCATACGGATTTAGAAAAGGGCCTAGGTCTGAGTATGGAATAGATTTTAAAACAAAAAAATGAATTTAGCTTATTCTTTCCTTAAATTTTGTGAAGACAAAGAATATGAAATTAATAATAGTCAGTTAAATATAATAAAAGAATTAATTAAATATTATAGTCTTAATTTTGATCAACCAATTTTAAAAAAATTACTAAAAAAAAAAAATAAACAAGGGTTTTATTTAGTTGGAGATGTTGGTGTAGGCAAGACAATGATTTTAAATTTTTTTTTCTCATCTATGAGAGAAAAAAAATTAAGATTACATTTTAATGAATTCATGATCAAATTTCATGAATTTGTTTTTAAAAATAAAAAAAAAGGAAAAAATAATGGTTTAGAAAATTTTGTTAAAGATTTAAGCAGCAAATCTAAAATAATATATTTAGATGAATTTCAAGTAACAAATATAGTTGATGCAATGATTTTAGGTAAATTATTTAAGAAAATTTTTGAGCAAAATATTAAAGTGGTTTTTTCCTCCAATACAAAAATAAAAGAATTATATAAAGATGGACTTCAAAGAGATCAATTTCTTCCATTTATAAAAATTTTAGAAAATAATTGTAAGGAAATAGAGCTCAAAATAGATGAAGATTATAGGGCTTCAAAATATGTAAATTTAGACAGATTTTTATCACCTATTAATAATTCAACTAATTTTAAATTTAATAAACTATTTAGAAAAGCCACAAAAGATAAAAAAAAAATGACTAAAGTATTAGAGATTAAGGGTCGTAAATTAGTAATTGAAAACTATTATGATAGGGTACTTAAATTTACTTTTGATGAAATATGTAATAGAAATTTGGGCTCAGAAGATTACATTGAGATTGCGCAACAAAGTGATCTAATTTTTATTGAAAATTTACCTCATTTTAATGAAAACAACTTAAATCAACAGCTAAGATTTATAACTTTTATAGATATTGTTTACGAAAAAAAAATACCATTGACTATTAAGTCAGAGGTTGATTTAAAGCGACTTAAATCAGCAAATAGTATTATTGACCCATTTAAAAGAACAATTAGTCGTCTGCACGAACTAACATCATAAAACTAAATTAACTTATGAAACAAGAATTTTATAACCTAAAAATTATTACAAACGGACAAAAACTTTATAATTTTACCAATAAAACTATTGAATGGGTAAAAAAAAAAAATTTTCAGAATGGTATTCTAAATTTATCAATTCAACATACAAGTGCCTCATTAATTGTACAGGAAAATGCAGATCCTGATGTCCAGACTGATTTAATTAATTATTTTAATAAGTTAGTTCCAATGGATAATTCCTTATACAATCATACTGTTGAAGGCAAAGATGATATGCCTGCTCATATAAAATCTGCATTAACAAATAATCAAATTTCTTTTAGTATTAAGAATAAAGAAATACTTTTAGGAACATGGCAAGGTATTTATTTATTTGAGCATCGACTGGAGTCAACTACAAGAAAAATTATTCATCATTTCTTAGGCGATTGATTTTAAATTTTATTTTGCTGACTTTTTTAAGATAATAATAATCATTCGCAAAAAAAATTTGTTACTGATAATCATTAGCACACTTTATTATTGTAATAATTTTCTTATTAACTATTTTAGATTCATGAAAACAGAACACTATAATTGTAAAAAATGTGGATTAACTATTTCATCAATATGCTCAAAGTGTGACAGAGTAGTTGATATAGAAATGCTTGATAACGGATGTATTGTGCAAAAAACTAAATGTGATGATTGTGCAAATGTTCCTGTTATTAAAGATGTTTGTTCACAGAGTTAATTAATTTAAATAAATTAATTAAATATCTATTTTTGAGAATTAGAAATGGAAATAACCAATGGTGTGTTCAATACAATCAAAAATATAATTAAAAATAATAAAGGTTCAATACTAAGAACAATTGTATATACGGTAGGTCATTTTATAATTGCTATTTCAGTTCTCATGTTAATTGCAAATGTTTCGTTTTTAATCGCTTTAACAGATGCAATTGTAGAGCCTTTAGCTAATGCCATATGGTACTTCATTCTTGATAAGTGGTGGGCTAGCAAATCATCTTAGAAATCTGTTTTATTTTTTTAATGATTGAAAGGCTGATAGAGCAGCTTTTCTAGCTTCTTCATGAACAACAATTGGTTTAGGATAATCTTTTCCAATTACAGTTTTGATTGCATTCTGATATTTAATTTCCATTTCCCAAGGTTTATGAATAAATTTTGAAGGAACATTTTTTAATTCTGGTACCCATTTTTTTACATATTCTCCTTGTTTATCAAATTTCTCTCCCTGAAGAATTGGATTGAAGATTCTAAAGTAAGGAGCAGCATCTGCGCCACAACCAGCAACCCACTGCCATTGTGCAACATTATTAGCTTCATTGAAATCTAGAAGGCAATTCCTGAAATATTTTTCTCCTTCTTTCCAATTAATTCTTAAATGTTTCACTAAAAAAGACCCAACAACCATTCTTATTCTGTTATGCATCCATCCAGTTTCATAAAGTTCTCTCATACCGGCATCTACAATTGGATAACCTGTTATTCCTTTTTTCCAAGCATTTAGATTTTTTGTATTTTTTACCCAAGGAAATCTATCAAATTCTTTTCTTAAATTACCTTTAAGCATTTGTGGAAAATAATTAATTAAACTATGTGAAAACTCTCTCCAACCTAGTTCATTTATATATTTTCTTATACTTATATTTTTCTTTATATCTTTTGAACATTTTTCATATATAGCCGAGACATGTATTTGACCATTTCTGATATAAGGAGATAATTTTGACGAACCATCTATAGATGGATAATCTCTATTTATCCCATATTTAGAAATTCTATTATTAATAAACTCTTCTAAATTTTTATTTGCTTCATCCTCTGATGGTTTCCAATATTTATCAAATTTTTTAAACCATTCTTTATTTGGCATAATATGCTTAAAAGTTTTTTTGGAATTAAATAAAATTTTCTTATTTTTCAATTTTTTCATTTCTGATATTTTTTGAGGTATTGCGTCTAGAAAAACTTGCTCTGCATTTCTCCAAAAAGGACTAAATACTTTAAAAGGGGTTCCGTCATTTTTTGTAATTGTTTGATATTCATTTAAAATATTTCCTTTAAAAATTTTAAATTCAATTTTTTTATTTTTTAGTATTTTTTCAATTTCAATATCTAATTTTAAATGATCTGGCTCATAAACTTTATTCCAATATACAGATATTTTTTCTTTAGTTTTCAATTTTGAAAAAAATAAAGCTTCATCAGAAATAATTGTTTCTAATTGAATATTAAATTTATTTAATGTTTCTAAATAATTTTCTAAAGATTTACTAATCCACCATTTTTGTGCTTCTCTTTTGCCGTCAAAATTTTCATTATTATGAATATAAACAGCAGTAACCGCATCATGATTATTACACGCATATGATAGAGCATGATTATTTCTTATTCTAAAATCATCTCTAATCCATACTAAAGCACAATCAGTCATCTATTAAATCTTTTTTAAACCTTTTGATAAAAGTTTGTTATACAAAGTTGCATCGGCATTTCCTTCACATCCCATTACTAGTACATTTGATTTATCATCAAGCTTTAATTTATTTTTAATTTTTTTATCATTACATGCTGCGATTAAACTAATTATTCCTGGCGTAGCACATTCTCCACCCACTATATTTTTTTTACTAAATTTTGCTTTTGCTAACATTGCAACAGTATTTGATACTTTAGTATCATCAATTGTTATACAATGATTTGTTGCTTTTTTTAAAATGTTCCATGGTACCAGAGACATTTCGTTACAAGACATACCACCCATAATACTTTCTTTTTTAATTTTAATTTTTTTAATTTTTTTTGCTTGAATGCTTTGTAAAACACATGCAGCCTCTTTTGGTTCAACAACTATTATTTTTGGTATTCTTTTGAAATATCTAGCAATACCAGCCAC
>CETH01010653.1_pt1 | contig 11680 bp, 9 predicted proteins | sample 361461 | NCBI WGS metagenome assembly CETH01 (sample SAMEA2622695, study PRJEB7988) | marine metagenome | isolation source: saline water (ENVO:00002010), including
ACATGACCACCTAATGGAACATTGTTTGCTATGATTACATTATTTGCAACATTGCAATCATGGGCAACATGAGATGAAATCATAAAAAGACAATTGTCTCCAATTTTAGTTAATCCTCCACCTCCAGCTGTTCCTGGATGAATTGTTACATATTCCCTTATTTTATTATTGTTTCCAATTACAAGTTTAGTTTGTTCCCCTTTATATTTTAAATCTTGAGGATCATTACCAATAGCAGCAAAAGGATAAATTTGATTATTTTTACCTATTTTTGTATTTCCTGAAATGTTTACTTGAGAATGGACTTTAGTGTTATCACCAATTTCAACATCTGGGCCAATTATAGAAAATGCACCTATTTGCGCTGAACTTGATACTTTAGCTTTACTATCTACTATAGCTGTTTTGTGAATCATTTATTTTCTCTTAAAAAATTTTTTAAACTTTTAGCTGGATACCCCATTACTTTAGAATTATCCGGTATATCTTTAATTACTCCACTTCCTCCACCAATTTGAACGTTGTTTCCAATTTTTAAATGGCCGGAAATACCAGCTTGTCCTCCTATCATTACATTATTTCCTAATGTAGAACTTCCAGCGAAACCTACTTGACCTGCTATAATACAGTTTTCACCTATCTTGACATTATGGGCAATATGAATTTGATTATCTAAATAAGTATTTTTACCAATTATAGTATTTGATAAAGATCCGCGATCAATCGTTGAGCCACAGCCAATCTCTGCATTATCATTAATAATTACTACTCCTATTTGAGGATATCTAAAGTTAGAACTTTTATCTGGAAAAAAACCAAAACCTTTTTTACCTACTACACAGCCATCTAATATATGAACGTTATTTTTAATTAAGGAATTTCTTATAATAACATTTGAACCAATAGAACAATTATCACCTATGGAAACATTTTTTTCTATTATTGAATTATGACCAATTAGACAATTTGATCCAATTTTTACATTTTCACCAATCAAAACATTCTTACCAAACTTAACTTTTTTTTTAAATTCTGTTTTATTTATGTCTTCTACTGTATTATCAAAATCATCTGTAACAGATTCAGGATAAAAAATTTTAGTTAGTAAAGCTGTATCCAATAAAACTTTATTTGAAATTATAGAAATACATTTTTTTGGTAAGTATGATTTAAGTTTTTCTGTAGTTATACAATATGATGCTTTTGTAATTTTGGCTTGATCAACATATTTTTTTGAGTGAAAGAAAGTAATATCATTTTGTTGAGAAGAATGAAGGTCTTTAATATCAAATACTTGATTGTCAGGTTCTTTGATTTTTAAGTTTAAATTTTTCAGTAAAAAATTTAATCTATAAGGACCTGTATTTTTAAAAAATGGATTATTCATTAACAAGTTTAATATCAAAACTTAGATTAATTACTTATCAAGATTTATTGCTAATTATTTCCTATCAACAATTGTTGCAGACCAAAGAGCATCAGCCATTTTTTTACCATCGACAATAGCTTCACCCTTATATTTCCAGACTCGTCCATGGGATCTGATTGCTTCTATATTTAATTCTAATCTGCAATCTGGTATTACTGGATTTCTAAATCTAGCTTTATCTATACTCATCAAAAAAACAAGTTTATTTTCATATTCTGATTTATCTATTCCAGCAGCAGTTAAAGCTGCTGCAGCTTGTCCAAAAGCTTCTACAATAAGTACACCGGGCATAACTGGATTTCCTGGAAAATGACCTTGAACAAAAAAACTATCTTTTTTTACATTAACTATTGCCGTAGCAGAAAAAAGTTTTTTAATATTTATAAGCTCATCTATTAAAAGCATAGGTTCTCTATGAGGTAATAATTCGATAATTTGATTTTTATTTAATTTATCACTCATTTTTTATTTCAACTTTTTTTATTTTATCATTTAATAAATTTAAAATATTATCTGAAATATCCAAATTTGACTTACCAATTATAACATTTTTTTTTTCTAAAACTAAGGAAATTTTATTTTCAGTAGAATATTTGGATAAAATTTCATTTATAATATTTAAAATTTTATTTCCAGCATCATCTCTTAATTTTTTTAAATCATTATTTTTATTGTTTTTTAATTCTTGATAGGATTTATATTTTTCTCGTAATTCACTAGCTTTTTTGTTAAATTCTTCTTCTTTAATTAAATTTTTTTGCTTTAGTAAATTCTCTTCTTCTGACTTAATTGAATTTTCTAATTTTTTAAATTCTTCTATATTTTTATCATTAATTTTTTTAAGCTCTTTATTTATATATTTACCTGCTTCAGACTCTGAAATAATATAATTGACATCTAAATATACTATTTTTTCTTGAGCGAAAGAATTTACACAAAAAATTAAAAAAAAAAATATTAAAAAATATTTTTTCATTAAAAGGTTGTACCTATATCAAATCTAAACACTTCAGTTTTATCAGTATTTGATTTGGTCAATGGCTGCGCAAACGAAAAACTTAAAGGGCCAATCGGTGTTAGCCAATCTACAGCAAGACCAGTTGATGATCTGATTTTACTACTATCATCTAGAGTGCTGCTATAGTCAACTCCCCATACGTTTCCTGCATCAATAAAAAAACTAAAGTCTATAGACTCTAAATCTTTAAATAATCCAGGTAAAGTGGTTGCAAAATTTAATGCAGTTGCATAATTACCACCTATATAATCTTGACCATCTTTAGGTCCAACTTTACCAAATTCAAATCCTTTTAATCTTTTACTTGGCAAATATATTCTTTTTGAAATTCTTACATCATCCCCAGATAAAGAATTTACAGATTGAGCTAAAAACCTAAAGGATAAAATAGCATTTTCATTTGGAGAATAATATTTAGCAAAGTCATATTTATTAATAATACTTAGATCATCTGAATATAAAGGTAATGTTTGATGAAAAGCGCTTTTAAAACCTGAAGAAGGTTGAAAATTTTGATTTAATTTATTTAACGTTAAACCATATTTAAAGCTACTATCAAAATAATCACCTTTTTGTTTCTTTTTAGCAGCTGACGCTGTTTCAGATGTTTTTAATGTCTCTAAATAATTAGATATAGAAGGAGAAAAGTAAATGTCTTCGTATTGTTCAAATAAGGTACCTATTGAAAAACCAGTTTTACTTGATTTATAACCAAACCTTGTCATTTGATCAATTTGGGTAGCCTCAATACTAGTTATTAAACTTTTGTCACTGTTATTGTAGTTTGGATTATTTATTGTAAGTCTTCCCAAGAGCGAAGTATCACTTATGGATGCATTAGTATCAACTTTTATACCTTTTCCTAAATAGTTATTTTCTTTGATCCCAAAGGATACCGACGAACCACTTGTACCTGTTCCTGCGCCTGCAAATATTTCACCAGTAGGTTGTTCCTCAACATTAATATTAATAATTTTTAATTCATCAGACGATCCACTTTCAATTGACTTTTCAACTTTTTGGAACAATCTTTTTGATTTTACTTCATTTATGGATTTGTTAACTAAAATTTCATTAAAAGCATCGCCTTCATCAACTAATAATGAATTTCTAATAACACTTTCTTCAGTTATATAATTACCAAAAATATTTATTCTTTCTACGTAAAATTTTTTACTTTCTTCTAATTTTATTAATAGATTAATTTTATTATCAACTATTTCTTCTTGATATTTGGCATTTATAAATTCAAATTCTTTTGTAAGTGCAATTTCGTCTATCTTGTTAAGTATCTGCTTGATTTTATCTAGTGAATAAATTTTTCCTTCTAGACTATTTTGAACTTCAATTATTTTTTTAAAACTTTCTTGAGAATAATCTTCTGGTAAAATTAAATCTATATTGCCAAAATAATATTTATTACCAGCATTAATATTAAAAATTAACTCAAAATTTGACTCGTCAATTACTTTAGCTGAAGAACTTTCAACAGAGACATTATAATATCCTTTATTTCTATAATAATTATATAATAATTTTTCATCTAAATTTATTCTATTTAAATCTAAAAATTTTCTAGAACTTACAAACTTCCAAAATTTTGCTTCTTCTGAAATAATAATTTTTTTTAGTTTATTTTCTTTAATTTTTTTATCTCCAATAAATCTAATTTTCTTTATATATGCTTTGTCTCCAAGTTCAATTTCAAAAATTAAATCAACAGTATTATTTGGATTATTTTTTAATTTAGGTATTACTTTTGAAAAATAATAACCGTTAGTTCTTAATATATTTATAATTTTTTCTTCATCACTTTTAACTTTATTCTCAATAAAAGAATTCTTTTCTCTCATTTCAACTTGTTCATTTAAAAGTTTTATAAGTCTTTTATTTTTTATACCTTCAAATTTAAGAGTTTGAATAACAGGATTTTCTTCAACAGAAATGTATAAGATGTTATTGCTAACATTAATTTCAACTTTACTAAAAAAATTTGTAGAGTAGAGATTTTTTAAAACATTATTTAATTGATTTGTACTTAAATCCTCATTTAATTCAATTTCAGTAAATATTTTTATAGTTTCACTAGATACTCTCTGATTACCATCAACTTGAATTTTTTTAATAATCTCAGAGTTTACTGGTATTATAAATAATAATAAAATTATTGTAATTTTAAATATAATTTTCATATTAATAATTACTGTATACATAGATTTTTGGTTTTCAACCTAACTTCTTTGGATAAGTTTATTATATCAGATATATTTTTGGGTTTTTTCTTGATTAGATTAGAATATTTTTTAAAATTTATAATTTTAATTAAAAATTTATTAATTTCATGAAAATTAATTTTATTTTTTATATATAGATCAACTAATTCATCATTAGCAGATATTAAAACTGTTTCGAATAAAGTGTTATTATTGTTAATTTTATTTAATATTTTTATCGACGGATATTTTTTTAAATCGACTTTTTTAAAGTTTAAATTATTAAGTAAATTTATATCAACGTTTTTTGTAAAAAGTTTTTTTTTATTTTTATGATATATTGAATTAAATATTGGAATTTTCATATCTGTATCATGAGCTAAAATTTTAATTTGACCATTTATAAACTTAATTATTGAATGAATATAAGATTTAGGGTGTATTAAAATGTCAAATTTATTAATATCAACTTTAAAGATTCTTTGAGCTTCAATAACCTCAAATACCTTGTTCATTAAAGTTGCTGAGTCAATTGATATTTTTTTTCCCATTCTCCAGTTTGGATGTTTAATTGCATCTTTTGGTTTAACATTCTTAAGTTGATTTAATTTATAATTTAAAAAAGGTCCTCCAGATGCTGTAATTATTATTTTTTCAACTTTACTAATTGGTTCATTATTTATTAACGACCAAATTGAAAAATGTTCTGAATCAATTGGTATGAATTTGGTGTTATTTTTAATTAATTTTTTTTCTATAAGTCTCCAAGCACAAATAATCGACTCTTTATTTGCTATTGCGATACTTTTAGTTTTATCAATACAATTTATTGTTGAATCAAGGCCTGCTATACCAGTGATTGCACACATAATGTAATCTATTTTTTTTTTGAGTAATTTTTTTTTTAGTTCTTTAAATGAGTTAAATACCTTGATCTTTTTTTTAATAAACTTTTTTTTATGTTTATAATAAATTTTTTCGTTAAATATTATTACTGATTTTGGTTTAACAATTTCAGTTTGTTTTAATAACTTTTTATAATTAGTGTTAGTTGATAAAAAAATTACATCAAAATCATTTTTATTATTGCTTATAATTTTAATTGTATTTTCCCCTATTGATCCAGTTGATCCTAATATTGCAATTTTTTTTTTCATTAACTAAAGATTATATAAATAAATTGTAAGCATATATAATTGGTAAGACAAATATTAATCCATCTATTCTATCTAATACGCCACCATGACCAGGTAATAAATTCCCAGTATTTTTGATTTTAGATCTTCTTTTAAAATAAGATACAGCTAAATCACCTAATTGACTAATCGATGAAACCAATAAAACATATCCTATATCTGATAATTGTATTTGGTTTAATGTGTAATTTTCGACAAAAAAAGAATATGAGATAATTGAAAGAATATATCCTCCAAACATTCCTGCATATGTTTTATTTGGACTTATTTTTGTTAATTTTGGTCCTTTTAATAGCTTTCCAAAGATATATCCACCTATATCAGTAAATACACAAATAATTATTAATATTAAAAAATCATATAAAAAAAATGTAGCTCTAAATAGATATGCTGACACAAAAGATAAAAACAAGAAAATTAATCCAAATATATAATAAGGTTTATTTTTAGACATATGATGCCATTCATAAGAAGTTGCTAAAAATATAATAAATAGAAAAAAAAGAAAAAAATAAGAACCTTTTATTATAAAAAAAAGAGATATTGGAATGAGTATAATTGAGCTTATAATTCTTTTTAATATTTCATTGTTCATTAAATATTACCAAAATTTCTTTTAATATTTCTAAACTTTTTTAATATTTTATTGTAATCATTTTCATTAAAATCTGGCCACAACTTTTTTTCAAAAAATATTTCAGAATAAGCTAATTGCCACAATAAAAAATTACTCAGTCTATGAGTATCACCAGTTCTAATTAGTAAATCTGGATCAGGAATTTTACTCGTAAAAAGATATTTAGAAATATTTTTTTCACTTATTATAGCTTCATTTTTTTTTATTAAATTAAATGAATGTACAAGTTCACTTTTAGAACCGTAATTAAGTGCTAAATTAAGTTGCAACTTTTTATTTTTTAATGTTTTATTTTCAGATTTATTAAGTAAAGAGTTAATTTTTTTAGGAAATTTTTTTTTACCTATTATTTTTAATTTTATTTTTTGATTATTTAGCTCAGAAACTTTAGTTTTGAGAAAACTTTCTAGTAAGTTAAATAAATAATTGATTTCTTTTTTTGGCCTTTTCCAATTTTCTGTAGAAAATGCATATAATGTTAAATATTTTATGTTATTTTTTATTGTACATTTAATAATTTTTTCAACAGTTTTTAGGCCCTCTTTATGTCCAAGATTTCTAGATTTTTTGTGTTTTAAACCCCAACGTCCGTTGCCATCCATAATTATGGCGACATGTTTAATATGGTTCATATTTTCATTATTTCTGTTTCTTTAGAAATAACTTTCTCATCAATTTTTTTTATTTGATCATCCGTAATTGTTTGTATTTTTTTTTCAAACTTTTTTTCTTCATCTTCACCAATATCTTTTGATTTTAATAATTTTTTTAATTCATCATTAGCTTCTCTCCTGATATTTCTAATAGAAATTTTACATTTTTCTCCCATAGATTTGATAAGTTTTTTAATTTCGTTTCTTCTTTCTTCACTTAAATCTGGAACCGGTAATCTAACAAGTTGTCCATCAATTTGAGGATTTAGTCCTAATTCAGATTTTTTTATTGCTGAATCTATTAGTGAAACATTATTTAAATCCCATACTTGTATATTTATTACTCTTGGCTCAGGTGTTGTAATTGTTGCCAACTGATTAATTGGCATTTTTTGACCATAAACATCAACTTTAACAATATCTAACATACTAGAGTTTGCTCTACCTGTTCTTAAAGATGATAAATCTTTTGTAAAAACCTCAAAAGTTTTACTCATTTTTTGAAAATAATTTTTTTCGTTAAACATTAGTCACCAATCTTTATTCTATAAAAATCAACAATTTTTAAATCTGTAAAACCCATTTCTTCAATAATATTCTTAACCTTTTTTTTTGGTTCCATAACCCATTGTTGTGTCATTAGGCTATTTTCTTCTTTAAATTTATTCATTTTACCTAAACTAATTTTTTTTGCTATATCATCAGGTTTTCCTGAATTCTTTAACTCTTCAGTGATGAGTTCTTGTTCTTTCTCCAATATTTCTTGTTTAATATCATTAGGATTTATTGATATTGGATTTGATGCAGCAATATGCATACTTAATTGTTTACCAAATAAATCAATTTTTTCTGATTTTTCTTTAGAAGTTATTGTTACAATAACAGCAATTTTAGATAAATTATCTTTTACAACAGTATGTAAATAATTATAATTTTTTGAATTTTCATAATTTAAAGTCTTTACTCTTCCCAGGGTTATTTTTTCTCCAATCTTGGCTATCATAGACACTAAATTTTCTTCAACAGACTTATTATTTTTCATTATAGATTTTTTTAATCTTTCAATATCTGAATTTACAGAATTATTTATTTCACTTAATTCTTTAACAAAATTTATAAAGTCTTCATTTTTTGCTACAAAATCAGTTTCACAATTAACTTCAATTATTGATGTTTTTAATTGATCGCCACTAAGTGCAATAACACCTTCTTTTGCTTCTCTTGACATTTTTTTTGATGCTTTAGATATGCCTTTGACTCTTAAAATTTCTGCGGCTTTTTCAAGATCTCCATTGGACTCTTTAATGGCATTATTACAATCTTTGAAACCAGCACCAGTGGACTGTCTTAACTTCTTAATTTTTTCTAAATCACTCATTGAATATAATCAATTTAATGAACTGTTTTCAGCTTTGACTTGAGTTTTTTTATTATCGTCTTTTTTATTTGTATCTTCTTTTTCAGCTTTAAGAGAAGCCTTGTTATCAGAAATTGGTATTTCTTTTTTAGCTGCAATTATGGTTTCTTTTATCAAATTACAATAAAGATCAATTGATCTTCTAGCATCGTCGTTTCCAGGTATTGGATAATTAATACCCTCTGGATCAGAATTTGTATCAAGAATTGCAATAATTGGAATAGATAACTTTATAGATTCTTTTATAGCCAATGACTCATAATTTGTATCAATTACGAATACTAAGTCTGGAACTTTTTTCATTTCAGCTATACCACCTAGTGATTTTTGAAGTTTATCTCTTTGTGTGCTCATTTTCAAAAGTTCTTTTTTAGTAAAACCCCTATTTTCAGAAACCAAATCGATATTTAACTTTTCTAATTTTTTAATAGAATTAGATATAGTTCCCCAATTAGTTAACATTCCTCCTAACCAACGATGGTTAACATAATATTGATCTGTTTCTTTAGCTAATTCTGCAATCGCTTCGGAAGCTTGTTTTTTTGTTGAAATAAAAAGTATTTTTCCGTTTTCAGAAATAACTTTGTAAACTTTCTCTAATGCAACATTAATTAATTCTAAAGTTTGAGTTAAATCAATAATGTGAATTGAGTCTCTTTTTCCAAATATGTATTTTTTCATTTTTGGATTCCATCTTAGAGTTTTGTGACCTAAGTGGACTCCTGCTTCAAGTAGTTGTTGAATTGTAACGTTTGGTATCTTCATTTTTTTTCCCGGTTATGCCACCACAATTATTTCCAACAAAGGACCGGAGGGTTTATCAACCAAAAATTGTGTGCGTTTTAATTTAATTTATGGATTATTTACAAATATTTTTAGAAATTAACAAGGTTTTATTTAGCTTATTATAGCTTGAATTTGATGTTTTCTTAAAAGATTTAAAGATTTTCTGTCTAGATTTCTAGAATTTTTTAATTTGAATTTGAGAATATTTGTTTTACCAAAAAAATTAATATTTACAATAGTTTTTCCTTCTTCATTTAGTATTTCAGAAATTTCTTTTAATTCTTCATCTGATTTTATCTCAAACAATACTTCATTAATTGGACTGTTAAACAAATCCTTTATGGACGCAATTTTTTGAACATTAATTCTTTTAAATCTATTTTCATCATTAGAAATGTTTTTAATTAATGTTAATATTAAAGAATTACCTTCTTTAAGAATTTCCCTATTCATTTCAAGAACATCAGAAAAAACAAAAAGTTCAAAAACACTACCTAGGTCGGTTAATTTTAATACTGCGTATGAATTTCCTTTTGCAGTTTTTCTTTCTTGCAACTTTAATAATGTTGCTGAAATATTGGCATTTTTAATTTCTTCATTAGAAATAAACTTAGAATAATCAATAATTTTATAATCATCAAAAATTTCGATAAATTGATTTAACGGATGATTAGATATAAAAAAACCAACTGACTCAAACTCCTTTGATAGTCTTTCTTCAAACTTCCAATCATCAATATTGCTAACTATATCGTCTTGGATATTTTCATCATTAGAAAATAAATCTATTTGGTTCACAGATTTATTATCAAAAACATTTTTACTTTTTGATATAATATTTGGTATAGAATTAAATATGGCTTTTCTATTTGAATTTAAGTTATCAAATGCACCTGCTTTTACTAATCCCTCTAACTGAAGTTTGTTTATATCTTTAGGATTTATTCTATTAATAAAATCATTGATTGATTTAAATTTTCCATTTGCTTCTCTTTCCTTAACAATATTTGTAATAGCTTCAAATCCTACAGCTTTAATGCCACCTAAAGCATAATAAAATTTATTATCATTTGTTCTGAAATCTGCATAGCACTCATTTATATCTGGCCTAACAATTTTTATTTCTAATCTTTTTAATTCTTCATAAAATTCACTTAATTTATTTTGATTTGAAATATCCATAGTCATAGACGAAGCTATAAATTCCTTTGGATAATAAGTTTTTAAATATGCTGTTTGATAAGAAATTATCGCATAAGCAGCTGCATGACTTTTATTAAAGCCATATTCTGCAAAAGGTTCTATTTTTAGAAAGATTCCAGCAGCTACATCTTTTGGTATTCCATTTTTAATTGCTCCTTCAATAAATCCTTGTTTTTGTTTTTCCAATTCTGCTCTTTTCTTTTTTCCCATTGCTCTTCTTAATAAATCAGCTTGACCAGCAGTAAAACCTGATAACTTTTGAGCAATTTGCATTACTTGCTCCTGATAAATAATAACTCCATAAGTTGGTTTTAAAATGTCTTTTAAAAGAGGATGTAAGTAATCAGGAGTTTGTCTTCCATGCTTACAATCATTATATGTTGGAATATTGCTCATAGGACCTGGTCTATACAATGCTACTAAAGCAATAATATCCTCAATATGGTTTGGTTTCATTTGAATTAAAGCTTCTCTCATTCCAGTACTTTCAATCTGGAATAATCCAACAGTTTTTCCAGAAGATAATAATTCAAAAACTTTTTGATCCTCGTAATTAATATTTTCTATTGTAAATTGCTTATTTTTTTTTCTTATTAATTTTTGAGTATTATTAATTACAGTTAGAGTTTTTAATCCTAAAAAATCAAATTTTATTAATCCAGCATTTTCTGCCGAGTACATATCAAACTGAGTTGATGGTAATAGTAAATCTGCAGAAGCGTCTTTGTATAGAGGAACTATTTCAGTAAGTTTTTTATCTGCAATAACCACACCGGCGGCATGTGTAGCAACATTTCGATTAAGATCTTCTAATTTTAATGACAAATCAGTTAATTTTTTAACTCTAGTATCCTCACTTATAAGTTTTTGTAATCTTGGCTCTCCAGCAATGCATTGAGTTAAATTTTGAGGCCTTGATGGATCAAATGGTATCATTTTGGATATACTGTCAACAAAACCATAAGGTAAACCCAGGACTCTTCCTACATCTCTTATTACCATTCGTGCTTTTAATTTACCAAAAGTAATTATGTGAGCTACACTATCTTTGTACTTTTTTGTTAGATACTCAAAGACAAGATCTCTTTTTTCTTCACAAAAATCTATATCAAAATCAGGCATAGAAAT
>CETH01138422.1_pt1 | contig 11674 bp, 13 predicted proteins | sample 361461 | NCBI WGS metagenome assembly CETH01 (sample SAMEA2622695, study PRJEB7988) | marine metagenome | isolation source: saline water (ENVO:00002010), including
CTGCAGCTCTTATTTTTTTGATTTTATTAGCTGACATGGCCATTCCGGTGCCTGAACCACAAACTAATATGCCTATTTGACTTTTTTTTGAGGCTACACTTCTAGCAACTTTTTTAGCAAAGTCAGGGTAGTCAACTGGATCGTGTGTATTGGGTCCTAAATCTATTACTATAATCTTCTTTTTTTTAAGTCTTTTTATTATTTTTTCTTTTAATTTAAAACCAGCGTGATCTGATGCTATAGATAATTTTTTAAATAAAAACTTCAAATTAATTAAATCTGTTTTCCAATAAACAAGCTACAATATGAATTCTATTTTGTTCTCCGCCATTAAAAAAGTTATGATATCTAGTGTTATTTGTAATCCAAACATTTCCATCTGCGGGCATATGTTTAGCAACATCCTCAATAACCATCTTGCACCCAGGATTAGTTATAATAGGTATATGAAGTCTTGGTTCAGGATCTTTGTGCCAACTTAAAGTTGATCTAGGTTCTTTTAATAATATTCTTACTCTTCCAAGTTTAAACTTAGATCTTAAAATATTATAAACTTCTTCAAAATAAGTATTTTTAAAATCACTTAATAGTTCAGTATATTTAGACTCGTCTATTGGTTTATCTCTCATTACTTCTTTACCTGTGTCGTCTGGTTTAGTCCAATACACGCCTCTTATATTGTGGCCTTTGATTGAGTTATCGTCACCAGGGACCCTGTTCACTGGAATAGCGTGAAAGTTTGTAATCCCTAAAGTTTGATACTTTGATTTTTTTAAAATGATATTTAAGTCAGTTTTTAGTTTTGAAATATCAAATTTTAGATCTGGAACTTGGTAAAAGTCAGTTGTATTACTTGAATTTGACATAATTTCTATTTATTACACTTTTTACAATTAATAAAGTAATATTATATTTGTCGCATAATGAGAAATTAAAAAATTAAAAATATGAAGATATTAGGTAAATATCCAAGTTTAAGATTGAGAAGGAATCGCAAGAGTAGTTGGAGCAGAAGACTTGTAGAAGAAAACAACTTAACGGTTAATGATCTTATTCTTCCTATATTTGTTACAGAAGGTAAAAATAAATTAGAAAGAATTAAACATATGCCAGACATATTTAGATACTCAATAGATAAAATTAGTAGCATTGTAAATAAAGCAAGCAAATTGAATATTCCTTTGTTGGCTATTTTTCCACATGTCAAAAATAAGAAAAAAGATTCTCTTGGTAGTGAGTCTTTAAATGAAAATAATTTAATTTGTAGAGCTATAAGAAAAATAAAAAAAATTAATCCAAATATTGGAATTATGACTGATGTTGCTTTGGATCCTTATACAAATCATGGTCATGACGGAATACTAAGTAAAAAAGAAATTTTAAATGATGAAACTATAGAAATTTTAAGCAAGCAAGCAGTGTTACAAGCTCAAATGGGATGTGATGTTATAGCTCCGTCGGACATGATGGATGGAAGAATAGGTATTATTAGAAAGTCTTTAGATTATAATAATTTTAAAAATGTTCAAATTTTATCGTATGCGGTTAAATATTCTTCGAGTTTTTATGGGCCATTTAGAGAAGCTGTGGGTTCAAAAAAAAATTTAATTGGAAATAAAAAAACGTATCAAATGGATTTTAAAAATGTTGAGGAATCTTTGCGGGAGGTTGCTTTAGATATAAAAGAGGGAGCAGACTTTGTAATGGTAAAACCTGGTTTACCATATTTAGATATTGTTAAAAATATTAAGAATAAGTTTAAAATACCAGTTTTCGTATATCAGGTATCTGGGGAATATTCATTATTGGTAAACGGAATTAAAAAAGGAATAATAAATAAAGAAGCCATCTTTGAAAGTCTTATATCATTTAAAAGAGCTGGAGCTTCGGCAATAGTTACATATTTTGCATTAGAAATGGCTTCACAATTAAAAAAAAAATTATAAAAAAAACTTCTCGAAAAGTTTCCTGGAATAAGGAAACTTAAGATTATTAATACTAAAAAATTTATTTTCCATTAAATTTCTTGTAAAACTAAGACCCATATAAATATCAGTATCACTAACACTGCCAACATTTTTTGCGACTAGAAAATGTGGAATTTTATAATCTATATTATCTATCTTAATATCATAAGACTTTTGAATATCATTAATTGGTATAGATTGATAAGTGGGATAAAAACCAAAACCAAGGTTATTTATTAGATTTAATTCCCATTTAAGATACTCAATCAACCAATTTTCTTTATTAAAATTATTTAAAAGAGCATTTAAAGAGTTGTAAATTTTGATATTTGATTGATTTTCAGGAAGTAATACCTTCAGTATTGATGAAACAGAATTCAAACAAAGAATTTTTTTTTTGTTATTAAAATATTTTGGAGAAATAGGTTGTATCAATTCTGTTTTAAAATAACCAATTCTATTTTCAGATTTTGAATTATATACTACATAAATTTTATTTCCAAGTTGTAAAAAATTTTTAATTTTTCTAGAATTTCCTCCGTAAACTATACCACTTACTTTTCCATATCTTTTTGTAAACACTTCAATAATAATGGCATTCTCTCTAAATTTATTTTTTGATACAATAAATCCTTCATCTTCCCAAGTCATAAATATTAAATCTTATTATTTTTTATTAGTTCCAAAGCAGCATTCTGTTCAGCTAACTTTTTAGATTTACCATATCCAATATATTTTTTAGATCCAATTATTTGAACTTGAGCCATAAAAGTTGGATTATGATTTGGACCACCACTTTTTTTAATTTTATAAACTGGTAATTTTTTAAATTTCTTTAATGAAAACTCCTGTAATTTAGTTTTGGGGTCAACTTTTAATACATCTGTTTTTTTAATAAAAAAATCCCAATTCCTTAGTATAAATTTTTCAGAAAAATTTATTCCTTGATCTAAATATATAGCGCCAATTAAAGCTTCGCATGAATCGCTAAGAATTTTTTCGTCTGTACTTTTAATGTTTTTATAAGAATTACCCGTTTTAATAAATTTTTTTAAATTTAAACTAATAGCAATGTTTGCACATGTTTTTTTATTCACCAGGCTCGCAAATTTTTTATCAATGGTTCCCTCTTTTTCATGGGGGTATAAGGTAAGAAGTTTTTTTGAAATAACTAGCCCAATAACCCTATCTCCTAAAAATTCCAACTTTTCGTTATTATGTTCTTTATTAAAACTTTTATGTATTAAAGACCTTAATAATAGTTTTTTATCTCTAAAAATAACTTGTATTTCTTTTTCAATTTTTTTGATTTCAGTTTTCATTTTATTTTTTTAAAAAAACGGTCACTTCTCAATGAATTTGTTAAATTCCAAAATTTAAGTACACTTCCCTTCTCAGTATTATTTGAGAAAAAAATAATTTGTGCTTTACCAACTAAATTATCTTTATGTACATATCCAACACTAGACAGAAATCTACTATCTTTAGAACAATCTCTATTATCCCCTAAAAAAAAATAATGATTTTTTGGAACAACATAAGTATCAGTATTTAATAATGTTCCAATTTTATTATTTGTTATTATGTGCTTTTTGCTATTAGGAAGGGTTTCTTCGAAAAATACTACTTCGATTTTAGTTTTACCACACATAATATCAATATTTTTAATAACTTTATTTTTTAATATTTTCTTTTTATTCACAAATAAATTTCCATTTTGAAATTGAATTTCATCACCAGGAAATCCAATTAGTCTTTTAATGAAATCAGTTCTATTATCTGATGGAGTTTTAAAAACTACAAGATCTCCATAATTTGGTTCTGAAAAAAAAATTCTATTCTCAAAAACAGGAGGACTAAACGGAAAAGAATGTTTGCTATAACCATACGAGTATTTTGTTACGAAAATTCTATCTCCAACTAGTAATGTTGGCTCCATTGATGATGAAGGTATGTAAAAAGGTTGAATTATAAGTGATCTGATGAAAATTGCTATTACAAGTGCAATTAATAAGGTTTTAATGTTGTCAAGAATTTTATTAATCATTTTTTTAATGTAAAAACTATTACAGATGCTACAGCCCAAGGTTTATCATCTGATAATGAAAGATGGATTTTAAATTTATCTTTCTTAAAAATTTCTTTTAAATTTTTAAGTGAATTGCCTTTAATTCTAAAATTCGGAGCACCTGATTTATTATTTCTAATTTCAACATCTTGAAATTGTAATTTATTTTTTGAACCAATTGCTTTAAAAAGAGCTTCTTTAGCTGCAAATCTTTTTGCAAAACATTCGGCCTGATTTTTTCTTTTATCACAAATGTTTATTTCAAATTTAGTAAAAAGTTTTTTTTTAAACTTTTGATTTTTTTTAATATTTTTTTTTATTCTAACCGTATTTACTATGTCGGTGCCTATACCAAATATATTCATTTACTTATTATTTTTTTAAATTTTTTAATACAATCTTTTATACCAATAAAAATTGACTCTCCAATTAGAAAATGTCCTATATTAAATTCGGCTATACCCTTTATTTTTGAAATAATTTTAGCAGACACAAAAGTTATACCGTGACCAGCATGAACTTCTAATCCGATTTTATTTGCATAATTTACAGCCTTTTTAAGTTTTTTAAATTCTTTTACATAATTTTTATTCTTATTAATTATATTACAAATTTTGCCAGTGTGTAATTCTACACAGTCTGTGTTAAGGATTTTAGAAATTTTGATATCAGATATTTTTGGTTCTATAAATAAACTCGTTCTTATTTTATTTTTTTTTAATTTACTAATCATGTATTTTAAAAAGTAATGATTTTTTTTTAAATTTAACCCGCCCTCTGTTGTCCTTTCTTTACGCTTTTCCGGTACAATACATACGAAGTCCGGTTTATTTTTTATTGAAATTTTTAACATTTCTTTAGTTGCGGCCATTTCAAGATTTAAAGGAATCATTAATTTCTTTTTTATATTTTTTAAATCATCATCATTTATATGTCTCCTATCCTCCCTCAAATGTATAGTTATTGAATCTGCACCATGTTTTTGTGCTAATAAAGATGCTCTTAGGGGGGTTGGATAACTTTCACCTCTTGCATTTCTTACAGTTGCTACATGATCTATATTAACCCCTAATTTTGGAAATTTCATTATAGATTTCTACTTCCAGGTTTATTGGGTTTAATTTTTTTTAAATTTTCTGGTAAATTATTTGAGTCATAAGTAGGTATTTTTATTTTTACTTGTGATATAATTTTTTTATCACTTAATGAATTTTTTTCGGATCTATCGATAAGGCATGAAAAACCAATTATCTCAGCGCCATTTTTAATTGCTAGATTTGAACACTCCATTGAGGATTTGCCTGTTGTGATAACATCTTCAACTAATAAGATTTTTTGGTTTTTTTTAATTTCAAAACCTCTTCTTAGAACAAAATTTCCATTTACCCTTTCAGCAAAAATCGTTTCTAAATCTAAAATTCTTCCAATTTCATAACCAATTATAATTCCTCCGATAGCTGGTGATAAAATTAAATCTATATTTTGGAAGTTGTTTTTAATTTTTTCTGCTAAAGATTTACATAACTCTTTTGCTTTTTGTGGTTGACTTAATAATTTTGCACACTGAATATATTTTTCGCTATGTAGACCAGAAGATAATACAAAATGACCCTCTAATAAAGCATCAGTTTCTTTTAAAATTTTTAAAGACTCTTTGTATGAAATCATATTTTTTCTTTTTATGGCGAATTACTTTAAACTTTAAGTTTTGTTGTTTAATTTGACTTATCAAGTTTGTAAAGTTTTTTAAATCTTTAATTTGTATATCAAATAAAAATTGAAGATAATCTTTACTTCTTTTGGTCAGTTCAATATTGATTATATTTGCATCGTTTAAACCAATTAAGGTGCTGACCTTACCTAAAATTCCTGGTTTATGGGGGAGATCTATCGATAGAGTTGAAGTATATTCCTTACTTTTTGACTCTTTGTCTAAAAGTCTACCTTGCCAATGCTTTCTAATTGAAGCCCTGGCTTTTCCTGTCTTACTTGAAGACAACCAATGTAAGGATGGTGATACTTTTTTAGATGTTATTATTTTTATCATATCACCATTTTTAATTAATGATTGTAAAGCAGATGGTTCGCCATTAATCTCACAACTTATCGCAGTGTCACCAATTTTTGTATGAACGGCATATGCAAAATCAATTGCTGAAGCGTTTCTTGGTAGTTTGATAACAGCACCTTTTGGAGTAAAACAAAAAACATTGTCTTGGAACATTTGTAATTTTGTAAACTCAAAATAGTGTTCTGGGCTACCTCCGGTTTCAATTATTTCTACTAAATCCCTAAGCCAGTCATACTCCTTCCATGATAACTCCGAAAATCTTTCGGACGATTTATATTTCCAATGTGATGCTATACCTCTTTCAGCAAATTCATGCATTGATTTTGTTCTTATTTGTATCTCAATTCTTTTTTTCATGGGGCCTATGACCGCTGTATGAATTGATTTATACTGATTAATTTTAGGTGTCGAAATGTAATCTTTAAATTTCCCTGGTATCGCTGAATATTTATTATGAAATAAACCTAAAGAAATATAACAATCATTAATATTTTTTAAAATGACTCTAAACCCAACAATATCAGTAAGCTGTTCTAATGATATTCTTTTATTTTGCATTTTTCGCCAAATTGAGAAAGGGGTCTTTTCTCTTCCAGTTATCTCCGCATCTATATTATTCGATTTTAAAAGATCATGAAGCTCATCAGAAACTTGTTTTACTATATCTTCTCTTTTGTTTTTAATAAAAGATAGTCTTTTTAAAATTAAATTTCTCGCTTCTAAATTTAAAATAGAAAAAGATAAATCTTCAAGCTCATCTCTTATACGATTCATGCCCATTCTATCAGCTAAAGGAGCATAAATTTCCATTGTTTCTTTTGCTTTTCTAATTTTTTTATTTTCATCTTTTAAATAGTGTATTGTTCTCATATTATGAAGTCTGTCAGCCAATTTGACTAACAAAACTCTTATATCTTTCGAGGTTGCAAGAATTAGCTTTCTAAAATTTTCTGCCTTAGAATTTTCAACAGCTTTTTCCTCTAATGCTGAAATTTTAGTAACACCATCAACTAAATCGGCCACCTCTTTACCAAACTCTTTTTTTACTGTGTTATATGTTGCTTTGGTATCTTCTACAGTATCATGAAGTAATCCTGTTGTAATAGTCGCGCTATCTAATTTAAGTTCAGTTAGAATATTTGCTACGGCAATTGGATGACTTATATAAGGTATTCCTTCGTCTCTCCTTTGATTTTTATGCGCTGATAAAGCAAAATTATATGCTTTTGTAAGAGTTACAGGGTCAAAAAACCTATTATATGATTTAACTTTTTTTATTAAATCTTCGTTATTTAACATAGGTATTTATATCACTTTGTGTCAATTTTGTAATCTCATTATTAGATTTATTTAAATTTTTAATTAATTGGTCAATGTTTTTTTTGCTTTTAGGATGTATCCAATCTGGGTAAATTTCTTTTAATGGATATAGAACAAAATTTCTTGTTGAAAGATTTTTGTGTGGAATAACCAAATCCATCTTGTTAAATTTAAAATTAAGTATTTTTCCATTAAAATCAATAATGTCAATATCACATGTTCTTGGGTCATTTTTTTTTTGTCTTTTTCTTTCTAATTTTTCTTCTATAGATAATGCTAAGCCCATCAATTCTTCAGGAGTAAGACTAGTTTTGATAGATATTATAATATTAATAAATTTAGGATCATTTTTGTTTGGATATGAATAGCTCTCATAAAAACTGGATTGTCTTATTATTTCAACTTGATTAGCCTTAAAATAGGATATAGCTTTTTCAATATTTTTGAATCTGCTACCAAAACTAGATGATAAATTTGACCCTATCCCTAAAAAAATCATTATTTGTTTCTACTCAAAATTCTTGCTTTTTCTCTATCCCAGTCTTTACGTTTTTTTACAGCTCTTTTATCATAAAGTTTTTTTCCTTTTGCAATAGCAACTTCGACTTTAGCCTTACCCTTTTTAAAATATAGCTTTGTTGGTATTATTGTGAGTCCGTCTCTATTGATTTTTCCTATTAATTTATTTATTTCTTTTTTATTAAGAAGTAGTTTTCGTGAGTCCCTTGGATTATGATTGTTATAACTGGATTCTTTATACGAAGGAATATATGAATTTATTAAAAAAAGTTCACCGTTATGATCTGTTGCGTATGAATCAGTAATATTAGCTTTTCCTTCACGTAGAGATTTTACTTCTGATCCTTTTAAAACTATTCCCGCTTCAATAAGTTCATGAAAAAAATAATTAAAACTAGCCCTTCTGTTATTAGAGATAATCTTAATGCCAGTATTTTTTTTTGCTTTCATTAAAGCAATTTTGCAAATTTAAGTGCCTTTTCAACTTCTTTCTTTGTATTGTTTGTAATTTTTACAAGTGGCAATCTAACTTCATCTTGTGATAAATTTAGCAAACTAGCAGCATATTTAACTGGGCTTGGGTTGCTTTCGATAAACAAAGATTTATTAAGTGGCATCAGTTGATCATTAATTTTTTTAGCTTTTTCGTAATTTTTCGTTAAACAAGAATCTTGAAACTCAGAACATAATTTTGCTGCAACATTTGCTGTTACTGATATGCATCCTACTCCACCTTTCATATTAAATTCTAGTGCTGTACCATCTTCACCAGATAATTGTATAAATTCAGGACCCATTTTTTTTAGTTGTTGATCAACTCTACTCAAGTCTGCTGTTGCATCTTTAACTCCCACAATATTTTTTAATTCAAATAGTCTGGCCATTGTATCAACTGACATATCAATTACTGATCTAGGAGGAATATTGTATATGATAATTGGAATTCCAACTTTGTCGTTAATTGATTTATAGTGTTGATATAAACCCTCTTGTGTGGGTTTGTTGTAATATGGTGTTACAATAAGTAAAGCATCCGATCCTGCTTTTTCTGCGTGTTTAGAAAGTTCAACTGCTTCTGCTGTTGAGTTTGAACCTGTGCCTGAAATTACTGGAATTTTTCCCTTGCAACCTTTAACGGCAATTTCGATTACCTTTTTATGCTCCTCATGGTTCAGTGTTGGGGATTCTCCTGTCGTTCCAGCTGGTACGATGCCTTTGGTCCCATTTTTAATGTGATATTGAATAAGTGATTCATACTTATCTTGATCAAAGATATTATTTTTAAATGGCGTAATTAAAGCTACAATTGAACCTTTAAACATAATTATTTATATAGTAAAAAATCAACTTTTAAGAATTTTATGCATAAAAGATTAATTAGTCTAGTTATTATTTTATTTACGTTCTTACTTGCATTACCCCTATATGCAGACACAAATATAAGTATTTTACCTAAGGAAAAACCAAAAAATGTATTAAAAGCTTTTAAAAAGAAAGCTGAAACAATTCTACCCGCCAAAAAACCAGATTTTCAATCAAAAATTTTAATAAAGACAGAGAATATAATTCCGAAAATAAAACCTCAAAATAAAATTATTGATAAAAAAAAAGAGTTAAATATTAAATCTGAGAATACTAAATCTTTGAATATAAAAGTTGAAAAAGATAAGATTATAAAAGAAGTCGTAAATGAAGAAATTAAAATGACTTTTTTATTACCTGAAAAAAAACCTCTTCATTTTAAAAAAATTGTAAACAAACAAGCAGATAAATCAAAAATTCTATCATCAAGAGATTACGCTATTGCTAAAGAGGTATTTGCATTAATCGATGAAAAAAAATGGATTGCTGCTACTAAAAGTTCTAAGAGAGTAAAAAATGAAGATTTTAAAGATTTAGTAAATTGGATCTATTTAAAACAAAAAGGTAATAAAGCAACTTTTAATGATTATGTTAAGTTTATAGAAGATAATCCTAATTATCCAAGAATTGGCAGGCTACAATATCTGGCTGAGCATAAAATAAATCTTAACAATAATAGTTCGAGCAAAATAATTGGTTGGTTTGAAACATATCCGCCTGTTAGTGGATTTGGAAAAATTAAACTTGGTGAGGCATATTATAAAACTGGGGATTTTGATAAAAGTTCTGATCTTATTAAAGAGGGTTGGATTACTGCATCTTTAAGCTCGAAAGATCTTAGATACTTAAATAAAAAATATAAAAAAATTTTAAATTCAAATGATCATATAAATAGAGCTAAACATTTGGCATGGGAATATAAATATTGGGATTTAAAAAGGATTTTAAGATATCTGCCAAAAGATCAAAGGGCTCTTTATAATGCTCGTCAGATTTTAATGAGTAGCTCTTATGGTGTCGATAGCGCTATCGCAAAAGTTCCGGAAAAATTAAAATCAGACGTAGGATTAAGATATGATAGACTTAAGTGGCGAAGAAGACGAGGAAGAACTGAGTCTTCTCTAGAAATAATTAATAACGCTCCCAGTAATAAGGATGAGTTGGAGCGTGCTGACCTTTGGGCAAAAGAAAGATTAATAATAGGAAGATCATTAATTTATAAGAAAAAATATCAACAATCATACGATGTTATAAAAAATCACCAATTAGATGAAGGCCCAGAATTTGCAGAATCGGAATGGATGAGCGGTTGGATAGCTCTAACTTTTTTAAACAAACCAAATTTAGCTCTAAATCATTTTATGAATTTTTATAAAAATGTAGGCTACCCGATAAGTTTAGCAAGAGGAGCATATTGGATTGGTTTAACGTATGAAAAACTTGGTAAAAATAAATTATCTATGGACTATTACGAAAAAGGATCAAAATATTTGACAACTTATTATGGTCAATTATCATATTTAAAAATTTATCCAACTAAAACCTTTTCGCTGAAAGACAATTCATCTTACTCAAAGGATTTTGAAAAGGAGTTTAATAAAAATATTCTTGTTAAACATTTAATATTATTAAAAGAATTAAATAAAATAAAGCACGGCAAGGATATAATTAAACATTTAGCTGAAATTAATATTAATAAAGGAAGTGAAATATTAGCTGCTAAACTTGCAACTGAACTTGGAAGATATGACTACGCAATACAAATTTCAAAAAAAGCTTCTTATGAAAAAAGATTTTATAATAAATATAATTATCCAATTATAAATACTCCAAACGTAATAAATGGAAGGGGAATGCCTAATCAAGAAATTGTTTTAGCAATTACAAGACAAGAAAGTGAATTTGATCCAAAAGCAAACAGTTATGCAGGTGCAAAAGGAATGATGCAGCTAATGACGTACACGGCTAAATTGGTTGCTAAACAAATGAACGTACAATATAGTAAAAGTAGACTAACCTCTGATCCAGAATATAATATTAATTTGGGAACTTATTATTTTAATTCACTTTTAAATGAGTATAAGGAAGTTTATCCATTTGCTATCGCAGCTTATAATGCTGGCCCAAAGAGAGTTAAGCAATGGAGAAGAGGCAATGGTGATCCAAGCAAAGGAAACATAGATTACGTAAATTGGATTGAACTAATAAGATTTGAAGAAACAAGAAATTATGTACAAAGAGTTTTGGAAAATGCTAATGTCTATAGGTACATGTTAAAAGAAGAGCCGGTGGAACTAATAAATTATATTAAATAATGTTGTGGCGGTGAGAGAGAGATTCGAACTCTCGGTACGACTTTTCAATCGT
>CETH01180333.1_pt1 | contig 11665 bp, 10 predicted proteins | sample 361461 | NCBI WGS metagenome assembly CETH01 (sample SAMEA2622695, study PRJEB7988) | marine metagenome | isolation source: saline water (ENVO:00002010), including
TTGATGAAAATACATTTGATGAAAATACAGTTGATAAAAATAAAACACACTTAACATTACATTTATTTGATCCTAATACTAAGCCTGTTGATTATATAAAAGGACGATTAGAAGATGTTGTTGAATCTATAAATAATGCAAAACCAGACGAATATATAATAGATGAAGTAAACGTATTAAATTTAAACCTACCTTTTGAATACGATGCTGGTGAAGGTCAAAGATGGACAGAAACAAAAGAAAAGATAGAAACAAGAAATAAAGATATCGCTATACATAATTTATTACCAAATGGATGGATAGATGCTGGAATTTGTGGAAGTGTAACGTGGTTTATATTCATATTATGGAGTATAGTATGTGAAGTAGAAAACATTAGTTTTAAATCAATGTATAAAGATATTTGTTATCCATTATATTTGTGTAAAAGTAAATTTTTTTGTGATAAATCTAATCAATTATTACTAAAATATATTATGGAGAAAGAGGATAGCAATGTGGCGTGTGAAGAAACACTGAATATATGGGGAAAAAATAAATTAAAAAAAGATGATGAAGAAAAAAATAAAATTCGAAAAAGTTTAAAACAAATATATGTATCCTTTTTGTATTTAATAATGAAATTTTTAGAATGGGGTACTAATCAAAACAAAGATGAGAAAAATATAACTTTATACAAATATAAAACAATTATTAGAGCATTAGAGATGCTAAAATATCAGAAAGAACATAATACTGAAATTAAACCTGATTCTATAGAATCTGGTGGAAGAAGAAAAAAAAGTAATCGTCGTAAATTACGAACATCAAGAAAAAGAACATTAAAAAGTAAAAGACGCAGAAAATCTAAAAAAAGATAATATAGTGATTACGATTGTCCATCTTGTAATATGTCTGGTAGAGATTTTGGTTGTAAACAACCTTTATGGAATAGCAAATGTATTTAAGTCATAAGATATATAATTTATAAATGAATGGAAATAATGAATGCTATTCGGATATGAAAAATATAATTATAGGTTCTGTATTAACCGTTGGTATTTTTTTAAGTTATATCCCCCAATTTTATACTATTTATAAAAAAAATAGTATAAATGGTATTAATTATATCACATTATTTCTTAGTAATATAGGTGCTTTCCTAAATCTACTAGGAATTATTTTTACAATGATATCGAATTTCTCTTGTTGCTCAGATTATAGCTTATCGATTTGTCTTCAAACATTATTGCCTATATTTCAAATGACAACTCCTTGGATATCTCAATTAATACTTCTTATTATGTTCATGTTTATTACTTATAAAACATATGACACAAATAGAATATATTACATAAAAATATTAATTACATACATTATTATAATTGTATCATTAATTATAATAGGATTATGTGTTCTAATTAATAAAAATAGTAATGAGGTAATATATGGAGAAATATTAAATAGCATATCAAGTATTATTGCGTTATTCTTATACATACCTCAGATAATGCATACATATTCAATAAAAACTTCTGGTAATCTTAGCTTAATAACACTATCTATACAAATGCCAGGAGCATTTCTTGTATTTGTCTACCAAAGTTTTTTTACAAATTCTTCTGTTATTAATGGTATTCCCTATTTAATCTCAGGTATTCAACAACTCTTTCTATTTATACTATGTATATACTACGATAACTTTTATTATGGCATAAAATATGAAGAATTGAGAGAACTAATAAATTAATTTTTTGAATCTCTATATTTAATCAATTCTGTTAGTAACTTATTTATGCCTTCTCTAAAATATTCACGATATTTTTTCTCATTTTTTGTCATTTTCTTTGATTGCCTTGAATGGAAAAAATCAATTGGTGCTAAATTTACTTTATTATTTTTATTTTTAGCACTATCATAAATGAATAATATACTAGAACCTACAAAACTATATTCATTAAACTCTTCGGATTGAACAAAATTATTAAATTTTTGTAATTTTTTTATAATATTTGTTAATGCTAAATTCTTTTTATCTTTTTTGAAAAAAATAGAAAACATTTTCTGTGGGTTTAACATACCTATAGTTAATCTTGATTTTTTACTTTTTGGTAATGATGTTGCTCTAAAACCATATTTGTTTGATATAGTTATTAATGATAATAACCTATGTCTAATTTTTTTTGATAAATATTTTAGTTTTTTTCTAGAAGAAATTTTTTTTTTACCAACTAACTCATCATAAGAAGCTGTTATTCTTCCAACTTTAATATCCATTACCCAAGGATCACTCATACCTTTTGTTAAATCTTCTAATACAATATATTTTATCTTATTATCAACACATATCCCATCATAATTCGCCATAAATTTACATATTGGTCTTTTTTTTTTACTACAATTTTTATTATAAAATTTTAATTCCTTACTTTTCATATTATTTATAATTTTTGCACAATATTTCTTCTTTACACTTTTAATAGTTCCAAGATGTCCAGCAGATCCTTTTTTTTGACATCTATTAACCTTATCAAATTTACAACTTTTATATTTCTTCATTTAACATATAATAATATATTTTTTTAGTAATAATTAAATATTATCTTCATCTGAAGTATCTGAACTATCAATATTTTCTTGTATATTATTTGGTTCATTATTAAAACGAGATAATCTTAACCAAGTATTTTGCATTCTAGATAAATGAAATGGATTTATATTACCAACATTATTAGATAATTTACTATATTTATTATCCAATTGTTTTATTTCCTTTTTAATTTTAGTTATTTCATCCCTAATAAATAATAACTGTTTTGTAATTTGCTCATTTTGTAATATAATAATTCTAGTATCTTTTTTCAATTCTGTTAATTGCGTTTTATTCAATATTGTCCACTCACTTTCTTTACTCATTTAAATTATAAATAAATTTTTATAATTTAAAATAAACTAAAAACAAAAATATAAATATATTATAAATATGAAAAAAATAAACACAAAATCTAAATATAAACGCCCCGTAAGTATCAAATCGGCGCGAAAAATATTAAGATCATATTATCGTAAAATAAATAAAAATAATATGAAAAATGCCACTAAATCATTAAGAAGAGATATGGCTACTAAATCTTTAAAAGGCAGAGTGTTACAATCTAAAAGCTCACGCAGTTATTTATATAGACATAGACCTTACAGCCAATATCCTTCAGGACCTGGTTATTATGATATGCACGGATTAGATAATAAACATAAAAATTATAAAAGTAAAAAATCTTATAAAAAACTAAGGAAATATTCAAAAAAAATAAAATCAAAAAAAAAACATTCCTTTGTAAATAATTTTAAACAAGTTTTAAATCTTAATTGAAAACACCTGACACATCACTTGGAAACTCAACAATTGATGTTGAATAATATTTTTCAATGTCTTTAATTATTATTAGTTCTTTATCATTAGCAAAATTAATAGCGACACCCTTTCTACCAAATCGTCCGCTTCTACCTATTCTATGAATATAATTTTCAATACGATACGGCACTTCATAATTAATAACTAATGATACTTGTTGCACATCAATACCTCTACATAATAAATCCGTTGAAATTAACATTCGAATACTACCTGTTCTAAATCTTGACATTATATCTTTTCTTTGGTCTAATGACATATCACCGTGTATATATGCATTACTAAAATTATTTTCAGTTAATTTACTCTGTAAAAATTCTACAGTTCTTTTTGAATTACAATATAATATAGATTGTGATATAGAAAATGTGCTATATAAATCACATAAAACATCAAACTTATAATAATCTCTATCCATATAAATATAATATTGTCCAATACCCTCTAAAGTTAATTCATCATTTTTAACTAAAATCTTTTTTGGATTTCTCATAAAATTATTTGTTAATTTAAAAAACTCTTCCGACATTGTCGCACTAAATAATGCAACCTGAATATCAGGCGGAAGACATTTAAATATATTTTTTATTTGTTCTTCGAAACCTTTTGATAACATTTCATCAGCTTCATCTATTACCAATAATTTAATATATTTTGTATATAATCTATTTTTATAAATCATATCATACAATCTTCCTGGTGTCCCTATAACTATTTGTGGTTTTTTAGATAATGTATCTATAGTATCTCTTATACTTGTTCCACCAATAACACATGCGTATGTTAAATCCATATATTTTCCTAAATCTGAAATTACATTATAAATTTGTAAAGCTAATTCTCTTGTAGGAGCAATAACTAATACTTGTGTTTCTTTCTGTGTTTCATCTAACAATTGAAGAGAACCAATTGAAAATGTTGCTGTTTTTCCAGTTCCAGATTGAGACTGTGCTATAATATCCCTACCCTTCATTATTGGTAATATACCTCTTTGCTGAATATAACTAGGTTTCTCAAATCCTAATGAATAAATACCTCTTAATAATGTTTCCTTAAGTTTCATATTATCAAAATTATCTATTACTTCATCGGTTTCTGGTTCCTCATTATGTGTTACCTCTAAATTTTCATCACTTATGCTCATCATATTCTCCATTATTATTTTTAAATTAATATAGCTTTAAATATTAAATAAAAATATAAGTTAAATAATTTATTAAGTATTAAATACAAAAACTAATATAATTATTTTTATGTAAGTCCTGATTATGTTTTATTTAAGCTACTATTAATGAATAAACATTTATTAATATATTATCATCTATCAAAACATATGTAAATATTTCAAAAAATATTAATGTTACTATTATTAACTTAATTGGGAAATGCCATACAAGCATTACTCCAAATAAAGTAAATAATGTATCACTTATCATATTAGCAATACTATCTCCACTATAATCTCTGTATAATGTTCTTGAACGTCTATACTTATTTATTATAAATGCTGTGTTTTCAAAAATTTCCCATAAAATTTCGATAAATAAAGTCAAATACAAAATAAATGGTTCTCTTTTATAATTATTTAAATACAACAATATTGGAAAAATTATTAACGCATGTGTAGTATGAGTAATTGACCATTTATCAAGAATACCCATACTTTGTAATTTTCTTTTATGATGATAAATTTTTTTTAATCTACTTGTTTTATCTTTTTCATCATAACATAACCATATAGGTCTTCTATCAACACGTGGATCGTTTGTGTTAGCTACTTGTATATAATCATTACAATCTGAAAAAATGTGTAGTAATATCAGTATTATTACTAAAACTATAAAAGTCAATAAAAAATGATATCCTATTTTCATCAAAATATATAATATTTTTAGATAATAATTAATTAAAAATTTACTACAAATATGTAATATATTTTAGTTATCAAATAAAAAATAATTAAATAATTTAAATACATTGGCTACTATGATTACCACCTCTTCTTGTAATAATATCTAAATGATCATCAGATACACATACACATCCTGTTGAACAAGAAAATGTTCCTCTACCATTTGAACAACATTCGGGTTTACATTCGGCATTATGGAATAATGTTCTATTTTCTGCTTGTTCATTACCTTCTTGAACATTATTAAAATCAGTTGTTACATTAGCACCTGTTAATGATTCAGCAGGCTCTACAACTTGTTGAACATTCTGTACTTGTCTTTGTTCAAATTGTTGGTCATTTAAATTTTGGAAATTTTCTCTAGAAATATTAAATCTAAATCTAATTCCGCTTATTACTATCAATAACATAAAACATACAATTACTACAGCTATTAAAACACAAAGTGATAAATTCATTATATAATATATTTTAGAAAATAATTTTACTATAATTTAATTAATTCTAAACATTTGTTTTACAACTTCTAAAACAATTATTATAACTTTTTGTAAAATATTCTGACCCATATTTTCTTCGCATTAAAGCAGCACCTATAATTATAATTAATAATATAATACTTGTAGATATTATTTGGAAATTATAATTATTAGTTCTTTTCGATGAACTAGACACAATTTCAAAATCTGTTGTGTTTTCAACTAATCCTTGAACTACATTAATGACTAATTTTTGTCCCCTATTACTAAAATTATTATTACGAGTACATACCATATTATAATTTCCTGTATTATTTGCTTTAACTGGATACATATTAAAATAAGGTTCAGCACGATTCAATAAAGCACAATTATTAATATTATTTTGTTCGTTTTTTCTTTCCATTAATTCATCGTAAGAAAAACACATATCTCTATTATTTATAGGTTGATTTAGCGAAGCTAAACTTCTCTTAACATCTGAATCTGTGAAAAAACTATTATAAAGTTCTGTTGGATAACTATCCTTCAGGTTTCTTAATTCTACTAAATTACTTCTATCTGTTCCATCTCTACCTTCACCAGCATTGTTATGTGGATTATAATCTGAACCTGCCCACTGAAAATGGATATAATCGTCTGTAGTAATATTTAATCTATTGGGAACAAAATCATACTCAATACAATTTCTCACCTGTGCTATATTACCACGTTTTCCTTGAACATTTAAATTATAAATTTTTTTATCATCTAATTCATTAGGTCTTTTAAGTATATTAAATGTAAATGACCTATCTTCAAATACTCTTCCATATTGTGCTGTATTTACTGCTAATCTTAAAGGAACATTTGAAACATTTACAATAGGATTATTTTTAACTGGGCTATTTTCACCATTGTAACTACTATTTAAAATCCACGGTGTCTCGCTTGTAGAAATATTATAACGCAATCTTAAAACACAATTATTTAAATCTCTATCTACTTTTGGTAATATCCAATTAAATGTTTGATGAGAACTCGCATTTTTTTGAATACCCAAACGATTAATATTGCTTGAAGGAGCTTCTAAACATTGAAAATTACAATCTGGTATATTAATCATATCATCCCAGTAATCATATTCCATCCATATCCCTTCTCTATTGATACATTGGTCATATTCTATATCAGATAACCTATCATCATTACTATCAAAACACTCATATCTATTTGAATTACATTTGGTATTATTTAAATAATAATCACATCTGTCTGTATTTGTTGTTAATACAGCAATGTCTACCCAAGGAGTATTACACCAGTAAGGGTAATAATCTCTTTCTTCTGGACATTCAAATCCATAACGATTTCCATTGGGATTTTGTCTTGTATATATGGCACTATTACCTCTTAATCTTTGATTAGCCGTAAATAATCCTTTATTTCTAGAACGTGATTCACACCGCTGATAATAATGATAATTCTCGTGTCTTCCATATCTAATGGGATTATCCATTTCAGAATCTTCTTGCTCTGGAATAGTATCTGTACAAGTATCACCTAGAGCATTCTGTGGTTTTCCATCTCTAACACCTTCACCTAAAGTATCTTCACAAGCATATTGTAAAATATATTGACATTCATTATTCTCACCACAAGCATGTTGGCTTGTCCATCTAATTGGTAAAATAGATTCTTCATAATAATTCATTTGATAACATTGTATATCTTCAGGATTATTAGCATTTTCAGGACGATTACAAGATATCGCATAGCCGCCAGCAGCATTATTTTGCGAATCAAATAATCTATTAGCATTTCTTCTATCATTTGTTCTTCTATCACAACGATTATTACTTCCTCTTGGATTATGTAAATATACATCAGCATATGATAATGAACATAGTGTAAGTAACAATAAATAATTCATTTTTTAAATAAATGATTTATTGTTTAAATAATTTCAATTTTAATAACTTAAAACCAACAATCTTTCTTTTTATCAATCTTAGCTAATCTTTTATTTAGATATTTAATACATTCTTCTCCACAATATTGTTTACCTCCATCAACATCTCCTTGACTCAAAAAAGATGGTGTTATAAATTTTTCTATTGTTTCTTCATCTTCTACAGGTGTTTCCTCTTCTCCTGTTTTACCTTCTGGAGCATCTTCTTCACCTTCTGGAGCATCTCCTTTACCTTCTTTACATCCACATCTTTCATTAAATAGTTTTGATTTTTCAATTGCTCCTTGTATACAACCCTCTACTTTATTATTATCAGGACTAATAGCTTCCATAATTTTATCATTATTACATAATTGTTTTTTATCCATAGTATTTATTTTATCTGTGTCATATTGCTTATGTTGGCATTCTATAGCTATAGTTACAGGGTTTGTTCCTTTTTCATCTACCGCTATTGTTCCTTTTACATGTTTTTTTACTGTTTGTGGGTTTTTATCTTCCGCTATTATTATTTTTGGATGTACAGGTATGTTTCCTGGTGTTTGTGGGTTTGTTACAACTCCCCCTCGTTGATTTTTTCTTCTACTTTTAAATCTTAAATTTTTTCTTATGTTTCTTTTTCTACGTCTACATCTTTTAGATTTATTACGTCTCCCACCACTTAATTTATTTTTTTTAATATGTGATTTTTTTATATGTGATTTTTTTAATACACGTTTTCTTAAATGTTTCTTTTTAATTGATTTTTTATATTTTTTGTTCATTAATATAATATAACATAACATTTTATGATTTATTAATTTAAATAATTTATTATAAATATAATTCATTAACCACTACAAGACTCACACTCATCTTGCTTATTACTTTCCATCATTTTAAGTTTTTTTAATGGATCAATAGTAAATTGTTGAGCATTTGCTACTGGTCGTGTTCTTAAATAGTATATACCTGTTTTTAATCCTCTATTCCATGAATAAAAATGCATACTTGATAGCGATTTATAATTAGGTTCTCCTATAAATAAATTTAAACTTTGCGATTGGTCTATAAAAGCACCTCTATCTGCCGCCATATCAATAATTACTTTTTGTGAAATTTCCCATACAGTTTTATAAATATTTTTATAAAAGTTTGGTATTTCTTTAATATTTTGTATGCTACCAGCATTCAATATAATATTATCTTTGATATCCTTATCCCATACACCTATATCAAGCAAATCTTTTATTAAAAATTTATTTGCTACAACAAAATCACCAGCTAAAGTTTTTCTTGTATAAATATTTGATGTATATGCTTCAAAACACTCATTATTTCCAAGTATTTGTGATGTAGAAGCTGTAGGCATTGGAGCAACAAGTAAACTATTTCTTATACCATATCTTTTTATACTTTCTTTCAATATATTAAATTTTTCTCTCATTTCTTCAGATGGTTCAACTCCCCATAAATCATATTGTAATATACCTTGACTTGCTGGTGACCCTTCAAAAGATGAATACGCACCTACATATTTAGTTAATTTTAATTCTTCTGGTATTGGTTTTAATATCTTCTCTAATTTATAATATTCGTCTTCATCTTCCTCACTATCAAAGCATAAAGCTCCATGATATTCCCCAGCGATTGTTTCTCTTAATTGATTAAATCGTATCATTTGTGCTTCTCTTTTTCTTGCTATTTCCATCGAAGATTCAAGAGAAGCATAATATATTGTCTCAAATATTCTTCTATTTAACTCTTTAGCTTCGTCACTATCAAAAGCTATTTTCATTTTAGCAAAAACATCCGCTAAACCTTGAACACCAATACCTATTGGTCTATGTCTTTTATTTGATGTTAATGTTTGCGGTACTGGATAATAATTTACATCAATTACTTTATTTAAATTTTTTGTTATTATTTTAGTAACTTCATACAACTTATCAAAATTAAATGTTGGTTTAAAATATTCTATCATTTCATTAAAGCCTCCAATTCTTTTATCATTAATATATATTTGAGGCAAAGATGAAACCATTTCAGGTTCTTCATCACCTTCATAATTATCTTCTATCTCTTCATTTAATTCCATAAAAAACATTGCTCTTTTACCATCGTTATTAAGTTGTTCAACGTCATAATCAATATTTTTTGATTTTAAATAATTTTTAGCATATGTACAAAATATACAACCATTCTTAGAATATATCTTTATCTTTAAATTATCATATGAAGGTTCTTCAACATACATAGGTAAACCAACTGATGCTAAATTACATACAGCAAACTCATCGGGAGAACTATATTCAATAATCTCAGTACATAAATTACTAGATTTTATTGTTCCTATATTCTTCTGATTTGATTTCTTATTACATGCATCTTTATATAATATATATGGTGTTCCTGTTTCTATCTGAGACTCAAGTATTGCAAACCATAATTCTCTTGCGTCTATTGTTTTATTACCCCTACCTTCTGACTCATATTGTTCATATAATTTATTAAAATCTTCACCATATACATCACTTAAACCTGGACATTTATCTGGACACATTAATGTCCATTTTCCTTCACTTTTAACTCTCTGCATAAATAAATCTGGTATCCATAAAGCATAAAATAAATCTCTCGCTCTTTCTTCCTCTATACCATGATTTTTCTTCAATAATATAAATTCAAATATATCTGCATGCCAAGGTTCTAAATATATCGCAATAGAACCATTTCTTTTACCACCACCTTGATCTACATAACACGCTGTTGTATTAAATACTTTTAACATTGGAACTAACCCATTTGATGTTCCATTTGTACCTCTTATACGTGAATATTTAGCACGAATATTATGAACATGAAGACCAATGCCACCAGCCCATTTAGAAATTAAAGCACAGGATTTTAAAGTATCATAAATTCCTTCAATAGAATCATCAATCATTGATAATAAAAAACACGATGATAATTGAGGACGGGGTGTTCCACTATTAAAAAGTGTAGGTGTCGCATGAATAAAAAACTTCTGAGACATTAAATTATATGTATTTATTGCTTCTTTAAAATCATTCTCATGAATACCTAATGAAACACGCATAAACATATGTTGTGGTCGTTCTATAATAACGCCATTAACCCTTATTAAATAACTTCTTTCTAATGTTTTAAAACCGAAATAATCGATATTATAATCTCTTGAATAATCAATAACACTATTAAGCTTCGCTTTATTATCCATTACAACTTTATATAATTTATCACTAATTAATGGTGTTTTTTTATTATGAACATCACGATTATCATAAAGAATTTGTATTGTTTCAGAAAAAGATGGTGATGTATTTTTTTGATGATTAGATATTATTATTCTAGAAGCAAGTAAACCATATTCAGGATTTTCAGTTATCATTGAAGCACATATCTCAGCACCCAACTCATCTAGTTGTGATGTCTTAACATTATCAAAAATTCTGGAACATATTTTTTGAGATACCAAAGTCTGATTAACATCTAAATCTTGCGAAAGAAACTTAATTCTTCTTTGGACTTTGTCAAAAGACACTTCTTCTGATCCACCATTCCGTTTTAATACATTCATATCTAAAAGAACAATATATTTTTTTACTTAAATAAACATATTTTTAAAATTATGTTTATTTAAATATTTTTAATAATTTTTGTTAGATTCTAATAATATTTTTAATAATTTATTATTTACTATTCAAATCCAAATTTTGAACCAAAAGAATACCCTACTATTTCTTCTGATACTACAGATTGTTCTTCTTCTGATACTACAGATTGTTCTTCTGATACTACAGGTTGTACTTCTGATACTACAGGTTGTTGTATTAGTTGGTGTATTGTTGGTGTGGATGTTGTTGCGGCTAATGTTGTTGCAGCTAATGTTGTTGGTGCGTGTGTTGTTGCGGCTAATGTTGTTGCGGCTA
>CETH01184211.1_pt1 | contig 11651 bp, 14 predicted proteins | sample 361461 | NCBI WGS metagenome assembly CETH01 (sample SAMEA2622695, study PRJEB7988) | marine metagenome | isolation source: saline water (ENVO:00002010), including
AAAAGGTACTTCTCATATTATTGATTTTTGAAATTATATTTTTTAATTAAAATAATCAAAATTATAGATTATAGAATATATATTTAACTAATAATTATAATATATATCATACCAAAAAAATTCTAATTTTTTTTAAAAAAAGGGAAGAAATATTTTTTTAATTATTTTATCTGAAGTTTTTGTCTTAAAATCGTAATTATTTCTTTATGAATGTTTTCTATATCCTGTTCTCCATCAATACAAAAAATTCTCTCTTTCTCTGAAGAAGCAATAGTTTTAAAGCCATCGGAGACTTTTTCAAAAAAGCTTAGTGATTCTCTGTCAAGTCTATCTGTTTGAAAATTTTCTTTTCGCTTTTTAAGACGCTTGAAAACCACTTCAGGAGATATTGTAAGTAGTATTGTAAAGTCAGGAGAGTATGGGTTTATATAGCGTTTTACTATAGAATCAAAAACTTCCAAATTTATCCCTCTTCCAAAGCCTTGATAGGCTACAGTAGAATCATGAGATCTATCACAAAGAACAATTTTGCCGTCTGCTTTTGCGGGCAATATAGATTCATGTAAGTTTTGAATCCTATCTGATAGATATAGAAGTAATTCACATTCCGGTTTTAATTCTACATGGTTAGGGTGGAGCAAAATTTTTCTAATTTCATTACCAATTTTTGTGCCACCAGGCTCTCTAGATTTTAGGGTGGCGAATCCCTTGTCTTCAAGCCACTTTTTTGCTATTTCTAATTGGGTACTTTTCCCAGATCCGTCTAGTCCTTCAAAAGTAATAAATTTACCTTTACTCATTTACTTTGTAAGCTCATTAGTTTAAATTTTTAGAAAAATATCAAGAAATTAATTTTTTAAGGGAATTATAAGCTTCGAAATTAATTAAGAGAATTTAATTTATTATTATTTTAGAATATTTTTTTATTGTTGTATCTTAAAAAAAATTAAATCAGAAAACAGAGTTTTTCTGAAATTTTATGAAAACAGATACTTGAGTTGTTAATTCAATTACTGTAAATTATCATTAAATTCCAAAATAATGAAATATTATATTTTTTTATAAAGTATTTTTTTTAAAATATAGACCTAAGATGCTAAAAGTTAGTAAAAAAAATAAACCAGAAAAAATTCTGTTAGGGGATGAAATTTATATCCTCTGGGAAGATGGACACGAAAGCAGAATAAGTTTCTTTGATCTTCGAGACGCTTGTCCTTGTGCAAGTTGTGTAGATGAGTTAAGCGGAGAAAAAACTTTGGATACCAATAGTATCCCTCCAGATATTACTCCATTAAGTAGTGAATATGTCGGAAATTATGCTTTGAGAATATATTGGAGCGATAAGCATGATACAGGAATTTTCCATTTCAAAATGCTCAGAAATTTTAGAAAAATTAATTGATTTTCTTTAAATAAGGTGGAAAACAATTTAAAAATTCGAGGATAAATGAATCAAATAGAGGGAGATTTAAAGGCCACCAATTTAAGAATAGCATTTGTAGTTTCAAAGTTTAATGAATTTATTTGCAATCGTTTGTTGGAAGGTGCTTTAGAATCTTTTGCAAATCACGATGGTAAAAAAGAAAATATTACTATATTAAGAGTCCCAGGAGCATTTGAACTCCCTTTAGTGGCAAAGAAATTAGCAACTAGTGGTCGGTTTGATGCGGTAGTTTGCTTGGGGGCAGTTATTAGAGGAGAAACATCTCATTACGACTATGTTTGCGCAAATGCATCTAGCGGAATTTCATCATCATCATTGGAAACTGGAATTCCAATAAGCTTTGGTCTTTTGACAACTGATACTATTGAACAGGCTATTGAACGTTCTGGTACAAAATTTGGTAATCAAGGAAAGAACGCTACGGTTTGTGCAATTGAAATGGCTCGTTTATTAAAACAAATTTCTGAGGCACAGTAACTGCATTTTGGTTAGCAATACTGAGAAAATTTTAATTTAATCAATTTTTTTCTAATAAATTGAGATTCTCGGTGAATCCTAACTAGATGAGGTAAAATGAATTCTTCGTTAAGGCACATAGTTCTGCAATTAGAAGATTTGACTAGACAAGATGTTTCAATCGATATGGGTTTGGACATTTTAGAATCTTCTGCAAAGACTTTAAAAGACGTTGTTTTAATAAACGTAATGCGAGATTCTTGGAACGAAGTTTTAGATGAGGAGAATCTGTGATAGTCTATCAAAGTAAATAGGGTAAGATCCTTTTTCTTACCCTAAATCTTTTAAAAATTGATTTAGTTTAGTAATTATCTGATTTATTTTTATCTTGGCGAAGTTTTTTAGATTACTTTTTTCTCTCCCTAAAAATGCCCTCTGTTTACAATCATAAAAGCAATGTATAATGTAATTGCCTTTGATGCTGATGATACCCTTTGGCATAATGAGCATATTTTCCTTGATGTTCAGGATAGGTTCTGTGAAATGCTTGTATCACATAGTCCAAGTTTTATTCAAAATATTTTGACTGATATACACATTAGAAATATTGAAATTTATGGATATGGAATTAAAGGTTTTATACTTTCTATGGTTGAAACTTTTATCGAAATACAAGAAGGAAAAGTTAATGGAATTGAAGTTAAGCAAATCCTAGATTTTGGTAGAGAAATGTTAGCTGCACCTATTACATTATTACCAAATGTTTTTGATGTGCTAATGCAACTATCTGAAGAATACTCATTGATGATAATTACAAAGGGTGATCTAATTGATCAAGAAAAAAAAATTGCACGTTCGGGATTGTATGATTTTTTTAAAAAAATTGAAATAGTAAGTGATAAAACGGAAATCTCATATAAGAAAATCTTAAATAGAAATAAAATTGACGTATCACATTTTTTAATGGTAGGTAATTCTATGAGATCTGATATTGTTCCTGTAGTCAAAATTGGTGCATCTGCTGTGCATATTCCATATAAAACAACATGGGTTCACGAAGAAGATTATCCCCATCTGGATTTAGGTGAATTTTTTGTTTTGGAAAAAATAGCCTTATTACCAGATTTTCTAAATAGCAAAAAATGACAAAAAAATATTTGAAAGAATATAAGGTTGCATTGGTTCACGATTGGCTTAATGGAATGCGTGGTGGAGAAAAATGCTTGGAAGTTATTTGTGAAATATTTCCAAAAGCGGATTTATTCACCTTGATCCATCAAAAAGGTGAACTATCTCAAGTAATTGAATCTATGAGAATTAAGACATCATTTTTACAAAAATTCCCATTTGTATTAAAAAAATATAGATATTTCCTTCCAATTTTTCCATTTGCGATTCAGCAGTTTGATTTTAGTGGTTATGATATTATTATTAGTTCAAGTCATTGCGTTGCAAAAGGAATCAAAAAAGATGATTCTATTTATCATATTTCCTATGTCCATGCTCCTATGCGTTATGTTTGGGATCAATTTGAAACTTATTTTAATCATTCCAGAACTTCATGGTATACGAGATTAGGAGCAGAATTGATTCGTCCTTATTTACAGAGTTGGGATAAAAAAACATCAAACGGAGTAGATAAATTTATTTGTAATAGTCAAAATGTTCAAAAAAAAATTCTTTATTATTATAAGCGAAAGTCTGATGTAATTTATCCACCAGTAAATCTTTCATATTTTAAACCAGGTTCATTCAAAGAAGATTATTACTTAATCGTAGGAGCTTTAGCTCCTAATAAGCGAGTTGATCTAGCCATTGAAGCTTTTAATAACCTAAAACTGCCTCTAAAAATTTCAGGTGCTGGTCAGGATGAAAGATATTGTAAGACAATTGCAGGAAAAAATATTGAGTTTTTAGGTGTCCTTTCAAACAAAAAACTATTAGAATTATATCAAAGAGCAAGAGCTTTGGTTTTTCCTGGAGAAGATGATTTTGGGATCACACCTCTAGAGGCTCAAGCTTGTAATACTCCAGTAATAGCATTTGCAAGAGGAGGAGCTTTGGAAACAGTTTCTACAAGTACGGGTATTTTTTTCGATGAGCAAACTGTAGATTCGCTAAGTGAAGCTGTGGATAAAATGGAAAAATATTGGGAATGTTTTTCCGATGAATCATTTAAGAAGCAAATCAGTTGTTTTGGAAGGAATATATTCAAAGAGCAAATGGCTAATGCTATTGAAAAAGGATATTGTGAATGGAAAAAAAATTAAATTATATTTTTTGTGTATTTAATAATTTATTATTTGTTTTAATTTTTTGTTTAATTTATTCCAATCAAGTACATGCTTTTTTTGAAAGTCGAACTAAGTATGATTTTGAGAAAAAGTGGCTTATTCTGTTAAATGATATCTCCCCTATAGAGCAATTTAAAGCCATGCGGGCATTTTTGTTATATCCAGAATGGGGATTGCCGGTATTGAGAAATGAAATTAAAAATTCTGAAGTTAAAATGATCCCATGGCAGATAGGTTCATTGATAGGAATGTTAGGAGATAAATCTGATGCTAAAAATTTGCTAAAAATATGGAACAAAATAAGAGGGGAGGAAAGATCAAATATTTTTTTCGGAGCGATTCAAAGAATTTATTTAAAACAAAAAATTTCTAAAATTGTAAAACCAAAAATTTTAAATTTATCTCTTAACTTAGTCAAGAATGAATCATCAATCAGCAAAGAAGAAAAAACTTTTTCGATAAATTATCATGTTAAAAACTTATCAAAATCGAATATTTTTCTTCGAGTTGAAGCCCATTTTTGGAGAACTAAATCACATGAAGACTTGCCACCAGAATTTCTTTGGTTAAATCCTGGAGAACAGCGAAAGTCAAAGAAAAAAATTACATTAATACCAAATGAAAGGTCAAAAAATATAAGATTAGATTTTCGTATTTGGGAGGTAGGTGAAGATGAATATTTGTTTTTTCAGACTATAAAACACCCAATTTAAAAAAATAGTAAGTAAATAAATGTAAAAACTTTCCAAAAAAATTTTTGGAAATAACTTGAAATAGAACTAATATAGTGCTAATTTAAATTAACGAAATAAAAAATGTTGAGATTATCTAAAAAAACTGACTACGCTATTATTTTGCTAACTCATTTAGGTGGGGCTAAAATTCCTGTAAGTGCTCAGGAGGTAGCTAATGTTTATTCACTACCTTATCCTATGGTGGCAAACATTCTTAAGAAATTAGTTAGGTCAGGGTTGATTGCCTCTTCTAGAGGTCAGAAAGGTGGTTATTCGTTAGCAAAATCGTCTGAAAAGATAAAACTTTCAGAAATTATTGAAGCTACTGACAGACCGTTTAAGTTAGTTGAATGTAGTAGAGATGAGTGTACATGTAAAGTTCATCTTAAATGTCCTACTAGAATGCCACTTTTAGGATTGCATTTTAAAATTCAGCGATTTTTTGACGAAACTACTTTATTTTCAATCATTAAAGAAACAAAATTTAATTCGAGTTTAATGGAATCTAACTATGAAATTACCAATTTATCTTGATTACAATGCTACTTCACCTGTAGATCCTAGAGTTTTGGAAGAAATGATGCCATATTTCACAGAATCTTTTGGTAATGCAGCTAGTCGCAACCATTCTTTTGGTTGGCAGGTAGAAAAAGTAGTAGAAAGTTCTAGGGAAACTATAGGTGACGCAATTGGCGCAGATGGTAAAGAAATTATTTTTACGAGTGGAGCTACTGAGTCAGATAATATAGCCATTTTGGGGGTAGCAGAATTTTACAAAAATAAAGGTAAACATATAATAACTAATTTGATTGAGCACAAAGCAGTTATTGATCCCTGTTATGCACTGGAGCAAAGAGGGTACGAAGTAACGTTTCTTGAAGTAGATAAATATGGTTGCATTGATCTTGAGCAACTGTCAGAATCTATAAGAGAGGATACTATTTTAGTTTCTCTTATGGCTGGAAATAATGAAATTGGAACTATCAATCCAATTAAAGAAATAGGAAAAATTACTAGAGAGAAGGGAGTTTTATTTCACACTGATGCAACTCAAGGTGTTGGTAAAATACCTATCAATGTTGAAGAAATGAATATAGATCTTCTTTCAATGACTGCTCACAAAATGTATGGTCCTAAAGGTATTGGGGCATTGTATGTTAGGCGCAAAAAACCTCGTGTTCGCTTGTCTCCGATCATGTTTGGTGGTGGTCATGAACGTGGAATGCGTTCTGGAACACTAAATGTTACAGGAATTGTAGGCTTTTCAAAAGCGATTGAATTAGCTATGGTTGAAATGTCTTCTGAGGCGGAACGTTTGACTGGCTTGCGTCAGAGATTATACAATAATTTAAGTTCGGAATTGGATTATCTTTTTTTAAATGGTCATCCCACTGAGCGATTACCTAATAATCTTAATATAAGTTTTGGTTATGTAGAGGGTGAAAGCCTAATGATGGGTGTCAATGAGTTAGCTGTATCTTCGGGTTCTGCTTGTACTTCAGCGAGTTTGGAACCTTCATACGTGTTACGTGCCTTAGGAGTAGGAGACGATTTGGCTCATTCTTCAATACGTTTCGGTATGGGACGTTTTACTACTGTTGAAGAAGTTGATTATGCAGCGGAAAAAATTATTAAAGCAGTAAAAAGACTGCGTGAAATGTCACCATTATATGAAATGGTAAAAGAAGGTATAGATTTATCATCTGTAAAATGGACGTCTCATTAAAAAACTAGAAAAAAAATTTTAAAAATAGGAGAAAAATGGCTTATAGTAAAAAAGTTGTTGATCATTATAGTGACCCAAAGAATGTGGGAAGTCTTGATAAGAATAACTCTAATGTAGGCACTGGATTAGTTGGTGCACCAGAGTGTGGTGATGTTATGAAGCTTCAAATTCAAGTAGACCCAAAAACTAAAGAGATAGTAGATGCTAAGTTCAAGACTTTTGGTTGCGGTTCTGCTATCGCAAGTTCTAGCCTTGCAACAGAGTGGGTTAAAGGGAAAAATATTGATGAAGCAATGGCTATTCAAAATACAGAAATAGTTGAAGAACTATCACTTCCTCCAGTAAAAATCCATTGTTCTGTATTAGCTGAGGATGCTATAAAAGCGGCTATTTCAGATTACAAAAATAGAAATAAATAATAAGTTGTAGCAGCATAACATTAAGTTATGGCCACATTTCAAACAGACTGCTTAAAATGCGGGTCAAGCTTGGAGTCACGCCTTTTTTGTTTTTCCTGTAAAACAATACAGCCTTTAAATAGCAAATTAAATTATTTTGAATTACTTGGTTTATCGATAGGCTTTGAGGTCGACGAGAGCGAATTGGAGGAAAAATATCATAACCTATCTCTTGAATTACATCCAGATTTTTTTGGATCAGCTCCAGAATCTGAAAAAATTTTGAGTGAAAAAGCATCTTCTATTTTGAATACTGCATATAATACAATTTACAATCTTAATTCTAGGGCCTCTTATTTATTAAAATTGCTTTCTGAAAATGCAAAATTAAATGAACGTTCTTTGCCAGAGGGATTTTTAGGAGAAATGTTTATATTGCAAGAATCTCTTGATGAATTTTTGGAATCTGAAGACAAAAAGGAATTGTTAAGTTTGAAAGAAAATTTGATAGCAAGACAGAAAAAAATTGAATTACGCTTTATTTCTTTATTCAGGGAACTAAAAAAAAACTCCAACGAATTAAGCTTGCTTCAGGAATTGCAGACCAATTTAAACGCAGAAAGATATTTATTACGCTTGTTAGAGCGACTGAATTGATTCTTAAATATAAAATTCATTTGCAAAAATTATTGTTTAACAACCAAAACCTAACTTTTTAAAAAGTTTTTGTAAAAAATTTAAAAAATTAAAATGGAACGAATTATAGGTATTGATTTAGGTACTACAAATAGTCTTTCTGCGACTGTTTTTGAGGATGGGCCAGAAGTGATTGGAGAAGAAAAAAATGCAGTGACTCCATCAGTTTTATCTTGGGACGGATCAGGATGGATGGTAGGACAAGATGCTCAGGCTAAAAGGTTGTCGGATCCTGTTAACACAATTTTTTCAATTAAGCGTTTGATGGGACGTGGCTTAGATGACCTTGGAAATATGTTAAATGAGATTCCATATGAAATTGTTGAAACTGAGCGTAAATTAATAAAAGTTAGAGTTTCTAATTTAGAATTTACACCACAACAATTGTCTGCTGAAATTTTAAAAAAAGTTAAGCAAAGAGCTGAAGAATCATTAGGAGAAACAATTAAAAAAGCTGTAATAACAGTCCCTGCTTATTTTGATGATGCACAAAGGCAGGCAACTAGAGTAGCAGCTAAAATTGCAGGCCTAGAAGTAGTTCGTATAATTAATGAGCCAACTGCAGCAGCAATTGCTTATGGACTCGATCAAAAAAAAGAAGGTTATATTGCAGTTTATGATCTCGGTGGTGGAACTTTTGACATTTCAATTCTTAAGCTTTCGGGAAAGATCTTTAAGGTTATCGCAACCCACGGGAATACTAATTTAGGTGGAGATGACTTTGATCAAGTTTTAGTTGAAAATTTAAAAAAAATCATTGAAAAAGAAAATCCAGGTATAGATTTTAATGATTCTGAATCTAAGCAAATTTTTAAAAAAGCAGCGGAAACAATTAAAATCGATTTAAGTTTTTCAAATGAAGCAGTTTTTTCTTTAGATTTCCCAAGCAAAGATTTTTCATATTCTGGTGCAATCAATGTAAATGAATTTGAATCGCTCATTTATCCAATGTTAGAAGAAACTATAAAAAGTTGTGATCAGGTCTTAAGAGATGCAAATCTTTCTGTAGAAAAAATAGATGAGATAGTTTTAGTTGGTGGATCGACAGTCATTCCTGGTGTTAGAAAAAGATTGGAATCGTTTTTTCGACGAGCACCAAATATAGCAATTGACCCTTATAAAGTGGTGGCAATTGGTGCTGGAATTCATGGACATCTTCTTGCTGGAGGGAAACGAGAATTTTTATTACTAGATGTTGTACCCTTGGCACTAGGAATTGAAACTTTAGGTGGTACTTTTAGTAAAATAATAACAGGTAATACGACTATTCCCGTAGAAGAAAGTGAAACATTTACTACAAATGTTGACAACCAGACTTCGATTGAAATTAATATTTTCCAGGGCGAAAGAGAATTAATAAAAGATTGTCGAGCACTTGGAAAATTTAAATTAAAGGGTATTCCTTTAATGCAATCGGGCTACCCCTTAGTAGAAGTAATTTTTAAAGTAGATGCAAATGGAATCCTTAAAGTATCTGCAATAGAAAAACGAAGTGGTCAAGCTGCGGAAATTGAAGTTATTCCTTTTCACGGAATGACTCAATTTGAAATTGATAGAATTATGGAAGACTCAATAGAAAATGCAGTTGAAGATTTTAATGAACGTCAATTAATAGAATTTCGTCAAACCGCAGAGAGAGTTTTTACAGGGATAGAACAAAACTGGGACACAGCTGAAAGTATACTATCAGAATCAGAAACCAAAGAAATTCAAAGACAAATAGAAATAGTTAAAAGTAGTTTGAATGGGAAAGACTCACGAGACCTTAAGTCTCAACTTGATAAGTTGGGAGATCTTACCCGTCCAATAGCTGATACTGCCATTGGAAGATCTATTTTTTCAGAATTAAAATATAAGGATCGTAGAAAGGATTAGGAGAAATAAAAAAATATTTTTTACAAATTATTTTTTCTTTAACAAAATTATTTATTTAAAAATGATATTCAAGGCAAGGTTTAGAAAAAATCCAAAGGTGTTTAAAGATTATTTTTCTAAACAGAGTTTACAATATTCAAATAATCGTCCAAAATATCCCGAAAAATTATATCGTTATTTGCTTGGAGAATGCAGAGATAGAAAATTAGCTTGGGATGTTGGTACGGGGAATGGTCAAGCAGCACAGAAACTATCTCTCTACTTTGATAAAATCTACGCTACAGATGCTAGTAATTCTCAAATTTTAAATGCAATTCCAAGGTCAAATATTAAATACTCTTTAGGAAACGAGCAGGCTCCTGCAATCAAGAGAAGATCAGTTAATTTAATTACTGTTGCACAAGCTCTTCATTGGTTTGATATAGAAGTATTTTACGCAGAAGTAAATCGTGTTCTAAAAAGATATGGATTGATAGCATGTTGGTCTTATAATCTATTCCGAATCAATTTTAAAATTAATAGAGAAATAGATTGGTTTTATTCAGAATTTTTAAAAGAATTCTGGCCACCAGAAAGGCGAATAGTTGAAAGTGGATATAGAACATTATCTTTCCCTTTTCGTGAATTAAGGGCACCAAAATTTGAGATAAAGAATGTATGGAGTTTTGAAAATATGATTGGTTTTCTAAGTACATGGTCTGCAGTTTCAATTTTTAAAAGTAGAGAAGGATATGATCCGATTTCAACAAATTTAGAGCGTTTAAAACTAGCTTGGGGTGATTTAGAAGAAAATAAAGAAGTAAAATGGGCTATTTCAATACGAGTGGGGCACGTTTTTTAATTATTTTGATTTATCAAAAAACGAAAGTGTTTGCTTCTGTTGAATTATCTAGTTAGACTTCTATACATTAAAAAATAATTTAACATAAAAGAAGGAATTATGAGCAAAAAAATTGATTGGGGTTATTTTAGGAAAGGTTGAAACTCCTGCAAAAAAGCACAAGAGTTTCTTGATGCAAAAAAAATTTCAGTAAAAACTATTGTTTTTGCTAACAAAGAAAAAATTGACAGTAATGTTGCTTGGTCGATGATAGAGTCAGCTAAGTTAATAAGAACTGGAAAAGGCAAAACATTTAAAGAATGGGATCCAAAATCTGACAAAAAAGTAGATATTCTGAAGGATGTGATTGGACCGAGTGGGAATTTAAGAGCACCAGCATGGAGAATTGGTAATGAGTTTTTGGTGGGCTTTAATCCCGAACTATATGAGGAAGTTTTTTGATAAATGATTCGTGTAGGAATTATTGGAGCAGCTGGATTGTCTGGAATCGAACTGCTAAAATTGCTTAAAATCCATTCAAAATCAACTGTTGAACTGGTAACCTCTAGTAAGTATAAGGGTCTAAAGGTTCTTGATGTTTTTCCAGAGCTAAATTTTTGTACTCGTGTATTTGAATCAAATGATTCAGATGTATCTGGTTGTGATGTTGTTTTTCTTGCAATACCAAATAAAGCAAGCCTAAAAATCGTTCCAAAATTATTGAAAAAGGGGGTTAGAGTAATTGATCTTTCAGGTGCTTTCAGATTGAGTGATGTTGATGTTTTTAAAAAATTTTATAAACTTACACATAATGCTCCTAGTTTTTTAAAGGAGGCTGTTTATGGTTTACCTGAATATTTTAGGGAAAAAATTTCAAAGGCAAAACTGGTAGCTAATCCTGGTTGTTATGCTACTGCGGCTTTACTAGGAGTTCTTCCATTAGAAGATTTGATTTCTAAACTTGATAGTCCACCTGTTATTGATTCAAAATCTGGAGTTAGTGGTGCAGGTGGAAGAGTAGAAGATGATTTATTAAGCTATATTGGTGTAAACGAAAACTTTAAAGCTTACAAAATATTTTCACATCAGCATCAGCCTGAAATTCAGCAATATTTGTCTGAGTTGGCTAATTATGATGTTAAAAAAACGGGAGATATAATTTTTACTCCTCATTTGCTACCCGTAAACCGAGGAATATTATCTACTAT
>CETH01038545.1_pt1 | contig 11644 bp, 6 predicted proteins | sample 361461 | NCBI WGS metagenome assembly CETH01 (sample SAMEA2622695, study PRJEB7988) | marine metagenome | isolation source: saline water (ENVO:00002010), including
CTTGATTCATAGGCTCACAAAACGGCCTCAATAAAACAATTAGGGGTTAATCTTGCCCTATTTCTTTCAACATTTCTACAAACCAAGTTTGATTAATATCAAACTCTTTTCCACCTTTAATCAATTGTAAATCAATTAATCCTAATTCTCCATTATTATTTTCATCTAATCCTACTAAACCACTTTTCCTCTCTAAAGCAAACTCGGCCGCCATAAATGCAGATTTTTTAATTAATTCAAGATCTCGTTCACCTGGTTTTGCAGATCTTGCGAAATAACCACTTTTTTGTATTAAAGTCTTGTCTGCACCCAATGCTTCAGAAAATTGCTTAGCAAACCACTGTCCTGGATTAATATCATCTAAACGAACGTGGCCAAATGCATCTCTTGGTACCTTTTCTCCGTTAGCTTCAATTTCACGAACGATAGTATCCATTCCAGCTCCTTCGCTTAAGAAAATATTTACACAATCTTCTTCATCCATAATTTTTCGAAGCCTAACCGACTCCTGTTCAAAATTTATACTTTTTTCAGGAATATATATTGCATGAACATCCCACCTTTTCTTAGAAATAAATAATTCTGGAAGATAAGTATTATGATCTAAAAGTTTTCTGTATTCAAGCGCAGTTCCTGCTGTAAGCCAACCACAATGCCTCCCCATCACTTCATGGATTATTAATTGTCGCCTGCTTGTAGTATTTTCATTAACTATATTTTGAAAAAATCTAGCTCCTTGTTCAGCTGCAGTCCATGCTCCTAAAGTTTGTTTGACTGGAATTACATCATTATCTACTGTTTTTGGAAGGCCTACTACTGTTAATGACTTGCCTGAATCATGTAAATGCTTAGCTAAAGCTGCAGCCATTGTATTTGTATCATCCCCTCCTATTGTGTGCAAAATATCTATTTCATCTTTCTCTAGTTGCTTTGCCGCTATCTCCAAAGGATCTTCACCTTTAGAAACAAATCCTTTCTCTATACAATCTTCAATATTAGTTAATTTTACTCTACTATTTCCAATTGGGCTGCCTCCAAAATTATACAACACTTGATAATTTTCTTTAACTTCTTTTGAAAAAATTATTGATTTGCCAACTAATAATCCCCTATATCCGTGCATATATCCTATAACTTCAATATCTGGATCTAATTGATTATATTTTTCAATTAATCCTCCTATTGAGGCTGAAAGGCAAGGTGCAATCCCTCCACTTGTCAAAATAGCTACTTTAGGCATGGTTGGTCAAGAGGGGCAGACATAAGTATTATCGCCCCTTCTGAAAAAAAACTCTTTTATATACTACTTGCTTGAAATAAAGGTTTATTTTGCAGAAAATTCATTGTATGTGATAATAAATACTACTAAAATTGTGATTAAACTAGGAAAAAAGGGGATTTCACAATAGATGTTATATAAACCACCCGTCTGGCCACAAACTCCAACATCATCAGTTAACGGTTAGCGAACAGTAGGGCCTGTAGCTCAGCTAGGTAGAGCGTCCGGCTTTTAACCGGACGGCCAAGGGTTCGAATCCCTTCAGGCCCGCCAGATGATTTGGACAGGATGCCAAGATGAACGATAACATATTGTGGTTAAATAAGCTCGTACCGAAACATGTTTTGCTTAAAGAATCTGAAATTGAAGAAAAACTGAAGCCATTAAACGTTGTTAGAGAACAATTACCTAAAATTCTGTTAAAAGATCCGGCCCTTAAAGCTCTAGATGAAGAAGCTAAACCAAATGATGTTGTAGAAGTACATCGTCTTAGTGAAAGTGCAGGTACAAATTTAGCATACAGGTTGGTGGTCGAAGAATGAATTCCTCTCGCAGATTAATAAAAAGTTTCTTTGACAGTCGTAGCGTATCAGGGCCAAGTGCTGCATTGGTAAATCACCAATTAGGTTCATTCAACGATTTTTTACCACATGAAAGGAATAAAGCCCCGTGGATGCAACGTGTTGTTGACAATATCTCTGTAGGTGCTGATGAATCTTTGAGGGGAGCTATTCGATTAGAATTAGGAGATTTAGATGTTATTGTAAATTTAGGGAAAATACGTATTGGGCGTCCAATGGTTTACGAAGCAAATGGTTCTCAAACAGACTCTATTCCAATGATGGCACGTTTGAGAAATATGACATATGCTGCCCCTATTTACCTAAATTTCACTATCGTAGAAGAAGGGATTGAAATTGAAGAAGTAGAAGAAGAAATAGGAAATATGCCTATCATGGTAAAATCAATTCTATGTAACCTTCATAGAAATTATCTGTCTGGAGAAAATTCTAGTGATTCTGAATATATTGAAGCATTAAAAGCTAAATCTGAAGACCCTATGGATCCTGGCGGTTATTTCATAGTTAATGGGACTGAGCGTGTTTTAGTCTGCCTTGAAGATTTAGCACCAAATCGTGTTATGGTAGAGCAAGAAGAAAGATACCAAAGACAAACTGAATTAGCTAAAGTTTTCTCACAAAGAGAAGGATTTCGTGCTTTAACTGTTGTAGAAAAGAAAAAAGATGGAATATTATCTGTTTCGATTCCTGTAGCTTCAGGTCAAGTTCCTTTAGCTATTTTACTAATGGCACTTGGAATGGAATCTGCAGATGATATAATGGAAGCAATTACAGATAATAAAGATTTACAAAACTTGATTCTAGCTAACATTGAAGAAGTTCATAATGAAGAAGGAATTTACACCACACAAGAAGCTTTAGAATATTTAGAACGAAGATTCGCTGCTGGACAATCTAAAGAATATCGTAAAAAAAGAATTAATTATATTCTTGACAATACACTATTGCCACATTTAAGTACTACTGAAGATTCAAGAATGAAAAAAGCTGTGTTTTTAGGACGCATGTCTAGAGAAGTGCTTGAATTGCATGTTGGAGATCGAAAGCCTGATGACAAAGATCATTATGCAAATAAAAGGTTAAAATTAGCTGGAAATTTGATGGAAGAATTATTCCGTTCAGGGCTTCAAGCATTATTAAATGATATGAAATACCAAATGGAACGTTCATATTCCAAAAGAAAGGAAAATAGAGTTCACCATGCTGTTAGAAGGGATGTTTTAACAAACAAAATTATGCACGCAATGGCTACTGGTAATTGGACTGGAGGTCGTGCAGGTGTTTCTCAACTTTTAGACCGAACATGTAACATGTCTACCTTATCTCACCTGCGAAGAGTTATCTCACCATTAACAAGATCTCAACCGCATTTCGAGGCTCGAGATTTACATCCTACTCAATTTGGACGCTTATGTCCAAATGAAACGCCAGAAGGACAAAATTGTGGATTGGTGAAAAATTTAGCTTTGATGGTAGATGTTTCAGAAAATGTTCCTAATGATATTATTTTAGAATCATTCGAAAATTTAGGAATTGAAAATATTGAAGATGCAGATGCCAATCTTGGTAAAGTATATTTTAACGGAGATTTGATAGGCGTCCATAAAGCTCCTAAGGATTTACAAAAGGAACTCATTCAAAGAAGAAGACAAGGTATGATCAGCAATGTAGTGAATGTAAGATATGACGAATCTTTGAATGACGTAATAATTAATAGCGATCCTGGAAGAATAAGGAGACCTTTGATGGTAGTTAAAAGAGGGAATAAACTTACAATAAAAGATAGCGATATTAAAGCAATTGAAAACAACAAAATGGTTTGGGAAGATTTAATTGATAAAGGTAGCATTGAATATATTGATGCAGAAGAAGAAGAAAATTGTCTTATTGCATTAAATACTGAAGATTTAACTACAAAGAAAAAGTCCCACAAATATTCGCATATGGAGGTAGATCCTCTAACTATTTTAGGAGTTGCAACTTCTAATGTTCCTTTCCCTGAACACAACTCTGCTCCACGATGTACAATGGGTGCTGGTATGTCTAAACAATCTCTTGGAATGGGGCAAGCTAACTACAGAATAAGACCAGATACAAGAGGGCATTTACTTCACTATGCTCAAAGGCCTATGCTTCAAACTGAAGCTATGAAGTACAATACTTTACGAGCTAGACCTGCAGGTCAGAATTTAGTTGTTGCAGTCATGTCGTATCATGGATATAATATGGAAGATGCTTTAATTTTCAATCGTGGTTCTATAGATAGAGGAACTGGAAGGTCTACTTTTGTAAGAACTTATATGTCTGAAGAAAGAAGATATCCTGGGGGTCAAGAAGACCGTTTTGTTATTCCTGGGCCTGAGGTAAGGGGCGCACGTTCTGAAGAAGCTTATTTTTATTTAGAAGAAGATGGATTAATTTACCCTGAAATTGATTTAAAAGGAAAAGAAGTATTAATTGGAAAAACTAGCCCTCCAAGATTTTTATCTGAACCTACTGACTTTTTGAGCCCTCAGAAAGTTAGAGAATCTTCGTTAACTGTAAGGCATGGCGAAAAAGGAACTGTTGATTCTGTTATGCTATCTGAAACTGAGAATGGGTCTAGAATTGCAAGAATACGTGTTAGAGACCAACGTGTTCCTGAAATGGGTGACAAGTTTGCAAGTAGACATGGGCAGAAAGGAGTTATTGGACATATGGTTCCTCCAGAAGGTATGCCATTTACAGAAGATGGGATCACTCCTGATCTAATCATCAATCCTCATGCCATTCCTTCACGTATGACTGTAGCTCATGTTTTAGAAATGATTGGTGGAAAAGTAGGCAGTATGGAAGGAAGAGCCGTAGATGGAAGTGCATTCTCTGGTGAAAAAGAAACTGATTTAAGAGATGCATTATCTCAATATGGTTTGAAACATAGCGGAAGAGAAGTTTTGTATGATGGACAAACTGGTAGGCGCATTGATGCTGAGATTTTCGTTGGCGTTATTTACTATCAAAAATTACACCACATGGTTTCCGGAAAACTACATGCCCGTTCAAGAGGTCCCGTGCAGCTTCTAACTAGACAACCTACGGAAGGTCGTGCAAGAATGGGAGGATTAAGATTTGGAGAAATGGAACGTGATTGTTTAATCGCTCATGGAGCTTCAATGGTTATCAAAGATAGATTACTTGATGAAAGTGATAAGACTGTACAATATGTAGATAGTCAATCAGGACATATCGGATATCTAGATAGGAGAGGAGTATTAACTTCGCCAATGGGAGATAACACTTCTATTTATCCTGTCTCTATGTCTTATGCATTTAAATTATTATTAGAAGAACTTAAATCACTTGGAATCGTTGCTAGATTACGATTGGAGGATTTATCATGAGGGAAATGATTCCAAAAAAAATCGGTAAAATTGATTTTGCTTTGATGGGGCCAAAGGAAGTTCGTAAATTATCTGCAACTAAAGTAATTACTGCAGACACATATGATGATGATGGATTTCCTATTCCTATGGGATTAATGGACCTACATATGGGCGTTATTGAGCCTGGACTAAGATGTAAAACAAGTGGAAGAAAAATGGATGAAGATCCTGGCCACTTTGGTCACATCGATTTAGCTATGCCTGTTATTCATTCAGGATATTCTAAAACTATTAAGGACATTCTAAATGCAACACACCCAAGTTCCGGACGTCTAATGTTAACACAAGATAGAATTGAACACTATAATAAACAAATTCAGGCACTTATGGATTCTGATGCTGGAACTACTGTTTCTATAGGTGGAATCTCAAGAAGAGCGATAAGAGAAGCTGCTAAATCAAAAAGCTGCCCGCATTGTGGAGAACCAAAAGTCAAAGTTACCTTAGACAAACCTACTACATTCAGAGAAGAAGGAAGAAAATTAACTCCTAAGGAAGTGCGATCAAGACTTGAAAAAATACCTGCTTCTGATTTATTGTGTTTAGGTTTTAATCCTGAAATTACTAGACCTGAATATATGGTTTTGACTGTCTTATCTGTACCGCCAGTACCAATGAGGCCATCTATTACCTTAGAATCTGGAGAACGTTCTGAGGATGATTTAACCCATAAATTAGTTGATGTTTTAAGAATAAATCAACGCTTAAGAGAAAACCGTGATGCGGGTGCACCTCAATTAATTGTAGAGGATTTATGGGAATTGCTTCAATATCATATTACTACCTATTTTGACAATCAAACTGCAGGTATTCCTACCGCAAGGCATCGTTCTGGTAGGCCATTGAAAACAATTGTTCAAAGATTAAAAGGTAAAGAAGGACGTTTCAGATCAAACCTTTCTGGAAAACGTGTCAACTTTTCAGCACGTACAGTTATCACTCCCGATCCATATCTAAGTATTAATCAAGTAGGAGTTCCTGAAATAGCTGCAAGAGAATTAACTGTTCCTGTAAGGATAAATATTCATAATCTTTCATTTATGAGAAATTTGATTAAAGAAAATTTTGTTCCAAGTGATCCTGAAAAATATATTCCAGGGATAAATTATATGATAAGACCAGACGGAAGAAGAGTGAAATTGACTGATGAAAATTGGGAATTTAATCATGATCGTCTAGAACCTGGATTTATAGTAGAAAGACATCTTATGGATGGAGATATCGTTTTATTCAATAGACAGCCAAGTTTACACCGTATGTCAATGATGGCGCATGAGGTTAGAATTATGAAAGGAAAAACTTTCAGAATAAATCTATGTGTTTGTCCACCATATAATGCTGATTTTGATGGTGACGAAATGAATCTGCATGTTGTCCAATCTGAAGAAGCAAGAGCTGAGGCTCGTATTTTAATGAGAGTACAAGAACATATTAGATCTCCAAGGTTTGGAGGTGCAGTTATTGGGGCTATACATGACCATATAACTGGAATGTTCCTTCTTACACATGGAACTGCAAGTTATGATATTGACCAAACCGTAAGAATTCTATCCCGTGTACAATACAAAGGAGATTTGCCAAAGCCTGACTATCCAAAGGCTGATGGAGGGCCAAGATGGTCTGGAAGACAAATTTTCTCTGTTCTTCTACCTAAGGACATGAATCTAAAATACAATTCTTCAGTATATTTCGCAGATAGAACTGAAAAAGAAAATGAAGAATTAGGTATGATTGTAGAAATTGTAAATGGAAATATGATTAAAGGACCTGTAGATGGTAATTCAATTTCAGCGTTTAAAGGACGTATTTTAGAAGAAATATCAAGATTACAAGGTTCAGACGCTGCTAAAGATTTTATTGATAAAGTAACTAGATTAGCAGTAGGTGCCTTGATGGAAACTGGATGTACTACTGGAATAGACGATGCTGATGTGCCTCAAGATGCCTTAGATCAAATTACAAAAGCTCAAATTGATGCCGTAAAAGAAGTTGATAAACTCGTAAATGCTTACAATAAAGGAAAATTACAACCAAGGCCTGGTAGAAGTGTTGAAGAAACCTTAGAGGTTGAAGTTATGGGTGTTTTGGGACGCGTAAGAGATAAATCAGGAGAAATTGCAGGATGGCATCTTGGTATGGATAATTTCGCCGTTATTATGGCTCGTTCTGGAGCTAGAGGAAGTATGTTAAATTTATCACAGATGGCTGGATCTATTGGACAACAGGCTGTTAGAGGGGAAAGAATTTCTAGAGGATATGAGAAGAGAACGCTTTCTCATTTTAACAAGGGTGATTTGGGTGCAGATGCAAAAGGTTTTGTCCGTTCCTCATACAAAAGAGGATTGAATCCTACAGAATATTTCTTCCACTCTATGGGAGGAAGAGAAGGTCTTGTAGATACTGCAGTTAGAACTTCAAGATCGGGATATATGCAAAGACGTCTAGTTAATGCTCTAGAAGATCTTAGAGTAAAATACGACTATACTGTTAGAAACACTGCAAATACTGTTGTGCAATTCCAATACGGTGAGGACTCTGTTGATCCTACTAAGAGTAAATTTGGTAAAGCTATCGATATTGATAGTCTTATTGAAGAAGTCACAGGAGGTAAATAATGGCAAGATTAGATACTATTAGGGCACTTGAGAAAAGAGGACTTTCTACATCGCTTGCTGAAAAGACTGTAGAATTAGGTTATCAATTAGGAACTTTAAAGAAAGCAACCTTAAAGCAATTAGAAAAGAAATTTTTCTATAAGGAAATCTTACAATTAATAGATGTTGCAAAAAATAATTCTATTGATAGAGATGAAATAGTTCAAAAGGCTCTTGAAGAAGGTGATGTTTCGGATGGGCCTATCTCTGCAGATCAAGCTCTAAGAAGAGTTGAAAAGAAATTAGGAGTTATTTGGTCATTACCCGATGGGTATACTATAGATGGTGTTTTGAAGCAGATTTCTCGAAAAGGGCAAATATTGCTAGGCGTTGCATTTCCTATTAATTCAAAACAATTTAGATATCCTTTTCATGGATACGTCTATCTAAAATCAAGGGGAATATGTTATCAATCAGTTATTACAGAAGTTGTATCTTTTGATAGGCCTAATATTCCTGAGGAAAAAGATCTTTTATTATCTGCACACACTAGTGAACCCTATGTTACATTTTTAAGAATTGAGAGGCTTATTGAAATGCCAAGAACTATTCGTCTAGAAGAATTCCGCAAGATGGATGGAACCCAGGTTAAGTCTGCTAGAAACTACACACAAGTTGAAGATAGCATTGATTTAGATAGAGAACGTTTAAGATTTGAAGAAGAAAGAATTGTTGCTTTAGATTTATTTACAAAAATGGGGTTAAGTAAGAAAGTTTCTCTAAGCTTGTTTACTCATGGTATATTCTTAGCTTCTCAAGTAGTAATTGCAACTGATAATGAATTAAAAGATGCAGGTGTGCCTAATGCTAAAATTGCTAAATTTAGAGAAGCTGCTGCTGAAGCTGCTGCTATTGAGCTACAAGAACCTATAACTTCTAAAGCTACTGTTAAAAAGAAGAAAAAAGCCGATGCAGAAGACAAACCAATTAAGAAGATTAACAAATATCGTAAAATGTCTATTGATTTAGCATCCAAACTTCCAGATTTATACAAAGAAGAAATTGCTGAAAATGCAGAAAAAAATAAATTAAAAAGAAAAGGTATTGAAAATTTAGTAAAAGAATATACTGAATTAAATGATTTAGAAAATAAAGTCAAAGACTTTATGGCAAAAATGAAAGGAGTGTTGCCTCAAGGTGTTGTTCGAGAAATTGCTGAAAAAAGTATTTCACATAAACTAAAACCAAAACAAATTGAAAAAATTGTAGAAGGAGGCTTAGAACAATACGAACAAAACAAGGTTGATGCAACTGAAGCTGTTGGAGTTATTGCTGCTCAATCTATAGGTGAACCTGGTACACAGATGACTATGCGTACTTTCCACTACGCTGGTGTAGCTGAAATGAACGTAACGCTTGGTCTTCCAAGATTAATTGAAATTGTTGATGCAAGAAGGGTCCCAAAAACTCCAATCATGGAAGTATTTCTTGAACCTGATATCTCAAGCTCACAGAAAAAAGCTTTGGAAATCGCTAATTTAATTGAAGCACAATCTGTATCTCAATTGGCAAAAATAAGTACGGATATTACAAATCTTAGAGTTTTAATTGAACCTGATATGAAAATATTGAAGACTCGAGGCTTACCTATTGAAGAACTAGCTGCAAGAATTAAGAAAAAGGGTAGACTTAAATCCAAAATGACTATCGAAAAAGGAGTAATTACTTTAGAAGAAGAAGAAGTTTCCTTCAAAAAATTATATCTTTTAGAAGACAAAATTAGTCATTTAATGGTTGATGGTATTGGAAATATTCAACGTGCTATTGTAAGAAAAGAAGGTGATGAGTTTGTAATATTTACTGAAGGATCTGATTTGAAAGCCATTCTTGAAGTTCCTGGAGTAGACCCTACAAGAACTAACACTAATTCAATACATGAAGTTGCTGAAGTTCTAGGAATTGAAGCTGCTAGAATTGCAATCGCCAATGAACTGCATAAAACTCTGTCTGAACAAGGATTGTCTGTAGATCACAGACATAATATGCTTGTTTCTGATGTGATGACAAATAATGGAGCTATTCAAGCTATAGGTAGACACGGTATTTCTGGAGCAAAAGTTTCTGTTTTAGCTAGGGCTGCTTTCGAAATTACATCTACTCATCTTTTACAAGCTGGATTAAGTGGAGAATCAGATGTTCTGACTGGTGTTGCAGAAAACATCATTGTAGGACAGCCAGTCCATTTAGGTACTGGGGCCGTGAGTGCTATTTACAAACCTATAAGCAAAAAAACTAAAAAGAGAGGAAAATAGATGGATCTTAACAAATCACTTAAACTTGCAATAGATACAGGTAAGGTCTCTGTTGGGTCAAAGCAATCATGTAAGGCTATAAATTCAGGTTCTGCAAAACTTGTTATTTTAGCATCAAATTGCCCTAAAGAAACGACAGATATAGCAAAAAATGGGAAAAATCCTGTTTATTCATTTGATGGGAATAATTCTGTTTTAGGTGCTGCTTGTGGAAAACCATTTCCAGTTTCAGCTATTGCTATTTTAGATGGTGGAAAATCAGATATTTTAAGTCTTAAAGCAAATTAATACGGGGAACATTTAAGGACTCTTTCCAAATGGAGCTTCATGGTTTTTCCATTAAGCTTTGATAGTTTCGTAAATTTAGAATTAAAGATTAAGAATAAATTAACAGATTCTGAATTGAAAAGTCTAACTAATAATATTGAATTGGTACGTGATGCAGTAATTGCAACTACTGCTTTCGCTAGGGCTAAAGGTATCGGAGGGCATACTGGTGGACCGTACGATATTGTCCCCGAGATACTCATTGTTGATGCTCTTAGAGATGGTGGGGAAGATATACATGATGAATTTTTTGATGAAGCTGGACATCGGTCTGCAGTACAATATGTTCGAGGAGCTATTAGAGGCAAAATGCCTACTGAAAAACTGATGCATTACAGAGAATATGGATCTGGATTAGCTGGACATCCAGAACCTGAATTGTTGAACTGCATTGATTTTTCTACGGGCAGATTAGGACATGCAGCAGGACACGTAAATGGAGTTGCTATTGCTAATCCAGATAGTTGTGTTGTCATGTATGGTTCTGACGGGGCGCAAATGGAAGGAAATAATGCTGAAGCTGCTCGATTAGCTGTTGCTAATAATTTGAACGTTAAATGGATTATTGATGATAATAATGTAACTATTGCAGGAAATCCTGAAACTTACATGAAAGGATACAGCATATCTAAAACATTAGAAGGTCAAGGCTTCCAAGTAATTACATGTGATGGTGAAAATTATTCTGAATTGTTTAATGCTATTTCAAACTCTATACAAACCAAAGGGCCTGTAGCTGTCATATGTAAGAGAAAAATGGGGCCTGGAATTCCTGAATTAGAAGGTGAATGTCAATTACATGATGTGATACCATTAGATGTTGGAATTACTTATTTAGAAAATAAAGGACACACTGAAGCTGTTAAACAACTAAAAGAAACTGCTAAAAAACATAATTCAAAGGCCACTCAAACTTTCAAAGGATCTGGAGAGAAGGGCGCTTGTAGAAAACAATTTGGAACTTCTGTAGTTAGTATGCTCGATGGAATGAAAGCTGGGGAAAGAAAAAAGGTACATGCTTTTGATTCTGATTTAGAGGGTTCTGTAGGATTGACTGCTGTGAGAGAGAATTATCCTGAGTGTTTTACAAGAGCTGGAATACATGAAAGAGGAAATTATCTTGCTGCGG
>CETH01184479.1_pt1 | contig 11632 bp, 14 predicted proteins | sample 361461 | NCBI WGS metagenome assembly CETH01 (sample SAMEA2622695, study PRJEB7988) | marine metagenome | isolation source: saline water (ENVO:00002010), including
GCAGCATTAAACTTAGCAAATGACTATTCGGTATATCGATTTTTAAATAAAGAAATAAATTTTAATAATATCTCACTGATTAATAAATCAGCACTTGAAAATCATCCTTGGATTGAAAAACCAAACTTAGAAGATATAAATGAGTTAGATAAATGGATAAAGAACCATGTTAAAGCCTTTTGATTTAGTGGAATTTAAATTTCAAATTATTGTAGATTAGTATCATATGACTACAGTCTTAGCATTTATTATAATCATAGGTGTACTGATCACTATTCATGAATTTGGCCATTTTATTGCGGCAAGATCTGTTGGCGTGAAAGTTGAAAGGTTTTCAGTTGGAGTGCCTCCTAGGTTTATTACAGTTACTTCCATAGACAATGGTTTTCTGGTCAACCTGTTTTTTTTTAAAAATGTTAAAGGCCGGTTCCAGTGGCAGCCAATCTTGTCTAAGAAAATATTAAAATATGGACGCATTGGATCCAATACAGAATATGTTTTTGCGCTACTTCCACTAGGCGGATATGTAAAAATGGCTGGTATGATAGATGAAAGTTTAGACACTGATATTCAATACAAAGATCATGAGTTCATGTCTAAATCGCTATTAGAAAAAATATGGATATTAAGTGCTGGTGTTATCATGAACACTTTATTAGCCTTTGTAATCTTTAGTTCAATTGTTTATGATCAAGGTAAAGAAGAAGTTAATTCTAAACCCATTATTGGAACTTTAGAAAAAGGTATGCCAGCTAAACTTTCAGGTCTTCTAGAAAATGATAAGATCATTCAGATTGATGGAGTGCCAATAAGCACTTGGGAGGATCTTTCATCAATAATAAAACGCAAACCAAATACTGAAATTGAACTACAAATTAGCAGAGAAAACCAAATATTATATTATACTGTCGCGACATCAGATACGACAATTAAAACAGAAAATGGATTAAAAACAATCGGCCTAATAGGTATAGCACCAGAGCTATTATATAGTGATGTATCTCTTCTTGAGGCTACATACATAGGATTAATGAGTACAATTAAAAGCTTTTCACTGATTGTAGAAAGTTTGGCAATGTTGGGCTCTGGAGCTGCATCTATTAAAGATTTGGGAGGTCCAATTATGATTGCTCAACTTGCAGGTCAAACTGCAGAGGCAGGAATTATCCCATTCCTAACCTTTATGGCATTATTAAGCGTTAATCTTGCATTGCTAAATATTCTTCCAATACCAGGATTAGATGGAGGTCATATCTTTATACATTTGATAGAGGGGATCATTCGTCGTCCTCTAACTCTAAAAACTAGAGTTTTCATACAGCAGATAGGTATGGCTCTTCTACTAATGTTGATGGTAACAGTAATATTTCAAGATATAACCAGGTTATTTAATTAGTTACTTTTTCTAATTCAAGTATTAGTGATCCATATTTTAAATTGAGCCATATTTTCACCGGATATCGATAACTGTCTTGAGAAAAGAGCATGGACATTTCCGCATTATTTTTAAATTTCTTTTTATCTAGACCTACAGGAGTAACCTCAAAACAATTAAACTCTCCTGCAGGTACGTTCACATTTACACTATCATTAATTTGTAATTCTAAATACCTTATCTTTTTGCTATTAATTGTATAAACAAAATTTTTTTTGTTTACATTAAAATTTGATTTTCGAATATAGTAGAACAATGAATACGGGGAATGTATAGGTTCATTTATATTTAATGTATCGCTATTTGATACTAAATAATTTGAATCTTTTGGGATAAAGATATCATCTTGTTTTCTAAATTTACCTTCTTTGATTTTACTATGTATTCTTAGTGGTAATAAAGATTTCTTATCTATCCATAAGTCAATTTGATCTTCAATAGGGAATACATAATTCATGACTCCTTTTGTTTTAGCACTAAACTGTACATGATAAACCGGTGTGTTTTCTATCGTATCTAACCCTACTACTTTTAATTGTGCAACTGCGGCATTTACTTTTGCAAAGGATGCTTGGTAATGTAGTATTTCACCTATTTGGAAAGGGATACTTTCACTTAATAATAAGATAGGAAGTGAAAAGGAATAAATTAATTTCATTAGCGCATTGATATCCAATTTCCATCTTGGAATAGATAAATCTTTGAAGCACTCCCATTAATAATTTTATCTTCGATAATAAGATTTAACTCATTATGGAATTCACTCGCTATGCTTTCTGGATCAATCATTGGTTTTTCACCAGTTCTGTTAACACTTGTTGTCGTAATTGGGAAAGAGCAAACGAGAGATAAATTTTTACAGAAGGGATGATTTGGAATACGAATACCAATTGAATTATTCTTCCCTGTGATAAGTTTTGAGCAAACATTTTTTTTGCCGGGTACAATTACAGTATTTGATTTTCGGATAATATTTCGAGCAAATTTTCTATGTTTTGAATTAATATCCATCCAATCAGATGCAGTTTGTACATTCGGCGCTAGAATACTCATAGGATGAGTTCTTCTTTTTATTTTATTAAGTTTTTTTATGGCTAAGTCATTTTTTGCATTACATCCAAAACCATAAATAGTATCTGTGGGATATACAATTACTCCCCCATTATCTAATTCCTTATGCGCTTCTGATATAGCAGATTTTGAATCATAAGTAATTCTTTTCATATTTTATTATTTTCATGTGTTTTTAAAGTAGTTTTCCATCTTCTGTGAAACCAAAAATATTGTTCAGGATATTGTTTTATATAACTCTCCAGCAATGAAGTGTAAGATTGTGTTATATGTTTTAATGACTTTTTTGAGGTATCAATTGGAGAAAATTGAATTTCATAATTCTGTAAACTTTTTCGTATGCATATACCAAATAGCAATGGTGCATCACTATTAAGATGGAACATTGCTGCGCCTTTAGGCGTAGAGGCAAGCTTATTAAAAAATTTTACAAATACTCCTTTTTGTTTAGCATCCTGATCGCTAACTAATCCTAGAACACCGTTTTTTGATAGGATATCATACATTTTTTCAATTGGTTCCTTTTTAAAAATATGCTTTGTTCCTGGTAGTTCTCGTTGTTCAATAAAAAATTTGTGAGCACCTTTATTTTTTTGAATTTGAGCAACTCCTGTAAATAAATCAACATATTCGCCAACCCACTTTCCTAAGATTTCCCATGATCCAAAATGTCCGCTAATAAATATAACTCCTTTCTTTTGTTCAAGATAACCATCCAATATTTCCTTACCAGATACGGCAATATTTATATTTTCCCATGATTTTGGGAAAGCAATAAACTGTATTAGGTTGTAACAAAAGAATTGATAATTTTTCTTTAAGGTGTTTTCTATTTTTTTATCACTCCATGAAGGGAAGGCTATCTTAATGTTTTTTCTAGCTTGGTTCTTTCTAAGATTTGTAAAATGATACAACAAGCCTGCAAGACGCAAAGATAATTTGTATCTTTTATTAATAGGAATGATTGAAAAACATTTTTTTAATAGTTTTAATACATTGTATGTGATTGTCTCTAGAATGCTCATAATACTCTGAAATTACATTCTTATTACTCCAAATTTCTCATCGAATTTTATTTCACCTAGATTTTTTAAGTATGAAATTAACCCTTATGAAAAACAAAGTTTTTTTTCTTCTTCCTTTTTTTATTGTGTCTAATCTACTTTCGGAGGTTATCTATAGAGTACCTATTCAAGGTACCATAGATCTAGGATTGCCACCGTTTATAAAGCGAGTTCTTATGGAGGCAGAAACAAATAAGGCTTCTGCCGTCATTTTTGATATCAACACTTTTGGAGGGCGGGTAGATGCAGCTACTCAAATTAAAGATGCTATTTTAGGATCTGATGTCACAACCATTGCATTTATTAATAGACGTGCTATATCTGCGGGAGCATTAATTTCACTATCTTGTGAAAAAATTTTTATGACTGGAGGTGGCTTAATCGGTGCTGCAACAGCCGTAGATATGTCTGGGGAAAAAGGTAGTGAAAAAGTAATTAGTTTTATGAGAGAAGAGATGGCCTCGACAGCAGAAAAAAGAAATCGAAATAAATTTATAGCTCGTGGAATGGTAGATGAAGAATTAACATTTACTCATTTAATTATTGATGGAGACTCTGTTGTTGTTGAAGATATAGAAGGCCGAAAAGAAGGAAAACTTATTTCTTTAACAACAGATCAGGCTATTAAGTATAATATTTCTGATGGAACTGCAGATAACGTTGATTCATTACTTGATTCGCTGGGATTTTCAGATTATAGTATCATTGAATCAAAAGAAAATTGGTCAGAAGATATTGTAAGATTTCTGACTAACCCAGTTGTTGCTTCGCTACTAACAACTTTCGGATTTTTAGGAATCTTGTTTGAGCTTCAAAGTCCTGGATGGGGCATTCCTGGGTTTGTGGGATTAGCTTGTTTAATTCTTTCTTTAAGCGCTTCATACATTGCACAACTTGCTACAATGTCAGATTTGTTATTTTTGTTTTCAGGTTTGAGTTTAATTCTTCTGGAGGCATTAGTGATTCCTGGGTTTGGGATCGCAGGATTATCAGGTATTGGATTGTTAGTTTATGGGTTATATCTCTTATTATTGCCAGATGTCCCTGTCAGCAATGAGATAATGGGGCAGGCAATGGATGGTTTCTTAATTGGTTTAGTGGGATCAATTTTTGGTATGGTATTGTTATTAAAATTTATGGTTAAAACAAAATTTTGGGAGCGGCTTACCGCTCCAGATTCACAAAAAAAAGAAGATGGTTATTCAAATTCTTTTGGATGGGAATCTTTAAAAGGTGAAGAAGGAATTGCCGATACCGATCTTCATCCATCTGGATGGGTGCGGGCTAAAGGGCAAAGATTGTTTGCTCTTAGCGAAGGTGGTTTTATAAATAAAGGGGAAAAAATAGTTATATTATCAGTAAATGGTAATAGGGTTTTAGTAAGAGAAATAGAATAATAAAAGGAATTTAAATATGCCTGTTATACAAATGTTATTGCTTGGTTTAATTGTTTTATCCGTAGCTGTAATTCTATACTTCGTTCCTTTGGGGTTATGGATACAGGGGATAGTATCATTGGGATTAGGAAGAATTGGGATTATTGATTTAATTAGGATGAGACTTCGAAAAATATCTCCTAGGTTGGTCACAGATGGAGTGATTAATCTTCACAAGGCTGGTCTACCAAGTATATCCACAGATATGCTTGAGACTCATTATCTAGCGGGAGGGAATGTTCAAAATATCGTCGCGGCTTTGATTGCAGCTGATAAAGCAAATATACCTTTACCTTTTGAAACAGCGACAGCAATTGATTTAGCAGGTAGAGACGTGAATGAAGCTGTTCAAACATCTGTATATCCAAAAGTAATTAATGCTCCAAAAGATGGATATTTAGCTGCGGTTGCAAAAGATGGAATAGAACTAAAAGCTCGTGCGAGAGTTACTGTAAGAACTAATATTCCTGGATTAGTTGGCGGAGCAACAGATGATACGATTATTGCTAGAGTAGGTGAAGGTATAGTATCAGCAATAGGTTCTGCTGTAAACTATTCACAAGTATTAGAAAACCCAGATAATATTTCTAAAGCTGTTTTGAATAAAGGTTTAGATGCTGGTACTGCTTTTGAAATTTTATCAATTGATATTGCAGATTTGGATGTTGGTAAAAATATTGGAGCATCACTTCAAGCAGATCAGGCAGAGGCTGATCTGCGCGTAGCACAGGCAAAAGCGGAAACTCGACGTGCTATGGCTGTAGCTGAAGAACAAGAAATGACAGCTAAAACTCAAGAAATGCAAGCAAAGGTTGTTGAAGCAGAATCCGAAGTTCCTAAAGCAATGGCACAAGCATTTAGAGATGGGAATATGGGGATTATGGATTATTACAAATTAGAAAACATAAAATCTGATACAACCATGCGTGATTCAATAGCCGACACTGGGCCAGAGCAACCCCAACCTGATTCAAGAGAAGAAAACTAATCTAAGGTAGAATCATGGATTTAACTATCCCTGATCACATAAGTAGTCAAATCTCTAAACGTTGTTTACGATGTTATAGTGAACAACAATGGTATGGTGAAAAATTTCTTTTTGAATATATAGGGGATGAAAATGTAGTCGGTGAAAAAATTCTAGAGGTTGGTTGCGCAGAGGCGGGGCTATTAAAATTTTACTCAAAAAAAGGTGCGATTTGTTCAGGATTAGAATTTTCAGATATTCGATATAAAAATGCGGTGTTATTAAACCAGGATAATTCTATACATCTATTCCAAGCAAATATATGTGATTCAAAATCATATAAAAACGAGCTATCAGGAGTATATGATACCATCGTGATTCGTGATGTGATTGAGCATATATATGATAAAAGAAAAGCTCTTTCAAATATATATGATATATTAAAACCAAAAGGGAAGGTGTTTATGTCTTTTCCTCCAAAATATTGTGCATATGCTGGGCATCAACAAACAATACCTATATTATTGGGTAAAATTCCATTTTTGCATCAATTACCTAATATTATATATAAATTTTATCTGAAACTAATAGGTTGTCCTGAAAAGAAAATAGAATATTTGCTTAACACAAAAAAAACAAGAATCTCAATAAGTCATATGGATCGTATAGTAAATGAGCTAGGTTTCAAGATAAGAAAAAAAAGCAACTGGTTTATTCGACCTGCTTATTCTTTTCGATTTGGATTAAAGCCATTAAAGAATCCTTTTGATTGGGCTCCATTATTAAATGAGTTATTTTGTAATGGAGTTTTGTATCTTTTAGAAAAGGAAGAAAAATAATATGGAATGGTTAGGTCTAATATTACTTTATATTATTTCTGGATATATGAAAAAACGTCAACAAGTGAATCAGAGAAAAGAAATTGAAAAGGATCCGGATTGGGCCGAAGGTACAAGTGTTGGTGCTCAAGATGATTCAAATAATATAGAAACTTTTTTGAATGATCTTTTTGAAACGAATCCAAAAACCCCAGAATCACCTTTGTTAGCAAAAGAAATTATTGAGAAAAAAAATGAAGTATTGCCAGAAGATAACTTAATTATTTCTGACCAATTATTAGAAGAAGAAATAGTTTCTAGTGATGACCGTATGAATAAAATCGATGAACAAGTTGAAAAATTTGAGAATAGCATTTATCACTCTCAGCTTTCAGAAAAAAAAGAATTACAATTAGGTAATAAATGGTCAAAAACAAGGAATATTCAATCCGAGCTGTTTGATTCAAAAAACTCATTAAGGAAATCGATTATTTTAAAAGAGGTGTTGGGAAAACCTCTTTCACTAAGGAAGTGAATTAGGTTATTAGTTTATAAATGTTTTTTGCTTCTCTTGTAAGTTCTTGCTCATCTCCATTATTATTAATTACATAATCCGCCAGATTAACCTTATCTTCTTCAGGCCACTGCAAATCAACTCTTTTAAGAAATTCGTCACGAGTTAACCCACCTCGATTCATTACACGCTCTGTTCGTATTCTCAATTGGGATGTAACAACAATAACATAATCCATGTGCGTGTCAGCACCAGATTCATAGATTAAAGCAGCATCTACAACAAAAAGGGTATTTTTATTGTTTTTCTTTATTTCATCAAAGGTTTTATCAATTTCTTTAAAAACAAAAGGATGAATTATAGTATTCAATCGTAGTTGATGGACTTCATCCTGGAAAGCAACGCGTGCAAGTTTTGTTTTTTCAATCATTCCACTTTTATCAATTACATCAGTTCCAAATTCAGAAATTATTTCATTTTGAGCAATCTCATTATTTTGCAACACTTCTTTTGCAATTGCATCAGCATTAAAAATATATGCACCCCAATTTTGGAACAGTTTTCCTACTGAACTTTTTCCCGTACCGATACCACCAGTTAATCCTATTTTGAGCATATAACTAAATTAACTCCAAAATTAGCTTGGTAACTTTTTCAATCTCTCCCAAACCATTCACATTTTTTAATATTCCCATTTTTGTATAAAAATCTATAAGTGGCGAGGTTTGTTTCCAATAAACTTCTTGTCTTTTTTTTATGATTAATAAGCTATCATCACTACGATTTGGATCTTGCTTTTTTCTTATTAGAATTCTTTTTATTAGCTCATCTTCGTCCGCTGTAAGATTTATAGCAGCATCAAGATGATTGCTATGAGCTTTATTTATAGTATTTAAACCAATTGCTTGGGGTATAGTTCTAGGAAAACCATCTAACAAATAGCCACTGAAACAATCAGGTTTTTTTATTCGCTCACGAACAATATCCAATAAAAAATTATCAGGAACCAGTTTCCCTTTATCTATAAATTCTTTTGCTATCTCTCCAATATCAGATTTAATAGAGATCTCACGTCTTAAAATTTCTCCGGTTGATAAGTGAATAATACCTAATTCTTTTTTAAGTATTTTTGCTTGCGTTCCTTTACCAACACCTGGAGGACCCATTATTAATAGTCTCATATTAAATTAATATTCCTGCAATAGTGGCAGTTAACCACGAGGACAATGCCCCGCCAATCATTGATTTTAGGGCTAATTTAGATAAATCTTTTCTTCTTCTTGGAGCCATACCTCCAACTCCACCTAATTGAATCCCAATAGATCCAAAATTTGCGAAACCACACAATGCATAACTAGTAATGATTGCACTTCTTTCTGAAATGCTATTAGAATTTATCAACTCACTTAAGTTACTATATGCAATTAATTCGGTTAAAACAATTTTTTCACCCATTAATGTTCCAACAATAGTTGCTTCTTCCCATGGAATACCCATTGTCCATGCAAGAGGTGAAAAGATAAAACCCATGATTTCTTGCATGTTAACATTAAAAAAATAATTTAATGAATAATTAACCATGCTTATCACAGAAATAAAAGCTACGAGCATTGCACCAACATTTGCAGCAAGTTTTAACCCGTCGGTTGCTCCTTTCCCCAAAGCATCCATCGCATTCTCTGCTTTAATTTCAATATCAATATCAAATGTATTTGATGTGTGTAGTTTTTCTGTTTCTGGATAAATAATTTTTGCAATGACGAGAGATGCAGGTGCTGACATTATACTTGCAGTAAGTAGATGTCCAGCAATTCCTTCAATATTTGAAAGCCAAAGCACATAGAGAGCTAAAACAGATCCAGCAACAGTCGCAAACCCACCTGTCATGACTGCCATTAATTCTGAATTTGTCATTTTATCAATATACGGTCGAATTAGAATTGGTGCTTCAGTTTGTCCAACAAAAATATTGGCTGATACACTCAGTGTTTCAGGTCCACTGGTTTTCATACTTTTTTCCATAATTTTAGCAAACCAACGAACAATAAATTGTATAATTCCAAAATGGTATGTAACGGAAATTAAGCTAGAGAAGAAAATAATTACCGGCAATGCTCTAAAAGCAAAATTTACCATTGCTGCATGATAGCCAACTTCTGGTATAAATGATTCAAATAAGAAATTACTGCCTTGATCTGAAAAGCTTATTAAAGTTTTAACGATATTATCAATAAAAAACAGTTTAGATTGTAAATAAGGAATTTTCAAAATAATTACAGCAAAAAAAAACTGTAGCCCCAGACCCCAACAAACAATCCTTGGTTTGATTAATGAACGATTATTTGATAATAAATAAGATAGTCCTAATATTGTCAGAACACCTATTAAACCTTCTGGATTCATTATGATTTATCCTTAGGAATTTTAAAACAATTTCTACAACGCGCTTCGTACTTATCAAGTTCTCCTAGCAATATCTGGTTATTATCTGAGGTGGTACGCTGTGTATATGAAGCTGGGTTACCGCATTTTATACAAATTGCTCTAAGTTTGTCGAGATAATCTGCTTCACACATAATCCCTGGCATGGGACCAAATGGAGTGCCACGATAGTCAGTATCTAAGCCAGCAATGATAATACGCTTTCCTCTTGATGCTAAAATTTTAGATATATCAATTAATGATTCGTCAAAAAATTGAGCTTCATCTATGCCAATAACCTGGGTCTTATTAACCAATTTTAGTATGTCTGAAGGATTGCCAATTGTATAAGATTCCATTTTTTCTTGATTGTGGCTAACAATGTGATTTTTGCTAAATCTTGAGTCAATTTTTGGTTTGAAAATAGATGTAGACATCTTAGCAATTTGCGCTCTACGAATTCTGCGGATGAGTTCTTCAGTTTTTCCTGAAAACATATTGCCACAGATTACTTCTATCCATCCCGAGTTTATGGGTGTTAGCGTCATTATAAAATAGAATTTAGTTTAGACTGAATTAATTTTATGTTTTTATTAATCTCTTCTGTTCCTTTGATAATAAGATCCGCATAAACTTTTGAAGGCTCAACAAATTGATTATGCATGGGTTTTACGGTATTCTCATATTGTTTATTGATAGCTTTTTCAGTTCTTCCTCTCTCTTGCATATCTCTTTTTATTCGTCTTGCTAGCCGAATTTTTTCTGGGGTATCCACATATATTTTCACTGCATAGAATTTACGTAGTTGTAAGAAATGTAGAATAAGAATTCCTTCAATGATTATGACATCTTTTTTTTTAACTTTTTTTGTTTTTTCACCTCTAAGGTGTTCTTTAAAATTATAAGAAGGAAGCTTTGCTTCCTTGCAAGTTTTTAATTCATGTAAGTTTTTTTGCAATAACTCAACATCAATTGCATTAGGATGATCAAAGTTTTGATTTTGTCTATCACTAAATAACATATGAGATAAATCTTTGTAATAAGAATCTTGATTGATAATCAAAATTTTTTTCTTGGGATATTTTTCTGCAAATTTTTTTGCTAAATATGTTTTCCCGGACCCAGACCCACCAGAGATTGCGATAATAATTGGATTCACGTTATTTCACTTTAGTTTTGTTTTATCAAATGGGAATGGTAACAGATCTAATGATAAAATTGTTTTTACGTGGCCATTCATATTGCAAATATATATAGGAATTTCGCCACAGAGTTCCCAAATAACTTGTCGACATGCACCGCAAGGCATCACGCTATTTTTAGTCGCCACAGCCAATGAAATAAATTTTGAATATCCTTTAGCAATTGCGCGAAATAAAGCTACTCTTTCAGCACAGCAGGTCAAGCCGTAGCTAGATAATTCAATGTTGCATCCACCGATAATCTCATTTGAATTTGTTTCTACAGCAGCACCAACACAATAATTTGAAAAAGGCGCATGTGAATTCTCACACATCTTTATTGCATAGTTAATTACATTTTCATTCATAGTTATTCCATATTGAAATTTTGAAAATATTTTAATAATCCAACCCCAGCGATAAAACCTCCTATGTGAGCAAACCAAGCGACACCGCCGTTTGTATCTATTCCAATACTACTTAACCCACTTGATAATTGTATTAAAAACCAAACTCCAAGTACGATTTGAGCAGGTACTACTATCGTAGTAATAAAAATAAAGATAATTGCTAATACATGAACTCGAGCTTTTGGGAATCTAATCATGTAAGCACCTAATACTCCAGCAATTGCCCCACTTGCACCTACCATTGGTATACTAGAGTCTGGGTCAAATAAAAATTGAGCAATTGCAGCAAAAATGCCGCACATTAAATAAAACACA
>CETH01143277.1_pt1 | contig 11631 bp, 10 predicted proteins | sample 361461 | NCBI WGS metagenome assembly CETH01 (sample SAMEA2622695, study PRJEB7988) | marine metagenome | isolation source: saline water (ENVO:00002010), including
AGGAAACTTTAAATTCAATTACAGACACCGTAAAACTAATTGAAAATAAGTTTAAAAAAAATTTAAATGTTGGTGTGTGTCACCCAGGCTCAACAAATTTAGATACCGGTCTAATTCAAAATGCCTACAATTCACCCTGGTTAAATAATATGAAATTTTCAGATGATATTTCCAAAAGTTTAAACAGAAAAGTTTTATGTGAAAATGATGCTAATTGTTTTGCATTGTCAGAAGCTTTTGATGGATCAGCACAACATTACAAAATAGTTTTTGGAATAATTTTAGGTTCAGGATGTGGTGGTGGTTTAGTTATAGATAAAAAAATTCTAGTTGGACCAAATGCATTTGCTGGTGAGTGGGGTCATGTTCCAATAGGAAAGTCAAAAAAAATCAATAACATTGAAGAATTTATATCTGGCAAAGGTATAGAGAGACAATATTTTGCTAAATTTAAAAATAAAGTTGTTGCTAAAGATATATTCAAAAAATCAAGGGAAAATTCTTCAAATGAAAAAAAGATTGTAGATGAGTTTATTAATAATCTAGGTTTAAGTTTGTCACTTATAATAAATATAATTGATCCTGACGCAATTGTTTTTGGTGGAGGGGTATCAAATGAAATAAAATCCCTTGAAGAAGTTAAAGTAATCACCGAAAAATACTTATCTGAATTTAACAATATTAAAAGTGTAAATCTTAAAACTGTCTTTTTAAAACCTAAGTATGGTGATGCAAGTGGTGTTAGAGGAGCTGCAATTTTAAACAGACAGAATCTTATTTAAGTATTTTACGTATTTCTTTAGAAGTAAATTTATTAGGAATATTGCAAGTAGATTTAATATTAATTCTTTTTCTTTTTTTGGCAGCGATCATAATTGATTGTATTATATCTAATACGTGAAGAGACAATTCTCCGTTGCACCTATGTTTTTTATTGTTTTGTATACAGTAGGCCATTTCAGCCAAACCTACACCTCTGTAATTGGCATTTATTGGAGACTCATTTGCTCTAAGACTTTTCTGTCTAATATTAATTTTACCTAAATACATTTTATTAGTTTTGTGTTCTTTCCAAGAGCCTCCAAGTTTTTTACACGTATAAACTGAACCGCCAAACATATTTGGATCGGGAACAAGAATAGAACCTTTGCTACCATATAGCTCAATGTGATTTCGATGATGTGCTATTACATCAAAAGATAAAGTAAATCTTATTATTGATCCATTCTTAAAAAAAATTGTTCCTAAGTATGTGGTTGGACACAAAACTTTTATTGGTTTACCTTTTCTTGGTCCAATCCCAATTATCCTCTTTTTCTTATTCCACATAAAACTTCCCCAAACTTGTTTTGCTGGTCCTAGTAAGTTTACTAATGCAGTCAAATAATATGGTCCCATATCAATAACGGGTCCACCTTCTTTTTTAGCAAACCATGGCTCAGGATTTGGATGATAAGATTGAACACCGGGGTAAGCAAAAATAATATTACCCAAATTAATTTTACCAATAAAGTTCTTCTCTAATAATTCTTTTGATTTTTGATTTCCACCACCAAGAAAAGTATCTGGAGCATTGCCAATATATAGTTTTTTTTTCTTTGAAATTTTTAATAGTTCCCTTCCATCTTTGAAATTAATTGCCATTGGTTTTTCTGTGTACACATGCTTATTATTCAAAAGAGCTTTTTTTGTAACTCCATAATGTGCTTTAGGAACAGTTAAATTTAATATTATTTCAATTTCCTTATCTTTAAGCAAATTTTTCACGCTTAATGCCTTTATGTTGTAAATTGATGCGCATTTTCTTGCTGCTAAATGATTTATATCTGCACATTTAATAATTTTAAAGTTATTAAAGTATTTATGAGCCCTAAAATAAGTCTCGGCTATGTGTCCACAACCTATAAGACCAACTTTAAATACTTTAGACATTTATATTAAACACCTTGTCTTTGTTTAGCTTTACCTTGCAGGTGTTCTTTTAGTGCTCTTTCATTTTCTTTATTAGATGTTTTTGTTAAAGTAGGACTCTCCCAAAACGCCGATCCCTCTAACCATTGATAACCGTCTGTTTTAATAGATATTACATAAGTTGATTTTGATTTTTTAGCTCTAATAAAAGCTTGCTCAAGTTCGCTTATAGAATTTACATTTTCTCCAGTTGCACCTAAACTTTCAGCATGCTTAGCAAAATCTATTTTTTTAATATTCTGAACATTCGAACTTTCAAATAAACAGTTAAATTCTTTACCACCTTTGTAAAGCTGTAATCTGTTAATAACAGCATGACCCCCGTTATCACAAACAACTATAATTAATTTATAATTTGTTAAAATTGAACTATAAATATCTGAATTATAGAGTAGGTAAGAACCGTCACCAACAAAAGCTATAACTTCTTTTTCTGGGTTTGCCATTTTAATACCTAATGCTCCAGAAATTTCATAACTCATACAGCTAAAACCCCATTCGGTTTCATGAGTATTTAATTCTCGAGGTCTCCATACCTGCAAAACTTCTCCAACCAATCCACCAGCAGCAGTGACTGCAATATCAGACGGATCTGATTTTCTATAAACTGCACCCGCAACATGTGCATAAGATGGTAATTTTTGATTTGTTGGACCGCTCTCTTTATCAAGGTAATTGTTCCACGAGTTAACAGCACTTCTTGATTTTTTATACCAATCATCTGAAGCTTTCCAGCTTCCTAAAGCACTAGTTAAATCTTGAATACAAACTTTTGCATCACCTATAATAGATTGAGCCATATGTTTATTAGCATCAAATCTTGATACATTTATTGAAACCAATTTAAAACTTGGATTTTCAAAATTTGTCCACGATCCAGTGGTAAAATCTGACAACTTTGTTCCAATAGCAATAGCTAAATCTGTTTTTTTCATGAAATCATTTGGTGCTTTTCCACCAAATCCACCAATAGCACCTAAAAAGTATGGATCATCTTTCTTCATAGTTGAGTATCCCATTACAGTTTGTGCTGTAGGAATATTATGCTTCTTTGCAAATTGACTTAACTCTTTCATTGCATCAGAGTAAAAAATTCCTCCCCCTGAAATAATTATTGGATTTTTTGATTTTTTTATTAAATCTGCTGCTTGTTTTATTTGATAATCATCAGGTCTTGGCCTTCTAATCGAATGAACTTTTTCATTAAAAAATTCTTCAGGATAATCAAAAGTTTCACCCTGAACATCTTGAGATAAAGAAATACACGCAGGTCCACAATCAGCAGGATCTATCATTGTCTGAATAGCCTGTGGTAATGTTTGAAGTATTTGTTCTGGTCTAGTTACTCTATCAAAGTATCTAGTTACATATTTGAAAGCATCATTTTGTGTTATGTTCGGATTATTAAAATGCTCAACTTGTTGTAATACTGGATCAGGCATTCTGTTGGCATATGTATCTCCTGGTAAAAAAAGCATTGGTAGTCGATTACTCATAGCAACGGCTGCAGCAGTAAGCATGTTAGTCGAACCTGGACCAACAGAACTTGTTGCAATAAAAATTTGTTTTCGTCTTTTAGCTCTAGAAAATGCAATTCCTGTTAGTGCCATATTTTGTTCATGATGACCTCTCCAAGTAGGTAGATCTTTTTTATTTTCTTCTAAAGCTTGGCCAAGACAAGCTACATTACCATGTCCAAATATTCCAAAAGCCCCAGCAAAGAGAGGTAATTTTTTATTATCTACTAATATTTTTTGAGATATTAGATATTTGACGATTGCATGAGCACAAGTTAGTTGAATTTTTTTCATAAATTATTTAAAATGGACCCTAGGAAAAATTGCTCTTTTAAGCAATATAAATTTGAAAATGTACTCAAAATTTGGTCAATTCATAGACGGAAAGTGGCAGCCTTCTGAAAAAAATGAAACTTACGATGTAATAAATCCAGCTACAGAGGAAGTAATTGGTAAGGCGCCCAAGGCCACAAAGTCAGATGTTTTAAAAGCTTTAAAATCAGCAGAGAAGGGATTTCAAATTTGGAAAAAAACCCCTGCTTGGAAAAGATCCTATAAAATAAGAAAAATTGCAGATTTAATGCGTGAAAGAAAACATGAATTGGCAAAATGGTTAGCACTAGAAGTTGGAAAACCGTTAGTTGAAGGGGAGGGAGAAGCCGGTGGTGGTGCAGATATTTTTGAATGGAATGCTGAAGAAACAAAAAGAATATTTGGTCAAACAGTTGAAAGTAGATTTGAAGATACAAGGGTACAAGTAATTTACCAACCTATTGGAGTTGTTGCTGCACTGGTTCCTTGGAATTTTCCAATTATATTAGCATCAAGAAAAATATCTACAGCACTAGCAGCGGGATGCTCGGTTATTGTCAAACCTGATGTAATTACACCTGGTGCAGTCATGGAATTAATGAATATAATTAATGATGCTGGAATTCCTCCAGGTGTCGTTAATCTTTTATCTGGAGACCCAGAACAAATTTCTAATGAATTAATTTCATCTAGTATTATTAAAAAAGTTTCAATTACAGGTTCTACACGAGTAGGCAAATTAATTTTAAAAAAGGCTGCTGACAAAGTTCAAAGAGTTACAATGGAATTAAGTGGGCACGCACCTTTTATTGTTTTTGAAGATTCGAATATTGATAAAGTTACTGATATGGCAATTACATCCAAGTATAGAAATAATGGTCAAGTATGTATTTCACCAAGTAGATTTTATATTCATGAAAGCAAGAAAGATGAATTCGCAAAAACTTTTGTAGAAAAAACTAAAAAACTTAAACTTGGTAATGGAATGAAGGACGGAGTTAATCTAGGACCAATCACAACAAAAAAAAGATTGGAAGAAATTGAAAAACTCGTTGAGAAAACCAAAAAAGAAGGTGGCAAAATTCTTCATGGAGGTAAAAGGCCTGCCGGCTTTAATAAAGGTTATTTTTATGAACCAACTATTATTGATAATGTAAAAGATAACTTCACTGTAATGAGAGAAGAACCTTTTGGACCAATTACCGCGATAACAACTTTTAAAAATTTTGATGAGGTAATTAAGAGAGCAAATAAACATGATTGTGGTTTGGCAGGTTATGTCTGTACTAACTCAATGGAAAAAGCATTTAAAGCATCAGAGCAATTGGAAACTGGAGTTGTAGCAGTTAATACCCCAGTTGTTGCCACTGCAGAAACACCTTTTGGTGGAATAAAGCAAACAGGTTATGGCCGTGAAGGCGGTACAGTAGGAATCAAAGATTATCTAAACATTAAATATACGCACCTGGGTCTTTCAGGTTAATGAGAAAAAATAAATTAAAAAAAATCTTTGCTGAAGGCAAGGCCGTTATAAATGGTTGGCTTCAAATACCAAATTCTTTTTCTACCGAAGTAATGGCAAATCAATCTTGGGATTCACTTACAATTGATATGCAGCATGGAGTTGTCGATTATCAAAATGCTTTACAAATGCTTCAAGCTATTTCAACAACAGATGTTGTTCCGATGGCAAGAGTTAATTGGAATGAACCAGGTCAAATTATGAAAATATTAGATGCTGGATCTTACGGAATAATTTGTCCAATGGTTAGCAATAGAAAAGAAGCAGAAAATTTTGTTAAAGCTTGTCGATATCCACCTGATGGATATCGAAGTTTTGGACCTATAAGAGGACTTTTGTATGGCGGTAGTGACTATGGTCGTTATGCAAATGAAGAAATTTTAAAGTTTGCAATGATCGAAACCAAAGAATCGTTGGAAAATTTAGACTCAATAATGTCAACACCCGGACTAAGCGGTGTTTATATAGGACCAGCGGATCTAAGTCTTGCTATCGGAGAAGAACCAAGTTTTGACAAACCTGAAGGGGATAAAGTTTACAACACTATAATGAAAATTCTTGAACACGCAAAAAAAAATAAAATTATTGCTGGTATACACAATATGAGCGCTGATTATGCGGACAAAATGATCAAAAAAGGTTTTCAATTAGTTACCGTTGGTTCAGATCAAAGATTTATTACAGCAGGTGCCAAAAATGCTTTAAGTAAATTTAAACAGGTTAAATCAAAAGAAACCAAGGGTTATTAAATAGGCCCACAAATTATTACTAATTGATTAACATTGACTATTTATTACACTTACGTTTTAAAATCATTGAAAGGTAAAACACTATCATATGTTGGTTATACCAAAAATTTAAAAAATAGGTTAAAACTACACAACATAGGAAAAGGTGCAAAATTTACACGTGGTAGAAAGTGGAAACTAATATATAAAGAAAAATTTAAAAAAAAAAGTATGGCTATGTCTAGAGAATACTTTATTAAAAATAATAGAAAATATAGAAATTATATAATCCAAAAATATTCATGAAAATATCTATTTTATTACCCTATAAAGAAAATTTTTCACCAAACTATCCTGGCGCTGTTTCTTTATTTGTAAATGATACTTTAAAACTTAGTAAGTACAAAAAATCTATAAAAGTTTATGGAAACACTTTTTTTAAAAAGAAATTTTCAAAAAACTATAAAAATATTGATTTAAAAAAGTCTATTTTTGGAAGTCAAAGTGAAAATTATATGGATGAATTTATTAAAATAGAAAAATCAAATCCATCAAATATTATTGAGATACATAACCGACCACATTATTTAAAATATCTTATAAATGAGGGCGTGAAATCTAAATTCGTATTATATTTTCACAACGATCCATTAACCATGACTGGATCAAAAAGTCTTAGTGAAAGAAAATATTTAACCACTATTTGTGAAAAAATTGTTTTTAACAGCCTTTGGTCAAAAAAAAGATTTTTAGAAAATATTTCATCTGGTTCTATAAATAGTGAAAAGTTGATAGTCGTTTTTCAGTCTGCTTCAAAAAATAAAGTAAATTTAAAAACAAAAAAAAAATGGATTACATTCGTTGGTAAATTAAATCATTCCAAAGGATATGATATATTTGGATCATCTGTTCTTAAGGTATTAAACAAATATAAAGATTGGCAGGCAATTGTTATAGGCGATGAGCAAAGGGACAAAATTTTTTTTAATCATAGTAGGATTAAAAATTTAGGTTTTTTGGAACATAAAAAAGTAATTAATATCTTTAAAAAGACCAGCATAGCGGTTGCTTGTTCCAGGTGGAATGAACCTTTTGGTAGAACAAGTTTAGAAGGATCCGCAAACGCTTGTGCTGTAATTATAAGCAATAGAGGTGGTTTACCAGAAACTGTAACCAATGCAATTATACTTCAAAAACTTAATCAGAAAGAACTTACAAAAAAAATAGATTTACTCATACGAAATCATAAACTTAGAAAAGAATATCAAAGACTTGCATATAAAAATTTTTATCTAACTCATAAAAAAAGTAGTAAAGATATAGATAAATACAGACAAGAAATTTTAGTTTCTTCAAGTAAAATAAATTTTTTCAAAAAGCCAGATAAATTAAGAATTGTACATGTAACAAATTTTAACGAAAGACATGATGGAAGATTATACTTTAATACTGGCAGAAGAATTAATAATGGATTAATAAGATTAGGTCATAGTGTTTTAGAATTTAGTGATCGAGATATTCAAAAATATTATAAAAATTATAAAGATTTATCAGGATCAAAAAGGTTAAATTCAAAACTCATAAACACATGTTATAATTTCAAACCAGATATGATCGTCCTTGGTCACGCTGATTCTATATTCCCTCAAACATTAAGAAACTTAAAAAAAAATTACCCCAATCTTAAAATAGCACAATGGTTTTTAGATCCGTTAAATAAAAAGGGACCCGACTTTATTAAAAATAAACAAAGAATTTTAAATAAAATTGATTACGTTGATGAAAACTTTTTAACGACTTCACCTAGAGCGTTAAATTTTATACCAGAAAAAGAAAAATTTCATTTTATACCTAATCCATCTGATAGTTCATTTGAAACTTTAAATAACTTCAATAAATCCTGCAACATGGATGTGTTTTATGCCCTTAGTCATGGCGTACATAGAGGTGTTTTAAAAAAAGGTAAATCTGATGAGAGAACAAAATTTGTTTCTAAACTAATCGATATTACCCCAAATATTAAATTTGATATATACGGAGCAAATAATGTTCAACCTGTCTGGGCTGACAATTATTTAAAAGCAATATCAAACTCAAAAATGGGTTTAAATTTAAGCAGAGGAGAACCTATAAAATACTATAGTAGTGATAGAATTACACAAATAATTGGAAATGGTTTAGTTACTTTAATTGATGAAAAAACTCATTACAGAGATTTTTTTACAGATCAAGAAATGGTTTTTTATAAAAATGTAAGCGATTTAGCTGAAAAAATTATTAAAATTAGTAAAGATGAAAAATTAAGAAAAAATATTGGTAAGAAAGGTAAGCAGAAATATTTAAAATATTTTAATTCAACCGAAGTTGCCAAGTATATAATTAATAGAACGTTTAAAGATAGATTAAAAAAATCTAATTTTTACTGGGAGTAATACAAGATGATTATAGATTCACACTGTCACTTAGATTATGATCCGTTGAACAAAAATCTTGACTCAATAATAAATAGAGCAGAAAGTGCAGGAGTCAAATATTTTTTAACTATATGTACAGAAGATAAAAGTTTTGTAAAAATTCTAAAGATTTTAGAAAGTTATAAAAATGTTTTTGGTACATATGGAATTCATCCTCATGAAGCTAAATTTTATAATGATTTAACGGTAAAAAAAATTATTCAAAATTTTTCTAAAAATAAAAAAATTATAGGTATTGGTGAAACGGGTTTAGATTTTTATTATAATCATTCAGATAAAAATTCCCAAATTGAAAGTTTTCTTAAACATATTGAAGCAGCTCAGGAGTCAGGGTCAACTTTAATTGTTCATTCAAGATCTGCTGAGAATGAAACTTTTAATATTTTAAATAAAAGTATTAAAAGAAAAAATCTTAAAATATTGATGCATTGTTTTACAGGATCTAAAGAATTTTCAAAAAAACTTCTTAATATAGGTTGCTACTTCTCAGCTAGTGGTATTATTACATTTAAAAAATCAAACGAACTTAACGAAGTTTTTAAATTTATACCGAATAATAAATTATTACTAGAAACTGATTCTCCATATCTTTCACCTGAACCTAATAGAGGTAAGGTTAATGAACCTTCACATATTATTCACACACTAAAACATATTTCAGCTCTTAAGGATCAGAGCGAAAGTGAAATTGCAAAAACAACAAGTAATAACTTTTCAAAGTTATTTAATGTTAAATTATCAGCATGAAATTTGTTATTCTTGGTTGTGGCAGTTCTGTAGGCGTACCTTGGATAACTGGAAACTGGGGAAACTGCGATAAAAAAAACATTCGTAATCAAAGAACTCGTTGTTCTGCTTATTTACAAAAAGGAAATCTTTCTATTTTAATTGATACTTCGCCAGATATCAAAAAACAAATATTGGATAATAAAATTAATGATATCGATTATGTACTATATACACATGAGCATGCTGATCAAACTAGTGGAATTTTTGAATTAAGACCTTTTTTTTGGAAAAGAAAAAAACAAGTTGAAATTTATGCGAACAAAGAAACATTAAAAAATTTAATAAACAAATACGATTATTGTTTTTACGGAGGCAAAGGATATATACCAATACTTAAGGGTAATTTAATAAAACGAAATTTTTCGCTTTCAAAAAAAAAAGAAAAAATCTCAATAAAAACATTTTATGTAAATCATGGAGCGATTAAGTCTACAGCATATATTATTAGAAAATTAGCCTATATTAGTGACACCAATGGAATCTCAAATGATGATTTTAGTAAATTAAAAGGATTAAAATACCTAGTTATTGACTGTCTTAAATTTAATTCTCATCAATCTCATTTCAACTTGGAAGAAGCTATTAGAGTCAGTAAAAAAATAAAGGCAAAAAAAACTATTTTTACAAATTTGCATTCGGATCTTGATTATAATTTTCTTAAAAAAAATTTACCAAAAAACATTGTACCAGCGTTTGATGGAATGACTTTAAAAATATGACTATATCGCTTTTTTTAAAGCATAATAAGGTAACATTACACAGTCTTTTCTGCTTAAATATTTTTTTGATAAAAGTGAATTAAATTGTCCTGTAAATAAAACTTTGTCTATTTTCTTTATAGGTATATTTTTTATTTTTTTTGATAACAAACTAGCAGACGCCTGACAAATAATGCACGATTCCGTTTCATAGAACATTTTTAAAATTTTCTTATCTTTAATATCTAACTCAATTATTATTTTATCACCACATTTTTTATTTTTAAGAGAAGCAATGTGTTTAGTTTTCTTTTTAAGACCGTAGTTAGACGTATCTAAAGCTAAATTTAATATTTTTTTATCAATTATTTTTTTGTACATATTAAAATTAAAAAATATCCTAATAAAGTAGATAGTAATGAACCTAGCAATACTCCAATTTTTACTCCACTGATGTATTGAAGCGACTCAGCGAAGGCTAGATTTCCAACAAATAAACTCATTGTAAAACCAATTCCAGTTAGTACACCAACTCCATAGAATGTTCCCCAGTTAGAGTTATTTGGCATATCAGCAATTTTTAACTTTATAGATAAGTATGAAAACAAAAACACTCCAATTTGTTTTCCAAAAAACAAACCACAAAGAATTCCTAAAGGGACAGGGTTTGCTAATGTTTTTAAAGTTATACCTTCAAGTGAAACTCCCGCATTCGCAAAGGCAAATATCGGCATAATTCCAAATAGTACATAAGGAGAAATTAAATGTTCAATTTTTAATAGAAGAGAATTTTTATGATTCATTTTATTATTCTTATGTGGAATTGTTAGTGCAAGCAGAACACCAGCTATCGTTGCATGTATTCCTGATTGGTGTGTAAACTCCCAAAGAAATAAACCAACTAAGAGATAAGGAACGAAATTTTTTACATTAAATTTATTTAAAATAATTAAAATAATCACACACAACAACATAAGTAGTAAATAGAAAGATTGAACATTACCTGAATAAAAAAAAGCAATTATTATAATTGCCCCTAAGTCATCAATAATTGCAAGCGCAGTTAAAAAAACTTTTAATGAAACTGGTACTCTTTTACCCAATATAGATAGAACTCCAAGTGAAAAAGCTATATCTGTTGCAGAGGGTATTGCCCAGCCACTCATAGTTTCAGAATTTCCAAAATTTATTACAATATATATTAATGCAGGTATAACCATGCCACCAACTGCGCCAATAATAGGAAGAAGAGCTTGTTTAGGATTTGACAGCTCACCTTGTATAAATTCTCTTTTAATTTCTAGCGAAACTAAAAAGAAAAATATTGCCATCAAAACATCATTGATCCAATGGAGTATGCTAAGTTTTAGGCTGAATTTTCCAAAACCTAGAGTAAAATAACTCTCCAATACACTTACGTAATACTGATTAAGATTTGTATTGCTTACTATCAATGCAGCTATAGCGGCAAAAAGTAAAACTAATCCTGACGCAGCTTCTAATTTAAAAAACCATTTAAAGGGCTTTGAAATATACTGAATCATTTTATTCAATTATATCTTTAATTTTAAAAATGTAATTATCTTTCAATTGATAAAATAGCACATTTAATCTATATAA
>CETH01184448.1_pt1 | contig 11612 bp, 9 predicted proteins | sample 361461 | NCBI WGS metagenome assembly CETH01 (sample SAMEA2622695, study PRJEB7988) | marine metagenome | isolation source: saline water (ENVO:00002010), including
AAAAAGATGATTGGTCTTTTAGAAGATCTAAATGGTTTAAAGCTGTAGAGTTAGAATGTAAAAATGTAAAAGAAAATGTTGGCTTACTTGATATGACTGCATTTGCAAAATGTAGAATCAAAGGTCCTAAAGCAGAAGAATTTCTTGATTATCTTGTAGCAAATAAATTACCTCAATCAATTGGAAGAATAAATTTATGTCACTCTTTAAATACAAAGGGAGGTGTCCATTCAGAATTTACGATAATGAAAGAATCAAATAATAGTTTTTATTTAGTTTCTGCAGGAGCATTTCAGAGGTTAGACCATGATTGGATACATAAATGGATGCCTAAGGATGGATCTGTTCAATTTGAAAATTTAACAAATAGTATAGGAGTATTAGTTATTGCAGGTCCTAAATCTAGACAATTGCTTCAAAGAGTTTCAAACGATGACCTTACCAATGATAATTTTAAGTGGTTAAGTGCAAAACAAATAGATATTGGTTTAGTAAATGTTAATGCTATGAGGGTGAATTTTGTTGGTGAGTTGGGTTGGGAATTACATCATCCAATAGAATATCAGAATCATATATTTGATATTTTAATGAAAGCTGGCAAAGATCTAAATTTAAAGCCATTTGGAATTAGAGCAATGAATAGTTTAAGAGTAGAAAAATCATACAAATTAGTTGGCACCGAATTATCAATAGAATATTCCCCATATGAAAGTGGTTTAGACAAATTTATTCATCCTAATAAGGGAGATTTTATTGGATTAGAATCTTTAAATAAATGGAGAGAAAAAGGCTTTCAAAATAAATTAATTACGTTAGAAGTTCATGATACTATAGATGCTGATGTTCTTGGCAATAATCCAATTTATGATAATGGTAAAGTAGTAGGTAGGGCTACTGGTGGAGATTATGGATTTAGATTAAATAAATCAATAGCTATAGGTATGATCAAGCCAGAACTAGCAAATGTTGGACAAAAATTACAAATTGATATACTTGGAAAAATGCATAACGTAACAATTTTAGAAGATAGCCCATATGATCCAAAGAACAATTTATTGAGAGCATGATGAAAATTTTGGTAGCTGTTAAAAGAGTTATTGATTATAATGTTCAGATTAGGGTCAAATCAGATGGATCAGGAGTTGAAACTGAAAATGTGAAAATGTCTATGAACCCTCCTGATGAAAACGCAGTTGAAGAAGCATTAAGAATTAAAGAATCTGGTAAAGCTGAAGAAGTAATTGTTTTATCAATAGGTAATGAAAAATCACAAGAAACTATTAGAACAGGCCTAGCAATGGGAGCAGATAAGGGGATATTTGTTAAAGCAAATGATAATTGCGAGCCACTTTCTATTGCTAAAATAATGAAAAAAATTATTGAAAAAGAAAAACCACAAATTGTTTTGATGGGAAAACAAGCAATTGATGATGATTGTAATCAAACCGGACAAATGCTTTCGGCTCTAGTTGAATGGCCACAAGCAACATTTGCTTCAAAATTAGAAATTAAAGATTCCACTCTTTTTGTTACTAGAGAAATTGATGAAGGTTTAGAGAAAATTGAAATAAATTTACCAGCAGTAATAACGTGTGACTTGAGATTAAATGAACCTAGATATGCATCTTTACCAAATATAATGAAAGCTAAAAAAAAACCTATAGAGACTTTATCTGCTGAAGATCTAGAAATTGACACCTCACCACGTATTAAGCTAATAAAGGTAGAAGAACCTTCTAAAAGAAAAAAAGGAATTATGGTTAATAATGTATCAGAATTAGTTCAAAAATTGAAACACGAAGCAAAGGTGATTTAAGATGAGTGTTTTGGTTATTGCTGAACATAATAATACAGAAATAAAATCTTCAACTTTAAGTACTATTACTGCTGCCAGTCAAATTAAAAAAGAAGTTGATGTTTTAGTTATGGGTTATAAGTGTGAAATTTTAGCTAAAGAAATATCTAATTATGAAAATATTAGAAAAGTTATTTATATAGATAACAAAATTTATGAAAACCCAGTTGCTGAAAATATAACTTTAGCAATTTTAAATATAAGTAGTAATTACTCATATATTTTAGCACCTGCAAATACTTTTGGGAAAAACTTTATGCCTAGAGTTGCTGCAAAATCAGATGTATCACAAATTAGCGATGTAATAAAGATTGAAAAAGAGGATACTTTTATTAGACCAATATATGCTGGCAATGCTTTAGCTACAGTTCAATCTATTGAAAATAAAAAGATTATTACAATTCGCCCTACTTCTTTTGAGCCAGTAATCAAGGAAGGTGGTAAAGGAGAAATAGAAGAAATTAATTTTGAAGAAAGCTCAAAACTTGTTAACTTTATTAATAGAGAAGAATCTAAATCAGAGCGGCCTGAACTTGGAACTGCCAGAATAGTGATTTCGGGAGGTAGAGGACTTCAAAGCGCTGAAAATTTCAAAATGATTAATGAAATTGCAGATAAATTAAACGCTGCAATAGGAGCATCAAGAGCTGCGGTAGATGCTGGCTATGTAAGTAATGATTACCAGGTTGGACAAACTGGTAAGGTAGTAGTTCCTGAGCTTTATATAGCAATTGGAATATCTGGAGCAATTCAACATTTAGCAGGAATGAAAGAAAGTAAGATAATAGTTGCGATTAATAAGGATGAGGAAGCTCCCATATTTAATGTTGCAGATTATGGATTACAAGCAGATCTATTTGAAGCTCTTCCTGAATTGTCTTTGGAATTAGATAAATTAAATACTATTAATAAATAGATTTTTCTAATAAATATATAATAAATGAGTGAAAATATAGTTCGTGAAGTCATGGAATATGATGTAGTCATTGTGGGTGCTGGTCCAGCCGGTTTAAGTACTGCAATAAAATTAAAACAACTAAAAAAAGATATTTCAGTCTGTATTTTAGAAAAAGGAGCTGAAGTTGGAGCTCATATATTAAGTGGAAATGTTTTTGAAACTCGTGCATTGGATGAATTAATACCTGACTGGGAGAAAAAAAACACACCTATTAAAACAAAAGTTACAGATGAAAAATTTTTATTTTTAACAAATAAATTTTCTTTAAGTTGGCCAACATGGTTATTGCCTTCTGTACAAAAAAATCATGGTAATTATATTATTAGTCTTGCAAATTTTTGTAGATGGTTAGCTAATCAAGCTGAAGAATTAGGTGTTGAAATTTTTCCAGGTTTTGCTGCAACAAATATTTTATATGATGAAAATAACAAAGTTGTTGGAGTGCAGACAGGTGATATGGGTTTAGATAGAGATGGAAATAAAAAAGATAGATTTGAGCCGGGAATTGAAATCAAAGGAAAGGTAACAATTTTTGCTGAAGGATGTAGAGGACATTTAGGAAAAGAATTAATTAAAAAATATAATTTAGATTATAATAAATCTCCTCAGCAATACGGTATAGGATTTAAAGAAATTTGGGAAATAGATCCTAAATTTCATCATGAAGGCTTAGTTATGCATACAGTAGGATGGCCATTAAAAAATGATACTTACGGAGGTAGTTTTTGCTATCATGCAGAAAATAAACAAATATTTCTAGGTTATGTAATTGGACTTGATTATAAAAATTCAAATTTATCACCATATGATGAATTTCAAAAATTTAAAACTCATAAAAAAATTAAAACTATGCTTAAGGGAGCTAAAAGAATAGCATATGGAGCAAGGGCATTAATTGAAGGTGGAATTCAAAGTTTGCCTAAGATGTTTATGCCTGGAGCTCTTCTAATTGGATGTGATGCTGGAACATTAAATATGCCAAAAATAAAAGGAACTCACACAGCAATGAAAAGTGGAATAATTGCTGCTGAGACAATATTTGAGCATTTAGAAAATAGTAAAGAGCTTGATATATACGAAAAAAAATTCCATAATTCTTGGATTTATGAAGAATTACATAAAGCTAGAAATGTAAAACCAAGCTTTAGATTCGGCCTTTTATTAGCAATTATATTTACAGGAATTGATCAAATTATATTTAGAGGTAATTTACCTTTTACCCTCAAGCATCATAAAGCTGATCACCAAACTTTAAAAAATTATAAAGAATGCCCCAAAATAACTTATCCAAAATATGATGGAGAAGTTACATTTGACAAGACTTCTTCAGTTTATTTAACTGGAACAAACCATGTAGATAATCAGCCTGTTCATCTTGTTTTAAAAGATTCTAGTTTACCTATTAAATATAATTTAGATAAATATGACGAACCAGCTCAAAGATATTGCCCTGCTGGGGTTTATGAAATACAAACTAACTCAAATAATAGACCTGAATTTATTATCAATTCACAAAATTGTATTCATTGCAAAACTTGTGATATTAAAGAACCTTCCCAAAACATTAATTGGGTTGCTCCTGAAGGAGGAGGAGGTCCAAATTATGCAAATATGTAAAATATGACAAATTTATTTTTAGATAGGAATTTAGCTTTAGAGGCAGTAAGAGTTACAGAAGCTGCAGCTTTATCAAGTTCCCTTTTAATGGGAAGGGGAGATGAAAAAGCAGCAGATCAAGCTGCAGTAAATGCGATGAGAAATTTTTTAAATAATTTAAATATTAATGGTAAAGTTGTAATAGGTGAGGGAGAAAGAGATGAAGCGCCAATGTTATACATTGGAGAAGAAGTAGGAAATAAAAAAGGTCCCAAAATTGACATAGCACTCGATCCTTTGGAAGGAACAACTATTACAGCTCAGGGTAGAGAGAATGCTTTATCTGTAATAGCAATGGCTAGTAGTGGTGGATTCTTACACGCACCAGATATTTATATGTATAAGATTGCTTATGGTTCAAAGTTTAATGATTTAAATATAGATCCAGAATCCCCAGTTGAAAATATAATAAATGCTTTATCAAAACATATTAATATAAAAAATGAAAATCTTGTTGTTTGTATATTGGATAGACCTAGGCATAAAGATTTAATTAAATCAGTAAGAAAAACAGGTGCAAGAATTAAATTGATTTCTGATGGTGATGTTAGTGCAGTAATTGCCACAACCATAGAAGATAGTGGGGTTGATCTATATATTGGTTCTGGTGGATCTCCTGAAGGAGTATTAGCTGCAGCAGCTCTTAGATCTTTAGATGGCAAAATATATGGAAAATTATTATTTGAGAATCAAGAACAAAAAGAAAGAGCTAATTCAATGGGTATTACAGATTTCAATAGAATATATACCACTGAAGATATGGCTAAGGGAGAAGTTATGTTTGCAGCTACTGGTGTAACAGATGGAACTTTATTAAAAGGAATAAGAATAAAGCAAAATTTTGCTACGTCACATTCAGTTATCATGCGCTCTAAAACGAAAACTTTAAGATATGTAGAAGCAATACATAATTTAGAAAAAAAACCAATAAGTTTAAAATAAATTAAGTGTTTTTTCTTGATGTTGAATTTTTTAATGAAAAAAATTTGAATTTATATTATTGATTTTTATGGTTCAAAATAATTTAGCATTTACCTTTGCTTCTACAGAAGTTAGCCCTTTGGGAAGAGCTATAATAAAAATTACTGAACTAAGCACAGGTAAATTAAAGTTAAAAAAACTTTATGATCAATATTTAAATGAAAATAGACCGCCTGAATTATTTTGGCATGATGCAGTTGATAAATTAAAAATAAAAATAGATCTGCACTTTTTAGAGAAAGATCCAATTCCAAAAACAGGGAGATTAATAATTGTGGCTAATCATGCTTTTGGAGTCGCAGATGGTGTTATCATGGGTTATTTACTTACTAAAGTAAGGCAAGACTATAAACTTATTACCCATAAAGTTTTGAGACAAGCAGAGGCAATAAAAGAAAAAATTATTCCTTTTGATTTTGAAAAAAACAAAGAAGCTCTAAAAAATAATATTCAATCAAGAAAAGATGCTGAAAGAGTTTTGTTAAACGAAGGTGTAATAATGATATTTCCTTCTGGAGCAATAGCTACTAAAAATAAGATCAAAAAAAATATCAAAGCAATAGAAAGTGATTGGAAAATGTTTACTGCTAAGCTCGCTTTAAAAACTAAAAGTCCTGTTTTACCAATTTTTTTTGAAGGGCAAAATAGCGATCTTTTTCATATAGCTAATAAAATGGGCCAAACTTTTAGATACTCGCTAATGATGTATGAATTAAAAAGAAAAATAGGAGAGACAATTGGAGTTCATGTAGGACAATTAATAAAATTTGATGAAATAGAATCCATTGGTGATATTAAAGAAATAACTTTTTATTTAAGAAAAAAAACATATGAATTAGATCCTGAAAGTAGTAGCTAATTTATTTATTTTTTCTATATAAATAAGGCTCTATAAATTCGCTCGTCCATATACCTAATTGATTTTTTATAGCTAATTTTTCTTCTTTTATATAGTCTTTTGAGTAAAATTTATATGCTATTGCCCAGCCATTTCTTACCATATATTTATTTATATTTATATTTTTTGAAAAACAAACTGCTATAAATCTTCCATATCTATCCGTATCTTTTATATTACATTTAACATCATTAAATGATGTTAATTTGATTAATTCTTGCTTTGATTTCTGTCCGCAATTCCATTTTTTATTATTTAAATTGCAAGTCTGATCGATTTCTGGAGCATCTATACCATGTAATCTAATTTTATTGTTATTGATATGGATTGTATCGCCATCAATTACTCTAGCAAGGCCAAATATTTCTTTAGAATTAACCTCAAAAGAAAATATTAAGTATAATAGGAAATAAACTAAATTTTTAAAAATCAAGATTTTTTGTTCCATCAATCAATATATTATAAATATAATTTACATGGGATCTATTTATAAAGATATCAATTTCAATAATATTATCGAAATTTTTATTTCTTACTAAAAGAATTGGTACTTTTAAAAATATAGTTTGAACACACAAATGATCATTTGACAAATTTTTTTCAAGATCTAAAACTAAAAATTTTGACAATAAGCTAAAAGTTTTTTTACCAGAAATTCTTAAAATAGTTTTGCTTTCTGAGATATTAGTTACGCTAGCATTTTCATCACCTAAACTTTTGTTCAACAAATCATCATCTAATTTTTCTTCAGAATCTATTATTAACCATTCATTAGGTCCTAGCCAAATAATTTTCTGTTTTTCTTTTTCAGAATAAGTATTTGGTATAGTAGGTATTATAATATCTAAAATTTTACTAGTTATAGACTTTAATTCTTTACTATTAGGATCAAAACGTAAATTAATTTTCTTAATATTTTGTATTTCTTCAATTTTTATTTTGGAATAATTCTCAATATTATGTTTCTTAAATAAAACTGTTTCTTCTTTTTTTAACATTAAGCAATAAGCCTTTTATTTGAAGGATCAATAAATACTGGATTAGTAATTTCAACTTCTATATTTTTATTTATCATTGGAACAAACATTTTTAGACCTTTTTTATCTAATCCACCTTTAACTAATCCTAGAGCAAAAGATCTTTTTAAGTTTGGGGAATAATAACTAGAGGTAATATGACCAATCATATCCATTGGTTTTTTTGTAATTTTTTCAACAATTTGAGAGCCTTCTTCTAAAATTATATCTGGGTTAGTAGTTAAAATACCTACTAATTGTTTCCTTCCTTTTTTAATTGTGTCACTTCTAAACAATGCTCTTTTTCCTATAAAGTCATATTTCTTTTTACTAACGATCCAGCTCATATCTAAGTCTATTGGAGTAACAGAACCATCTGTTTCTTGACCTACAATTATGAATCCTTTTTCTGCTCTTAAAACATGCATAGCCTCTGTTCCATATGGAGTAATATTATATTCTTTTCCAAGATCAAAACATATCTCCCATAAATTTTTTGCATAATTTGATGGAATATTTATTTCATAACACTTTTCTCCTGTAAAACTAATTCTCATAATTCTACAGCTTATACCTAAAACATTTATTTCTTTAAAACTCATATGAGGAAAATTATTGTTTGAAAAATCTTCTTTAGGACAAAGTTTATTTAATAATTTTTCTGAATACGGCCCATTTATACTAATTGTAGCAAATTGCTCAGTAACAGATGTTAAAAAAACTTTTAAATCTGGCCATTCTGTTTGAAGCCAATCTTCTAATTTAGACATAACACTAGCAGCATTCCCAGTTGTAGTTGACATAACGTAATGATTTTTTCCGATTCTGCTTGTTACACCATCATCTATTACCATTCCATCATCTCCTAGCATTAAACCATATCGGCATTTTCCTATTTCAAGTTTTGTCCATGCATTAGTATAAACACGGTTTAAAAATTCACTTGCATCTCTTCCTTTGATATCAATTTTACCTAAGGTTGATGCATCTAGTATACCAATTCCATTTCTTGTTGCCTCTACTTCTCTGTTTACAGCTTTTTGCATATTTTCATTTTTTATTGGATAATACCAAGGTCTTTTCCATTGGCCAACATCTTCAAACTTAGCTCCTCTTTTAAGATGCCATTCGTGAATAGGAGTTGTTCTTTCTAAGTCAAAAAAATCTTTTATGTTTCTTCCTGCTATTGCGCCAAAAGTTATTGGAGTATAAGGCAATCTAAAAGTAGTAGTCCCAAGTTCTTCAATAGGACGATTTGAAATTTTTGATATTATGCCAAGAGCATTTACATTGCTTGTTTTGCCTTGATCAGTTGCCATACCTGTAGTTGTGTAGCGCTTAATATGTTCTATCGATCGATAACCTTCACTTAATGCTAATTTTATATCTTTTGAAGTTACATCATTTTGAAAATCAACGAACATTTTCGTTTTACCTAATGGCTTTGATGAAGGTATTTGCCAAATAGTTTTTATGTTTTCTTTATAAGTAGTTTCTTCACAATAAAATTTATTAAACAGTAATTCTGGATTAATTAAATGTTCTAATTTTTTATATGCTTCTTTAAAAATATTTTCTAGCTCAAAGGTGCCATTACAAGCTCCTATTGATATTTCATTTTGAAATGATTCTTGAGGTATAAAGCAACCATCTAAATCTCTATAAATTAATTTCCCTCGTGATTGACTGAACAGGTTTACATTGGGATTCCAACCTCCAGATATTAATAAATTGTCACAATCAATATTTATTGCTTTGCCTATAATTTTATTAGTTTTGCCATCAATCTTATTTATTTTTATAGATTTAATTCTTAGCCATCCACTTGTATCAGTAATTGCATGACCGAAGTGAATTGGAATTTTTGCTATGTCCATTAATTTTTGTAAATATGGATTTATTTTTTCTCTTAAATCAACGACACATTCAATAGGAATGCCGGTCCTAAACATAAAGTTAGCTGTTTGGTAAGCACTATCATTGTTAGTAAAGATAACAGTTTTTTTACCTAACTTTAAATTATATTTTTCCATATACTGTTTAGCGCTATTAGCTAATAGAATACCTGGTCTATCATTGTTATCAAAAACAAGAGGTCTTTCAAAAGAACCAGTTGCTAAAATAACTTTTTTTGCACGGATTTTCCAAATTCTCTGTCTTAGTGTTTTGTTTTGAGGACTAATTTGTGGATCTATATTTTGAATAGCAAGTAAGTAGTTATTATGCATATATGCGAAAACTGACGTTGAATTTAAAATTTTTAGATTAAAGTATTTTTTTATATGATTTTTTAACCATTGTATCCATCCAGAATAAGCTTCATCACCATTTACTATTCCTTTTGTATAAATTCTTTGTTCTGTTCCATAATTGAAATTTCCTCCAAGTTCATTATTTTGATCTATTAATAAAATTTTAATATTTTCATTAGAACCTTGTCTTAAAATTTCGCTAGCTAACATCCCACTAACTCCACCACCTACAATTAAATAATCACAATGATAATGAACATGTTCATATTCATTAGGATCATTTTCTTTAGGTGATTTGCCTAAACCAGCAGCGCGTCTAATAAAAAATTCATATTTTTTCCATAGTCCTGGAGGCCACATAAATGTTTTATAATAAAATCCAGCTGGAAAAAAGGGAGATAGGAAATTATTTACTGAGCCAATATCAAATTTTAAACTTGGCCAATTATTTTGAGAATTTGCTTTTAATCCTTCATATAATAAAACTTCTGTAGCTTTAACATTTGGTTCTGTGAAGCCTTGTGATTCTAATTGAACAAGAGCATTAGGCTCTTCAGAACCTGAAGCCAAAATACCTCTTGGCCTATGGTATTTAAAACTTCTTCCTACCAAAAAAACACCATTTCTTAGTAATGCACTTGCTAGAGTGTCTTTTTCATTTCCAAAATATTTTTTTCCATCAAAAGTAAAAGAAATTTTTTTAGACATGGTTATTTTTTTTCAAAAGTAGTTGAAATATTCCCAGATCCAATTTTAGGCTCTCCTGATGGAGTTTTTGGCTCATTACCTTTAATAGTAGGAGAACTTTCTCCCATATTATAAATTTTAATAATTTCATCTGTAGCTGTATTTCTTACAACATTAAACCATCTACGACATCCATTTGAGTGATTCCATCTTTCAAATTGAACTCCTTTTATATTTTTTCGCATAAAAAGATAATCAGCCCATTGATCATCACTTAAATCTGGAGGGTTTTTAGGTCGAATTATATGAGCTTCTCCTCCACAAGTAAATTCAATCTGATCTCTTTCTCCACAATAAGGACAATTAATTAAAAACATAATTAATGCGCTACTGCTGCTGCCCCATGCTCATCAACTAACTCCCCACTTGAAAATCTATTAATACTAAATGGCTCATTTAATTTATGAGGTTCATTATTAGCTATTGTGTGTGCAAATACCCATCCTGATCCTGGTGTGGCTTTGAATCCACCGGTTCCCCAACCACAATTAAAAAATAGACCATTGATATGCGTTTTACTTATAATTGGACTAGCATCAGGACAAATATCTACTATTCCACCCCAATGCCTTAACATTTTCATTCTAGAAAAAAGAGGAAATAATTCAACTATTGCAGTTACTGTATCTTCAACGATGTTAAAACCACCTCTTTGTGTATATGATGTATAGCTATCAGTTCCAGCTCCTATAACTAATTCTCCTTTATCTGATTGAGATACATAAGCATGAATAGTATTTGACATAACTACTGTATCAAGAATAGGTTTTACAGGTTCAGACACTAGAGCCTGCAAAGGTCTACTTTCTAATGGTAATCTAATTCCTACCATATTAGCAATAACACTTGAATGACCTGCAGCTACTACTCCAATTTTTTTTGATTTAATTTTACCCTTGTTAGTTTCTATTCCTGTAACTTGTCCATTTTGAACAATTATATTTGTTACTTCACAGTTTTGAATAATATCTACCCCCATAGCGTCAGCCCCTCTTGCATATCCCCAAGCTACTGCATCATGCCTAGCAGTTCCAGCTCTTCTTTGAAGAGTGGCTCCTAAAACTGGATATCTAATATTTTGAGATGTATTAATAATTGGGCAAAATTTCTTTACTTGATTGGTATCTAACCATTCACAATCAATGTCATTTAAGCGATTTGAATGCCACCTTCGTTTTAATTCTCTAACATCATGAAGATTATGTGCAACATTCATAACTCCTCTTTGAGAAAACATTACATTATAATT
>CETH01184034.1_pt1 | contig 11611 bp, 10 predicted proteins | sample 361461 | NCBI WGS metagenome assembly CETH01 (sample SAMEA2622695, study PRJEB7988) | marine metagenome | isolation source: saline water (ENVO:00002010), including
TATAGATGTCTATAGATAAAAACCAAGTTAAAAAAGTTGCAAAACTATCAAGAATTTCTCTTGATGATAGTAAATTGGAATCCCTGTCAAAAGATTTAGACTCAATTTTAAATTTTGTAGAACAGCTCAATAAATTAGATACAAAGAAAATTGAACCTTTAACGTCAATTGTTGATAAGACTTTAGAACCAAGAAAGGACATAATTAATGATGGCAAAATAAAAGATAAAATATTAATTAATTCTCCTGAAAAAAATGATGAGTTTTTCATTGTACCAAAGGTTGTTGACTAAAATGTCTGACTTAAATAAAAATACTCTTTATGAAATTGTAAATTTAATAAAAACTAAAAAAATTTCATCTTTAGAGGTAACAAAACATTTTATCAAAAATATAGAAAGTGGAAAAAAACTCAATAGTTTCATTACCACCTGTTTTGAAGAGTCAATTAAAAGTGCAAAAAGTTATGATGCAAAAAATAATTCTGAAGGATTACTTTCAGGTGTACCTATCGCAGTCAAAGATTTATTTTGTACAAAAAACATAAAAACTACCGCAGGAAGTAAGATACTAGAAAATTTCATACCTACATACGAATCTACAGTTACAAATAAATTATGGTCAGAAGGAGCGATTCTTCTAGGTAAATTAAATTGTGATGAATTTGCAATGGGATCTTCTAATGAAACAAGTTATTTTGGAAACGTAATAAACCCGATAGGTAAAAACTTAGTGCCAGGTGGATCTTCAGGTGGTTCGGCTAGCGCATTAGCGGCAAACCTTACACCTGCTACTATAGGAACAGATACAGGTGGATCTATAAGACAACCGGCTTCTTTTACTGGAACAGTAGGTTTAAAGCCAACATATGGATTATGCTCTAGGTGGGGAGTCGTCGCCTTTGCTTCTTCGTTAGACCAAGCTGGCCCCATGACAAAAGATGTTAAAGATTGCGCATTATTACTGGAAGCAATGTCAGGATATGATCAAAAAGACTCAACTTCTATTAACAAAAAAAAAGAAAGTTACTCGAAAAATTTAAATGAAAATATAAAAGGATTAAAAATTGGTATACCTAAAGAGTATAGAGTTGAAAATATGCCTAAAGAAATAGAAGATCTTTGGAAAAAGGGTATTGATATTTTAAAAAAATCTGGTGCTAATATAGTAGATATTACTTTGCCTCATACTAATTACGCTCTACCAACTTATTACATAGTTGCACCAGCCGAAGCCTCATCTAATTTGGCTCGCTATGATGGAGTTAAGTATGGTTACAGATCAAAAAAAGGTAAAAATCTAATTGAAATGTACGAACATACTAGAGGTGAGGGATTTGGCGATGAAGTTAAAAGAAGAGTTCTTATTGGAACGTATGTTTTGTCATCAGGTTACTATGACGCTTACTATCTAAAGGCTCAAAAGGTAAGACAATTGATCAAAAATGATTTTGATAAATGTTTTAAAAGTGTAGATGCAATTTTAACACCTTCTACTCCTAGCTCTGCATTTGAAGTTGGTGAAAAAACTAATGATCCAATATCTATGTACTTAAATGATATATTTACAGTTCCTGTTAATTTAGCAGGTATTCCAGCTATTTCGATACCTGCTGGCCATGATAACCGAGGTCGACCTCTAGGTCTTCAGTTAATCTCAAAAGCTTTAGATGAGCAAAAAATTTTAAATATAGCTTACGCAATGGAAAAAAAAATTGTTTTTAAACAATTATTAGATAGGTGGTGGGAATAATTTATGGAAAACAAAAAATTTGATTATTATATTAAAACTGAAAAAAATAGTTGGGAAGTTATTATTGGTCTGGAAGTTCATGCTCAAGTTATTTCCAACTCAAAACTCTTTTCTGGTTCATCAACAAAGTTTGGTGCAGAGCCTAATAGCCAAGTTAGTTTGGTGGACTCTGGATTTCCAGGAATGCTGCCAGTAATAAACGAATATTGTATTGAACAAGCTGTTAAAACTGGATTAGGTTTAAAAGCAAAAATTAATTTATTTTCTATATTTGATAGAAAAAACTATTTTTATGCAGATCTTCCAGCTGGTTATCAAATATCTCAATATAAAAATCCAATCGTAGGAGAAGGTTCCGTATTACTTGATATGCCTTATGGGAGTAAAAAGATTGGTATTGAAAGATTACATTTAGAACAGGATGCTGGTAAGAGTATTCACGACTTAAGCCCAGATAATACTTTTGTTGATCTAAATAGATCGGGTGTTGCTTTAATGGAAATTGTAAGTAAACCCGATTTAAGATCACCAGATGAAGTTAACTCATATGTAAAAAAACTCAGATCAATCATGAGGTATCTTGGTACTTGTGATGGAAATATGCAAGAAGGATCATTAAGAGCAGATGTAAACGTCTCTGTAAGGAAAAAAGGTGAAAAAAAATTTGGGACTCGATGTGAAATAAAAAACGTAAATTCAATTAAATTTATGGAAATGGCAATTGACTCAGAAGCAAAAAGACAAGTTGAACTATTAGAATCAGGTAAGAAGATTGAGCAAGAAACTAGACTTTATGATACAAAAAAAAATGAAACTAGATCAATGAGATCAAAGGAAGAGGCACACGACTACAGGTATTTCCCCGATCCAGATTTACTACCACTAAAACTAAAGCAAAGTTTTGTTGATAATCTTAAAAGCAAGTTACCTGAACTACCAGATGAAAAGAAAGAAAGATTTATTAAAAAATTTAATTTAACACCCTACGAGTCAAATGTTTTGGTATCTGAAATTAATATCTCAAAATATTTTGAAGAGGTAATAAAAACTGCTGATATAAAACTTGCTAAAAATTGGATAATCGTTGAACTTTTTGCTGTATTAAATGAAAAAAATTTAGATATAAAAGACTCTCCCATTTCAGCTAAAAATCTTGCGTCATTAATTAACCTTATTAGCAGCGGTGAAATCTCAGGAAAAATAGCAAAGAAGGTACTTGGAATAATGATTGAGACTGGTGAGGAGGCATTAAAAATAATAAAAGACAAGGGATTAAAACAACAAAGTGATCCTAAAGAATTAGAAAAGATTATAAATAGTATTTTGGAAAAATCCTCAGATAAAGTTTTAGAATACAAATCTGGAAAAGAAAAACTATTTGGTTTTTTCGTAGGTGAAGTAATGAAGGCTTCATCTGGAAAAGCAAATCCTAAGTTGGTTAATGATATTCTAAAAGCAAAATTAAAAAAATGATCAAGAGTCTCAAAATCGACGAGAAATTAGAAAAATATATTTCTGATCACAGCTATGATTTACATCCTGTCCAAAAAGAAATACTTAATCACAACGAAAAACTAGGTGATATAAAAAAATTACAAATTTCAGTCAGTCAAGGATATTTTCTTCAATTTTTTATTAGGACGAGTGGAATAAAAAAAATTTTAGAAATTGGTACATTCACCGGATACAGCGCTTTATCAATGGGTCTGGCAATACCAAATGATGGATATATTACTTGTATAGATAATAACAAAAAAACATCTCAGTCAGCTAAAAATTTTTTTAAAAAAGCCAAATTAGAAAAAAAAATTCAAATAATTTTAGGCTCAGGCATGGATACAATTAAAAGTCTAAAACAGAAAGAAAATTTTTTTGATATGGTTTTTATTGATGCTGATAAAGAGAATTATAAAAATTATTTTAACATATCTATGGATCTTATTAAGAAAAATGGTTTTATAGTTATAGACAATGTTTTATGGCATGGAGACATCGTTGATTATAATAAAAATGACAGATTAACTAGTATAATGAGAGAATTTAATTCTTTAATTAAAAATGATGATAGAGTAGAAAAAACAATTTTACCGTTAGGTGACGGATTAACAATTTGTAGGAAAATTTAAATGTTTTATATCTATGGTTTTTATAAATTTAAAAGGATTTGTAATACCCCAATCCTAAAGAAAACTTTTCAAAAAAAATTAAAAAAAAATAACTTAAGAGGTACAATTATTTTTTCAAAAGAGGGAATTAATGGTATCATTTCAGGGAAAAAAAACGATGTTCTAAAATTAAAGAATGAATTAAAAAAAGTTTGCCGAATAAAAAAATTTGACTCAGAAAATACATCTACTAATAATTTTCAACCTTTTCATAAAGGAAAAATAAAAATTAAAAATGAAGTTGTGCCACTGGGAATTCAAGTATTCCCTTCACAAAAACTTAATAATTCTATTAATCCAAAAAAATGGAATTCTTTATTAAAAAAAAAAGATGTTAAAATAATAGATGCGAGAAAACCTTTTGAATATCAAGTTGGAACATTTAAAGGTGCTGAAAATCCAAATGTAAATAATTTTAGAGACTTTCCTAAATATTTAAAAAAATTTAATAAAAATACCAAAATTGCCATGTTCTGCACTGGTGGAATTAGATGCGAAAAAGCATCTGTCTATTTAAATAAAAAAGGCTTTAAAAATGTTTTTCAATTAAAGGGTGGTATATTAAATTATTTAAAAAAAATTAATCAAAAGCAAAGCTTATGGACTGGTGAGTGCTACGTTTTTGATAATAGAGTTTCTTTAAAGCATAAATTAAAAATTGGAACTTATTCAATTTGTAGCGCATGTAGAAAACCAGTGTCCCTAAAAGAAAAAAGATCTAAAAAATATAGCGAAGGACTCTCTTGTCCAAAATGTCATGATTATTTAACTGATTTACAAAGATCAAGGTTTTCTATGAGACAACAACAAATTTTAAATGCCAAAAAAAAAGGAAAAAAATATATTTTCCAAAAAGAATTTAACTGAGAAAATTATTGAATCAAAATATTAACTTAGCATCAACTTCTATTTTTAAACTTTTAAGGGAAATAGCCATTCCATCAATGACAGGAAGTTTATTTCAAACATTATTTAATTTAGTTGATACTTTTTACGCTGGAAAAATTTCACCTGAAGCTTTAGCAGCTTTAGCAAAATCCTTTCCATTGTATTTTATAATTATTTCAGCAGGAATCGGAATAGTTGCAGGTTGCAATTCTTTAATATCAAGTTCACTAGGTCAAAGAAATATAGTATTAGCAAATATTTATATCCATCACTCATTGATATATGCATTTATCCTATCTATTTTTATAACATTTATAGGTATTTATTTTTCAGAAGATTTATTTAAACTGATTGGAGGTTCTGATCAAAGTGTTTCATTAGCTAAGGAGTATACTGATATAATTTTTTTAGGAACAATAGTTTTTTTACTCTTAACATCCTTTAATTCATCATTGTATGCTCAAGGTGATACAAAAACTTATAGAAATGTTTTAATCGTTGGCGTAATATTTAACATAATACTAAATCCCATTTTTATTTTTGGTTTATTTTTTATACCAGCTTTTGGGATAGGGGGCTTAGCAATCTCAACTATATTAATTCAATTTTGTGCATGTATTTATTTGTTTTTTAAAGTAAATAAAACAGAGTTAAAAATTAGGTTTTCATTCTCAAACTTTAGTATTAGAAGAAACTTTTTATTAAATATTTTCAATCAATGTATGCCAATTACTATGGCTCTTTTTCTAGTTGCTATTGGTAGTTACCTTCTATTATCTTTTATATCAATTTTTGGTGACAAGGCAGTTGCTGGTTATGGTGCAGCAATAAGGTTTGAACACTTATTTTCATTACCTGTTATAGGTTTGAACACAGCCGTTATAACAATAGCTGGTTATAATTTTGGATCTAAAAGATACGACAGAATCAAAGAAGTTTATTCAAAAGCAATATTTATCGGCATGATTATCATGTTTATTGCAGGTATAATAATTTTCTTTTCATCTGAAGCTATAGTTCGGATTTTTTCTCAAGATCTTGAAGTTATAAAATACGGTTCAACATATTTAAAGATTGCTGCTTTTATAGGCCCAATTTATCCTGTCTTTTTTATAACACATGCATTATTCACTGCGTTAAAAAAAACTTTTTTAATATTTTATTCAAACCTTTTTAGAATGGTTGTTTTTCCATTTACTATAGTTTGGGTAATTATAAATACTATGGATGGATACTATAATGATATTTTTTATGGATTATTAATTATGAACTGGGTTTTTGGAGCTTTGATTTTATTTGTGGCTAGAGGCTTAATGATTAAAGCTTTTAATGAAGAGAAAAAAGTTTTCTTTATATTTTGAAAATGTTATAAATCGTGTTTCTGGTGAGATGGGTGAGCTGGTTTAAACCATCGGTTTGCTAAACCGACGTACGATTGAAAAGTCGTACCGAGAGTTCGAATCTCTCTCTCACCGCCATTATTGCTTAAAAAAGCTTTTTAATTCAACAGGCTTACCTTCAATCATATATCTATATACGTTAGCATTTTCTAATACCCGCTGTACATAGTTTCTAGTTTCTTTAAATTTTATTAGTTCAATCCAATTAACATAATCAATTTTATTTTTACTAGGATCGCCATTAATTTTTCTCCAATACTTTACTCTTTTAGGACCCGCATTATAAGCAGCAATAGCAAATGGGTATATTTCTCCGTATTCATTTAATAAAGAGTTAAAATAAAATGTACCCAATTTTATGTTGTAATCAGGATCAGATGTTAACCTACTTTTACTATAGTTAACTTTCATTTGTTTAGAGACTAGTTTTGCCGTGTAAGTCATTAATTGCATCATACCTTTTGCTCCAGCATAGCTATTAGCTTTTGGATCAAATTCACTTTCTTGTCTTGTTATAGCGAGCACAATTTCTTGGGATGGCATTTGTCTACCATTAATAATTTGAGGTGTATCTATAATTGGATAGTTAAATCGGTTGAAGAACCTTTTTTCATAAGAAGCTTTTTTAGATATTTGAATGGCAAAATCGTACCTTCCTATTTTTGTAGCAAGTTCAGCAGCAAGTACTTCACTTCCATTTTCAGTATCTAAACTTGCTAAATGTTTTAGTATATCTTTGCTTAAACTAGTTTTATTTAGTTCTTTCAAAAGCTTTACATGAGCCACTAGTGGATTTTTATTAAATTTCTTTTTAAATTCTTCAGAGTATTTTGAATCATCCTTTAATTCAAATTTTTCAAGCGGATTAACTTTTTGATAAGCAAGTTGGCCATAAAAGGTGGTCAAATATTTTGATGCTTCTCTAAAATATTTTTTTGATAATTTTTCATCACCAAGTTTTTCATAGGAGATACCAATCCAGTAAGCACCCCTAGCTAAGCTTATAGGATATCCTACGTTTTTGTAAAAATTATTAAAGTGGTACAAACCTAGCTTATAATCTTTTAAAAAAGACGAGGCTATCCATCCAGACATCCATTCCGCTTCTGCATAAGATGAACTTTCATTTTCTTTTTCTTTATTTAATGAATGATTTTTAGCAACGTTATATGCTAATTGATATTTTTTTTTATATATTAAAGATCTTGAAATAACTTGTCTTTCTTTCCACCATAAATCTGCTCTCACCAATTCTTCATTATTATTCGGAGCAGAATTTATTATTTCAAGAGATGAATCAACTCTTCCTCTTCTTCTCCTCCATTTTAATCTATTATAACGAAGACCTATGTCAGACTTAAAAATATCAGGAACATCAGAAATTGCTTTATCAACTCCATAAGAACTACTCATTAAAATCTGTCTAGCGTTATACAAGGCTCTATGATCCTTTGGTAAATACCTCAAGACTCTTTTTAAATCCCAATATTTGTTTTCCCAAGCCATATACTCCGCTCTTTTGATGTGATCAGAGGAATTTAGTATTTTTTTATACTTTCTGTTTAAATATCTTAAATCTTTAGAACTGAGAGACGCGGTAATCCACCCTTTTTTAATCAATTCCGAAGCTTCATCAACTCTTCCTTTTTGTAAAAAAGATTCTCCAAGTTTAATTTCACCAAAACCACTTAGTGGCGGATCAGTGTCAAACCAACCAATTATTGTGCTTGGAGAACTGCTTTGCAAATTAATCTTATGTTCCGCAAGGTATTTTAGCCTATTAATTCTTGGATAATTAGGATTTTTTTCTATGAAATTTGTATAATCTGTAAACGATGCTTCATTTCTTTTTTCTTTAAGATAAAGCCACGTAACTAAATTTTTAAACTCATTATCTTTAACTCTTTTTGTTGATTTTATAGCTGATTTCCATTTTTTTTGTTCAATTAAACCGAAAACTTCTTTTGCTATTGCATAATCTCTTTTTGATAATACTTCAGATTTTGGAGACTCCTCTTGAACAACTTTAGTATAAGTAAATGGTTTTTTTTGAGGTAATATAAATACATAATTTGTTTCAGTAATTGTATCAAGTTCTGTTATCTTTTTTGTAGTTTTTTGTTTTTCAATGATTGGTTTAATAGGTTGAATCTTATCTTTTACTATAATTCTTTTTTTACTTGCCTCTCCTGGTTTAATCTCTGGTAACAAAAATTTCTTTTTTACTTCTTTGTTTTTAAAAAAAATTGGTTTTTTTTGAGGTAAAATAAGACCTTCATTTTTTTTGCTTAGATTTAATATTATTTTTGGCTTTGGCTCAGGTAGTAAGATTACCAAATTCTTAGCAAAAACAGGGTTTACAAACTTAACTAAAAATAAAATAACTAGACTAATTAAAACTTTAAGCATAAAATTTAATGATAAATTAAAAACTATTAAATAGCTTTATAAATAATTATGTTCAAAGGTTCAATCGTTGCATTAATCTCTCCATTTAAAAATAATGTGCTAGATGAGGATAAGTATACTGCTTTAATTCATCACCATATCAAAAACGGCACTAACGGTCTTGTTCCAGCTGGAACAACAGGAGAGTCACCAACCTTAAACAATGAAGAACATAAAAGAGTTATTGAAATTGCTGTGAAAGAAAGTAATGGAAAAATTCCTGTTATAGCTGGAACAGGTTCAAATTCAACATCGGAAGCAATTGAATTGTCAAAGTATGCAGAAAAAATTGGTTCAGATGGTCTTTTAATAGTTACGCCATATTATAATAAGCCAACCCAAGAAGGTCTATACCAACACTACAAATCAATAAATGATAATGTTGGTATACCAATTATTATTTATAACATCCCACCAAGGTCAGTAGTTGATATGTCGGTAGACACAATGGCTAGATTATTTGAGCTTAAAAATATTGTTGGTGTTAAAGACGCAACCGCAGATCTTAATAGAGTTGAGCAGCAACAAAAAAAAATGGGCTCTGATTTTATTCAATTATCAGGTGAGGATGGTACAGCATTAGAATTTAATGTTAGAGGCGGTGTTGGATGTATTTCTGTAACTGCTAATGTTGCAACTAAACTTTGTTCTGAACTTCAAAATGAATGTTCAAATAAAAATTTTGACAAAGCAAAACAAATTAATGAAAAATTAAAGCCATTAAATAAAGCTTTATTTATTGAGAGTAATCCAAGTCCAGTTAAATATGCCGCAAGTTTACTTAACCTTTCATCCGAAGATGTAAGGCTACCTTTAGTAAATCTTACTGAACAGACAAAAAAGGAAGTTACAAAAGCTTTAAAATTTGCAAATCTACTTTAATGACTGCCAAAAAAAAAATTGGAGTTAAAATTGTATGCAACAATAGAAAAGCTAGATTTAATTATTTTTTTAATGAAATATTAGAAGCTGGTATCGCATTAAAAGGATCAGAAGTAAAATCACTTAGAGATGGAAAGGCTAATATTTCAGATTCTTATGCTGCTGACCATAATGGAGAAATTTTTTTATTCAACTCTTATATACCATTATATAAGGAGTCTAGTTATAACAATCATAACCCAAGAGATATGAGAAAACTTTTACTTAAAAGGAAAGAAATTAATAGAGTGATTGGTAGAATTAATCAAGAAGGCTTAACAGTTGTTCCAACAAAAATATATTTTAAAAAAGGTAAAGCTAAAGTGGAAATAGCTATTTCTAAGGGAAAAAAACTCTATGACAAAAGAAACGTAAAAAAGAAAAGAGATTGGAATAGAGAAAAAGCAAGAGTTTTAAGTAAAAATAAATAAAATGATTTTTATTGGTATTGGCTCAAATTTAAGCTCTAAATTTGGAAACAAAATAAAAAATATCGAATTAGCAATATCTCTTTTAAAGCAAGAAGGTATAAATATATTAAAGAAATCAAGTTTTTATGAAACTTACTCTCAACCAAATATTCAAGATCCAAAATTCGTAAATATAGTTATATCTGTTAGTACAAAATTACAACCAACTGAGTTGATGGAACTTTTACTTAACATCGAAAAAAAACTTGGGAGAAAAAGAGGAAAAAAAAACAGTCCTAGAACTTGTGATTTAGATATTCTAGATTTTAACGGAATTATAAAAGACTTTAATTTGGAAAAGACTCACCTTTCGATACCTCATAAAAATATGGCAGATAGAAATTTTGTATTATATCCTTTAAAAGAAATATCAACTAACTGGATCCATCCAAAAACAAAAAAAAAGATTAGTGATTTAATCGATAATTTGAATAACTCTAATAATGAGATTACAAAATTGTCTGAAAATGATATAAAAGACTATGCTAAATAATGAAGATTTAATTAAAAAGGTAAAATCATATAACAGATTTTTTGATCCAGTTTCTTTGTCAAAAGCATATAATTTTGCTTTAAACGCTCACAAAAACCAAAAAAGAGATGCGGGTGAACCTTATATTATTCATCCAATAGCAGTTGCAGATATTTTAACAGAGCTTAAACTTGATAGCGCTACTATTACGACTGGTTTACTACATGATACTATTGAGGATACAAAAGTTACCTACGATTCTGTAAAAAAAGAGTTTGGACAAGAAGTTGCTGATCTAGTTGAAGGCGTTACTAAAATTTCTGCTTTAGAAGAACAAGCTGTAGATAATTCTAAAGCAGAAAATTTGAGAAAACTGATACTTGCAACATCTAAAGATATTAGGGTTCTTTTAGTTAAACTAGCTGACAGGCTTCATAATATGAGAACTATAGAAACTGCAAGAGATGAAAATAAAAGAATTAGAAAGGCCAAAGAAACTATGGAAATATATGCTCCTTTAGCTGATAGAATGGGCATGAATAGAATAAGAGATGAACTTGAAGACTTATCCTTTTCTATATTAAACCGTGAAGCAAGGAAATTAATTTTAGATAGGTTATCTTTAATAAAAAATAAAAGAGAAGATACATTTAACAACATATCAAATGAACTAAGTAAGCTATTAGACTCTTATAAAATTAAAGCTGAAATTACAGGAAGAGAAAAAACTCCTTTTTCTATATGGAGAAAAATGCAATCAAAAAGAATTTCTTTAGAACAACTCACTGATATTATTGGATTTAGAGTTATTGTTCCAAGTATAGATGATTGCTATAAGTCACTAGGTATATTTCATAGCAAATATTCAGCTATACCCGGAAAGTTTAAGGACTACATATCTACTCCAAAAATAAATCAATACAAATCAATACATACATCATTAATTGGACCTATGAAAAAAAGAGTAGAAATACAAATACGTACTTGGCCAATGCATGAATTTGCTGAAAGAGGTATAGCATCGCACTGGAAATATAAATCGTCTGAAAAATTTTCTGAATTATCATGGAAAGAATATGATTGGTTGAGAGATTT
>CETH01007031.1_pt1 | contig 11607 bp, 4 predicted proteins | sample 361461 | NCBI WGS metagenome assembly CETH01 (sample SAMEA2622695, study PRJEB7988) | marine metagenome | isolation source: saline water (ENVO:00002010), including
TGATGATGATAGTGGCCCTTCTACAAATTTTGGTTCTCAAATATCAAGCCATAGTAATCGTAAGAAAGTTCGTAAAGTTAGAAAAGTAAAAAGACCTCGCAATAAATAGTGGGGAATTCAGATGTCTAATTCTGATAAAACACAAGTACCTGAAATGGTGAAGGACATAGGTCTCGCAATAGGCAGTGTTTTGTTAGTTTTCGTTTTGACTTTTGCATATAGTGGAAATTGGCCACCAATGGTAGTGATTGAATCAGGCTCAATGGAACATGATAATCATAATAATTATGATGAGCCAGGTTTTATGCACTTAGGTATTATAGATACAGGTGATTTGGTAATTGTTAAGAAAGCAGAAAAATCTGACATTGTTACTTATCTTCAAGGGAAAAAAACAGGATATAAGAAATACGGAGATTATGGTGATGTAATAGTTTATTACAAAAATGGCATAAAAAAACATGAAGGAAATGACGTAACTCCCATTATTCATAGGGCTATGGCTTGGGTTGATGTTCTTGATAATGGAAGTTATTATATTCCAGAAATTAATACATATTTTCAGAACAAAATAGTATTAGATGAAATAGGTTTGCAAATAGGACATGGTATTTCACCCAAAACTTCAGGATACATTACTAAAGGCGATTCAATAAATAATTACAATGCAGATCAATTTTCACATAGAGATATTCATGGTCAAGTTGTTGAGCCAGTAAATCCTGATTGGATAGTAGGTATGGCTAGAGGGGAATTGCCTTGGTTTGGTTTAATTAAATTACGAGTAACACAACCTGAAAATTATGAGGAAGCACCATCAGGTTGTAAATCCATGCTTTGGATTTCTATAATAATTATTCTAGTAGGCCCTTATACAGTAGGAAAAATGCTAGAATTAAGAGATCAAAGAGCAGAATTAGACAAGAAAAAGAAGAGTAAACGTTAATTATATGCAAATAACGCACATTTGAGCATGTCCAAATTACCAGCTGCAGCTAAACGCGGAATTCCGTCTAAAGAAAATTTCAAAGAATGGTATCCATTTATGGTTGAAGCTGCAGAATTAGTTGACAAAAGATATCCAATCAAAGGAATGGATGTGTGGAGGCCTTATGGTTGGAAAACTATGAGGCTTATTGACAATTTAACTCACGATGAGATGGAGAGAACAGATCATCAGGAAGTTAATTTCCCACTTTTGATACCTGAAGATTTACTTGATAAAGAAAACAAATTAGTTTCTTTATTGAAAAAGGCTAGAGAAGAAGGTGTAGATCCTTCAGAATTAAGATTAGAAGATGAAGCCGAAGGATTTGCGAAAGAGGTTTATTGGATTAAACATGCAGGAGAGACTAAGTTAGACAAGCCAATGTTTTTGAGACCTACTAGTGAAACTGCAATGTATACTATGTTTCCATTGTGGATACGCTCGCATGCAGATTTACCTTTGAAAACCTATCAAATAGTAAATACTTTTAGATATGAAACTAAACAAACTCGTTCATTTATTAGAGTTCGAGAAATACATTTCTTTGAAGCACATACGGCACATATTGATGAAGAAGATGCTACAAGGCAGATAAATGAGGATTTAGAAATTGTGAAGAATTTAATGAATGAATTAAATTTTCCCGTCCTTGTAACAAAAAGGCCAGTTTGGGATACATTTCCAGGAGCATGGTACACTATAGCTATAGATGTGATAATGCCAGATGGTAGAACTTTACAAGTAGCCTCAGTACACCATTACAGAGATCAGTGGGCTAAAGCGTTTGATGTAAAGTATGAAGCCGAATCAGGAGAGCAAGAGTATGTTCATCAAACAACATACGGTATGTCTGAAAGATTACTTGGAGCAACAGTAGCAACACATGGCGATGACAAGGGATTGATTATGCCTTCTTCTATTGCCCCAATTCAGGTTGTTGTAATACCAATATTATCTAAAGAGATCTCAAACGAAATAATATCTGCAGCTCAGAATATAGTTAAAGAATTAAAATCACAAAAAATTAGAGTTAAATTAGATAATAGAGACATTAGACCAGGACAAAAATATTATGATTGGGAAATAAAAGGAGTCCCACTTAGAATAGAACTAGGTCCGAGAGATCTACAATCTAATTCATTTATGTGTGCTAGAAGAACTGGAGAAAAATCTAGTTGTAGTTTGGATGATTTAATAAGTTCTGTGAAAAAGGAATTGAGTTTAGTTGATAGTGAGATGAAAGAAAATGCCAAATCCCATTTTAATAAACATATCAAAAAGATGCCAAATCTAAAGATAACTGGATCAAATATTTCATTTGAAGAAGATTTAGAGGCAGGGTATGTTTATGAGATGGCGTTCGATGGAAATGATGCAGAAGCTGAGATGATTGAAAGGGAAACGGGTCTTTCTTTCTTAGGAGAATCTATAGTTCCTTATAATGAAGAAAGGCAATGTATTGTTTCTAAAAAGCCCACAAAAAAGAGAATATTTCTAGCTAAAACATATTAATTTACCTATCAAAGATAATTGAAGTTAGACTTTATATACAGACTGTGACAATGTTTATGTCCGACAGTAGAATCATTGCATGATTAAAACTGTTTGAAAGAGGACGCAACCATGGAACACAGAATAGAAAAAAACGATGAAGGTGTATCTCCAGTTATTGCCGTTATTTTAATGGTGGCAATTACAGTGGTTTTGGCAGCTGTGCTGTACGTTTGGGCAGCCAGTTTCTTAGAACAAGGGGATAATGCACCTATAGCTACATTCTTTGTAACACAAGATAGTAGTAACATATACCACGTGAATGTGGTGAAGGTAAGTAAACAGGAAGATTTAGCTGGTTTTAGCTTCTACCTGAAGGATGGCGATGGATCAACATATATTGGTGGTAATGGCTTAGGCGAAATACAAATGCAAATTTCTAATGGAAAGGAGCATGGTATTAATACCAATTATGATGGAGATGATGAACAATTGAAATCTCGAGCCGCCAATGTCTCGGCAGACAATGGTAGTGAATTCCCCGTTCATTTCTCAGATAATGACAGAGATGGAAAACTGTCATCTGGTGATCAATTCTTAGTACACGGACCTGACGCAGGCCCTGCACAAGATGGTTGGAAACTAGATATTCAGTTTGATGCAACCGGAGACATTATTGGCTCCGCTAAACTAAACTAGTTTAGATAGGAAATGTAGCGTTAGGTAGGGGACTGAGTTCCCCTATCTCTCGGTTACGACTTTTTTTACTTTTATTTTTTTACTAGCGAAGCTTTTATGTTTATAACTTAATTATTATGATTAGGAGTTAGTACGGATTAATGAAGAAAATAAGCTTAATCTTAATTACATTTCTTTTAATTACAGGAGTTTCAGGTTTTTATGGGTATTTTGTTTTTTTTTACGAAGAGGAAAATTCGAATTCAGAGGAAAGTATAGGTCAGCAGGAATTAATTGAACATGAAGAGTCTTCTTATGCCAATAATCAAACTGCAAGTAACGATACTGAAGAATCAGATGAGGAGTTGCCTTTCGATGTAGTTGGTATCTTTAAATGTATTGAAATTGATTCAGAGCAGAGATGCTGGCAAACGCATGAACCAAGTGGTTCATTGCTAGGTTCTTCGGTTCCTTTAGTTGTTGACTTACATGGATATGGTTTTAATTCAACAGAACATAGAAGAATATCTGATTTTGATGCGATAACAAGCGATGAAAATGCAGTAGTACTTTATCCTGATGCACTTGATTTTTCATGGAATTCGGGATGGTGTTGTGCAGCTTCAAAGGACCAAGAGCGTGATGATTTAGGTTTCATTCTTGAAATGGTTGAGATAGCTATTAATTTTCATAATATTGATGCTAGTCGAATATATGTCACAGGTTGGTCAAACGGGTGTGCAATGGCTCAAGCCCTTGCTAATAAGGCAAGTAGTGTATTTGCAGCAGTTGGATGCATGTCTTGGTATCTTTTACAAGAAGCAGATAATAATTACTCTCCAATTCCTATAATTGAACTTCATGGAATTTTAGATTTAGTAATTCCGTATGCTTCTGACGTTAATGGCGGTTTAGTCCATGGTCAGGTTCCTTCATCAGAAACTGCATCTGGAGCTATTCAAAATATGTATAATTGGAAGGAAATGAATGGTTGTAATGGCAATTTTCCTGATGTTAATGAACAGAATATGTTTTACTCGATCCAGGGTTTTAGTGATTGCGAGAATAATGCTCAAGTAAGATTAGTTACTTTACACGCCCATGGCCACAATCCTTATTCTGAGGACGCTTGGCAAGAGAGCACAGGTATTTTTCTTCCGGGAAGTCAAATACCTATATCTACTTCTCAAATCGCCTGGGACTTTATTAGTCAATATTCTAAGTGATGATTTTTAAAATAGAAATGATATTCTCTTCAAATGAGATTTAACCTATCTTAATTTCTAAAGTTTGCCTTTACAATCTTCTGTTTGACCACATATATTTGAATTGGCCTTTAGTTCTTTTAACTTATCCATAATGGATTTTAAGTTCTTCTAGATCTATAGCTAATATATGCTAATCCACCTAAGAGACCTACAGCAATTAGTGCTACATTTCTAAATGTTGAATCCTTATCGTCAGATTTAGAGCTGATAGTAATTGTTAATGTTTCATCATTATTATCAGTATTTACTTCATTTAGTGAATTCGCAGGATCTAATATAGCGACTCTTAAGGTGTGAGATCCTTTTTTTGCAGTCCAAGTGGCAGTTACAATGTTTTCTTCATTATCAGTTCCTTCAAAATAAACAGTAGTTGTGTTAAAGGGCACCTCACCATCATAAAATGCAATAGATACATCGTTTTGACCTGTGTTGTTAATTAAATTTGTTATTGTCGCAGTCAATGTAACTTTTGTACCTACAGTAGGATTTACAGGATTCCATAAAATTTCACTTATTGTGAAATCAGGTTGTTGAGCTTCAATCGGATTAACACTAATTTTAAAACTTTGAGTAACATCATTTACCTGATTATTGCTTCCATCACTCCATGAAATAGTAACATTGAATGTTTCTTTTTGATTTATAGTTACAGTTTGATCGGGAGTTATTTTTAATTCAGCAGTTATATTTTCGCCATAACTAACATCCCATTGATCAGGAATAAATTCTGCAGTCCAATTGTTTGGTATATTGTCAATATTTAATTCATAGGTAGTTTTGATATGGCCAGTTGCTGCAGCATTAAAATTGAAAGTAGCGGTTTGACCTAAAGCAACATTAGATTCAGTTTTATCAAGGGTTACATTAATTCCTCTCATTAATTTTCGTTCTATTGTTTTATTTTGCAAAAGTCCATCTCTTGTATCGTTTGCATTTTGAATATCATTTAAATTGTATTTGTAGTCATTATCTCCAGAAAGATCTTCGTATTCACTAATTAGAGTATAATTTCCATCAGGAATTGTAATATCCACAATTCCCTCATTAAGTTCAATTTCAAAGCTAAAATTAGCTCCTTCCATTTCAATTTCTTCAAATGGGACAATCTCTAAAGTTTCAGAAGAGAGATATTTTTGTTGAAAGTTTATTCCTCTTTTCAAAGAAGCGTTAAGATGTTGGGCACCTTCTACTTCTAATTCATCAATTTCAACATAACTGGTTCCATCAGCAGTGTAAATCCAAGATTGGTACGCTCCAGTATATAGGTACATTTCATAATCGCCATTCTCGTCAGCAGTGGTATTAAACTGTATATTATTGCCCGCGATATTCCAAATCTCAATTTCAGAATTAGCCAATTCTTCTTCTTCGTTAATTACTCCGTTAGAATCTCCATCGTAAAATACAGTGCCAGATAATTTAACTCTCCAATCCACATCTCTTTTGAAGGTTTGTTGTTCTTTCCCAGCTTTTACATTTATACTTTGTTTATTCAATTTAAATTGTTCGTCCCCATCATTTACAAAATGGAGCATTTCGATGTTATATTCTCTTGGAATCATATTTGGAATATTTATCATTCCATTTTCATCTGTAGTGTAAACGATGTCTTCCGTTGTATCAGAACTAAAGGTAACTTCAGCGTTTGATACTGGCAAGTTTATCCCCGTCGAATTTGTATATTCAAGTTCCAATGTAAAATTGATGGACAGAGGGTTTAAACTAATTAAATAAGAAGTTGTAGATCCACTTATGGTTATGGTATCCTCAAAAATATCATATCCTTCTAATTCCACTAAGACGTCATAGTCACCGTTTGGTAAATCTAATTTTCCATAAGAATCAAGATTTGTGGGGAACAATCCTTCACCAGCTTCGGTATTTGCTACAAAGATTATCCCTTCTTCAGATTCAAATATTACACGAATTGAAGTATCTTGAATTAATTTATTATCTGCAGATGATCTTATTTCTCCTTTTAGAAATCCTTCGTCTTTCAATGATAAATCATATTCTTTAGGTACATTTAAATTTAATAACCCTCCAAAACTGTAATGTTTACCGGAAAGTCCGTCTTGGAAAGTAACGAAATAATTACCCGAAGACAGTCGTCCTTCATATCCTCCAAATGATGTAGCTTCAAAAGTAGTAACATTATCTAAATTATCTACAGCAGTAAAAATTACAAATCCACCTTCACCGACTCCGTCAAGAGTAACATCGCCTGAAATATCATACTTTCTTTCAGCTTCTATAACTCCTAAGTCTAAATTTGTTTCTCCAATATTTATTCTTACATCGCCTTCTGCGTAATAGGTAATTCCATCTTCATAATATGAGAATGTAAAAAAGTAGTCCTCTGGAGGAAGTACAACATTGACTAACTTACCCTCATTATTAGTTGTAAAATTTAAAGAATGAGATAAATTATATGTTGGGGAAAAAGAAATATTTGCATTACTTATTCCATTGTTTTGATATGAAAAGCTTCCAGTTACGTTTGTAGGTATCCTTTTCATTTCAACAACCAAATCTTTAGCAGTATTTAATTCGAAATTTTCTATTTCTTCTTCACCATTTTCAAGAGTCATTTGATATATTTTTTCAAAAGTATATCCATATTTTTGTCCAGTAATTTCATAGGTATCCATAGGTAAGGTGCTTACTGAACTTGGAAAATTTGCCCAAATATTTATTTCTCTTTCAGTTCCTTTTAGATTAACGATTCCTTCTAGATTTACATAATCATCTAGATGTTTTTCATACATATTTATAAATGTGTTTTGACCATAAGTTGATGAAAGATTCACACTATCATCTTGCGATATACTAAAACTTTGTAAAGTAACTAAATTTTGGTCTTCATTTGCAATTATATCTGCGTAGGCATTATAATTTCCAGGAGGTAAGATAACTTCATATTCTCCATTAGATGAAGTAGTAGTAAATACTATTCCGCCATTAGATTTATGGAAAGCAAGGGTAGTCTCTTCAAATCCATCTTCACCCTCTTCAATAGTTTTATTTCCATTTTTATCTTCAAATAGTATTCCTTTTACAGTATAGCCAGCCTCCATTGCTGCATTCACAGGCTCTGATAATGTATTACTATCAAACCGTTCTAAGTATGCTAAGGTTCTATTTTCAGTAGTATTTAATGTAAATATGTCATAGACACCTTCAGGAAGAACAGTGGCAAAATACCCATCATTGTTTGTAAATACGTTATAGCTGTCAACTGAATTTATATTGCGTATAGATAATTGTGCATTTCCAATTCCTTCTCCCTCATGGTTTAAAGTTCCTTGAAGTCTAAAACCATTCTTAAGTCCAGCATGGTAACTAAAGACGCGCCCTTCCTCAACTGCAACATTAACTGTGTTGTTATTCCAATATTCAGAATTGTCGGCCAAAATTCCTTCATTTTCTACTTTTAGTACATAATTTCCAGGAAGTAATTGTTCGAAACAAAATGATGCCGGCTTCGTGTCATCATCATTCTGACAATCTGAACTGAAATATTCATTGTTGAAGAATGTTTGTTTTATTAAAGTACCATTTGTTTCATCATAAAGTGAAACTATAATTTCTTGATCTTGTAGTTCCTCTTCAGTAGTTAATTCTCCCCAAATAGTACTTGGTTGAAGAGGATCATCAATTTCAAGATCCTGACCTTTTCTTAATGCAGCTTGACCCAAATAAGAGGCAATTTCAATTTCATGTCCATTAATTTCAGTAATAATTTTGTATTCTCCAGGTGCTAAACCATTGAATTCATATTTTCCATTTGCATTAGTATTTACAATTGTTTCAATCTCCGAATGAATATTTTTAGCTTTAATCTCTGTGACTGCTAATGCTTCATCTACAACGCCACTAAAGACACCATCTTTATCTAAATCCCAATAGAGCCTTCCTGTAATATTTGTAGGATCAATTTCTATATCTATATCAAAAGTTGAGTTTACTCCTGGAGTTCTCATTGCCGCTTCTTCAGAAATAATAATATTCTCTTCTCTAGCTAAAATATTGTTACTTGTTTTGTAAACTTTTTCAATGTCAGAAATTTTTTCACCAAGTGAAATAGATAGTGTTAAATTTCCGGCAACGGCTAAAACAGTATAATTTCCATTTTTATCAGTGGTTGCCGTTCCATGAGGTATATTAAGTTCATCAAGGACTGTAATATTTGCATTAGCTACGGGATTTCCATCAGGCGTAGCAATAGTTCCCTGAATAGTAGCCCCATCATAATATTTTAACATTCTTAGTTGCGCATCTCTGTATCCTGCAGACTTCACAAGTTTAAAATGAGTTAAGTTCCATCCAGGTAATGGTGCTAGCTGTTCTTGTGTTATAGGTCCAGTAATTCCAGGTATTCCATCGGATATAGGCCGTCCGATATCTGGTGCAGACCACCCTATGAAAGCTCTAAAGAACATGGAATTTAGGAAACGATCTTTGTATACTAACACATCTGAATCAATTGTCAGACTAGGATTTGTTTTTAGAAGTTCAGCTACTTCAGATGCGGGGAGTGTTTGTCCATTTGAAAGTTGATATTGTACTTCTACAAAATCATTAATTTGGTAATCTGCTAAAGTAACAGGAGCGTACAAGATACCAGTTTGTCCTTGTTTAGGACCATAAGCCATCATTCTTTCATCAGCTGCAAAATATCGTATTGATTTTCCTGTAAGTTGTTCTAGCTCCCACAGTAAGTCTGCTATGGTAGCAGTATCCATATCCATTAAAATTGGCTTTCCAGCCCTTATTGCTGCATTTCTCTTATGTACATCTTCATCACTTCCATCACTTTTCTTAGGAATGTAATCACTAGGATTCATCACTATATTTTCAAAAGCAGAAACATTTTCTTGATTCAAAAAAGAGTCTTCTAATAATTTGTTTCTAACATCTGGATTAAATTTACCTGTATCTCTGTCTACTTCAGTTTCTAATATTCGATATAATAAAAGAGCTATTGCTTCATGCTCGGATTGTGATGAAATGAAGTTACCAGCAATTTGATAACCAAACTGGAAATTATCAGCCACAGTAGGATGTTCTCCAATATCTATAGCCCAAAATCCGTAATCCCACCATGCCATAAAACCGGGTCGATTTTCTGGAGTTTCATTAGTATCTTGTGTAGCTAGCCACTCTAATCCTTCAATCCAGTAATCTGAAGGAAATGAAGGGCCTGTATTTCCCATATACCATAACTGATTTGAACTTAAATTAGTAGTATACATTCCTGTAGTTCCGTCAGGATACAACGAAACATTATTACGTTGTCCATAATCATATTCTTCAGGTCTAAAGAAGTCGTAGCTAAGGAAATTATAGATATCAGCATCATGTTCCTTTTTATCTTGGAAAGGAACACCTGCGTCATATCCATAGAATGTATTTGGAAGGAAAATAAATAGTCCAACAAAAAGTGCTACCAATGGTCTTTTCATTTCAAATGCTCTTCTCAATCCACTTAATCTATCTCGGAATCGATATTGATCATCGTCTTGGGCATCCATATGTCCAACAACCATAATTAATATAATTAGGATAATTGCAGTCAAAAATCCTACAAGGATACTAATTGTAAAAAAGAACCAAAACCCTATTGCAAGTGAGATTAAGGATAACCAATAAAATAAATTCCCCCTTTTTCCCCAATAACTAGTCCATATTTGCAAAATCTTTGGGAATTCAGCCCATTGTATAATCTGCCATGTTACCCATCCACTTATTAGAGAAACAATAGGTGTTGCATTGAAAATAAAACGAACTGCAGATTGAGCCATATATAGAGAAACAAAGGCCCAAACCATAACAAACAAATAATCTTTTTTCCAGAGGCTCTGATTGAAAAGCTGATAAGTCATCCAGATTACTCCAAATATCCCTAACCAGATAGAAACAGGTCCAAATGCAAATACAAAATCAGCAAAATTAGGTGGTTGAGCTTCAGCAATAGTATCAAAGAGTTTTGTCCTTACAAAATATCCCTGTCCACTAAACAATAAAAATCCAAGTTCTGTAAAAACATAAGTTAATAAAAGATAAAAGAAGAGTGCAACAAAACTTGCACTTCCAATAACTAATAACCATGGTAAATCTCTAGTTGTAATCATTAAAGTAGACATTAAGATATAACCTAGTAAGATATAAGCGGGAGCTTCCCACCAAGTATCCACGAACCCCATTGTCTGGTAATATGGGTAAGATAAGATAACAGGTAAACCAAGTGTGACAAGCCCTAACATTCCTGTAGTTAAACTATCTACTCTTCTAAAGGCATTGATTAACATCTGGAATCCTAAGTAAATGGCAATTATTGCCATAATATACGGGAACCCCTTCCAGCTCATTGCAACCATAGCAATCGTCATACCGGCTAATCCAGAATAACCTAAAGCAACTTTTTCACTTCTAGCAAAATCATTAAATCCCTGTTTAATATTGTCAAAATCAGTCCAATCAGAAATCCATTTTTTATCATTGGAAACAGTTAGAGCCCTCATGAAGAAAAAGAAAGCAGTAGTACCAAAGAGAATTATGTACGAATCGTGATCAGCTAGTGCAAAGCTTGAGTGACTCACATGTCCTGAGTTCACTCCAATTAAAAATGCTCCAATTATTCCAGCTTCTTTACCAAATTGGGCTTTCCCTATAGCATAAACTGGAAAAATAATCAATGCACCATAAATTGCAGGCAGGATTTGCATAGCCCACCATACAGAATCATCTGTTGAATCAAATAAGGGAGAGAAAATTAATCCCACTATAGCAATAGACCAATCGAATAACGGTGGACGATTATTATTTGCCCCATAGGGGTAATTTAGCATAGGATCATTCTGTAAATGTTCACCATTTTCTACAACATAATCAACAACATGCTTATGATAATAAGGATCACTTCCTCCGGTTAATTGATATCCGTTTTCAGTTGCAGGATCAATAGTCCATGCAGTTCTAATGTAAAGTGAAAATAAGAAAATTGCAATTAATAAACCTATAGTTACCCAATCTACTTTAGCAGAGGTTTTAGAAGTCCCCATCTTTTCACTATCTGTAGAGGTTTCTCTGCCGATAGAAGGAGTTGGGCGATTCTTGAAGCGACTCTTTAACTTAGAGCCACGTCGACGACGTGTTTGTCTTGCCATTGATGTTGTGTCC
>CETH01095430.1_pt1 | contig 11607 bp, 10 predicted proteins | sample 361461 | NCBI WGS metagenome assembly CETH01 (sample SAMEA2622695, study PRJEB7988) | marine metagenome | isolation source: saline water (ENVO:00002010), including
ACCCTCTGCTTGGAAGGCAGATGCTCTAGCCAACTGAGCTACTCCCGCATGCTTTCTTTGGGGATAGATGGATTCGAACCACCGTACGCTTGCGCGGTCAGATTTACAGTCTGATGCATTTGTCCACTCTGCCATATCCCCATAAATTAGCTGGCGAAGGGATTTGAACCCCCGACCGGCTGATTACAAATCAGCTGCTCTACCCCTGAGCTACACCAGCATAAAATATAAAGCCCTATATTAACATGATAGATTATTTGTTTCAATTTAATTAAAAGAACTAGTTTCGCAATATAGTTGCTGTTATTTCAGCTTGAACTACAAGCTTGTCATTATTATAGGCCTTAGATGACAATTTGAATATATTAAGCTTCTTTTTAACTAAAACTGTCTCTATTATTAATTCATCATCAGGTAAAGTTGGCGCTTTAAATTTAACATTATCTATACCAACCAAGGCAGGGCTAAGGCCAACCAAGTCTGCCTCAAATGATTTATATATTAAGACTCCACCGACCTGCGCCATAGCTTCAACTATAATAACTCCAGGCACAACAGGATTACTAGGAAAATGACCTTGAAAAAAATAGGAGTCTTTGCTAAAAACAACGGATCCTTTAATTGACTTTTCCAAATCAAGTTCAAGAATTTTATCCACGAATAGAAATGGCTCTCTATGGGGAATATATTTTTTTATTTCATCCTTATCAAGAATCATAGTTTATAAGTTTACCTATTCATTCTATCCAAGACTTTTGAAGTTATATCCATTGAAGTGCTGACATACATTAGACCAGGGGATGCTTTTGATAATACCAAATCATACCCAAGTTGTTCAGCGACCGACTTAACCTCTTTCATCAATACACTCAGGATATCTCTTTGAAATTTGCCATCTGCAATTTTAACCTCAGCTTGAAAATCCTCAGTCTTCCTTTGTAATTCCTTAATTTTATAAGCAAGCTCTTCTGCTTTTTGATCTCTAACCTTTTCATCTAAAACTAGCTTTTGTTCATTAAACTTATCCCTCATTGCACGCACTTTATCTTCAAGCTTTGCAAGAGCTGCCTGTTTCTTCTCTATATTTTTCTTTGCATTTTTAATATAATCTTTTCCTATTTTAGATTCGGTTAAAACCCTTTGAAAATCTACAATAGCAATTTTTACTGTATCATTGCTTACAGTAACAGCTTCATCATGACCTTCACTAAAAGAACTTGTTGAAGTTAAAAGTAAAAATAAAATAATAATTAAAAATCTATTCATAAAATTTCTCCATTTTATTAATTTATATTAAAAAAGTGATCCGATTGAGAATTGAACCTCAAACTTACTCTCTCCTGATTTTCTATTTCCTATTGGAAATCCAAAATCAAGCTTTAATGGACCCATTGGGGATAGCCACCTAAATCCAAACCCCATATCTTTTCTCATATCATTTGGATTATAATCTATATTTTCGCTTTCGTCATATGTATTTCCTGCGTCAACAAAAAGTATTCCCCTAAGACCTGTTTCTAAAGCAATTGGAAATAAATACTCTAATGTATTAAAAACATACTTATTTCCACCAATCCTTACGAAATTTCCGGTCGACAATAGCCTTCTAGGTGAAACCCTTGAAGCTTTATAACCTCTAAGATTATTAGGTCCACCCAAATAAAATCTCTCCCCAACAATAATCTTATTCCCTATGTCTCTAAAATCGACAAAAGCTCCTTCAACCTTATAAGCTAAAGTATGGTTTCGCTTAATAGAGTAGTATTTACTAAAATTAGTACTATATTTTGTGTAATAAAGATTTGCTCCTAAAATATCATTTGATTCTTCAATATTAAAACCAGTAGATACTCCACGTGAAGGATTAATAAAATTATCCCTAGTGTCATATGTAATTCCAACTCCTAGAGCACTAATTTTATCTTCTCCTTGTTGAAAAACTTCGTTAGCTCCAAGTTTCAAGTTGTCTATCTCCATATTTTCATATCTGTATCTAAAATTTAGATAAGACCAATCACTGACTGCCTTACCTACTCTTATTTTTCCACCAAATGAATTTCTATCAAAATCTACATATTGATATTCAGTGTTAAAAAGTTGAAGACCAAATGTATAAAGAGTGTCAAAAAAATACGGGTCATTATAATCAACAGAGAAATTTTTACTTAGCCCACCAACGGTAACAGAAGTACTTAATTGTTTTCCATATCCAAGTAAATTTGATTCTTGAATCTGAATACCAAGCAATAAATTTTCAGTAGAACTATAACCACCAGCAATACTAAAGAAACCAGTAGCTTTTTCTTCAACCTCAACATTTAAATCTAGAAAATTCTTTTTAACTGCTGGTTTCTCCGAGATCTCCACTTTTTCAAAAAAACCTCGACGATTTACACGTTGCTTCGATGCTTTGATTTTTGATGCCGAATAATCATCATTTTCATTAACCAATATTTGTCTACGTATAACTTTATCTCTAGTTCTTGTGTTTCCTGATATGTTTATCAAATTAACTTTAAATTTTTCACCTTTTTCTATATTAAAATCAATAATCACCTTGTCACTTGATTTATCCTTGACAACACTAGGGCTTATATTTGCGAATGCATATGATTCATCACCATATATAGTGTTTAATTTTTCAATATCTTGAGTAAGCTTGCCGGTTCCAAAAAATTCATCTTCTTTTAATAAAAGTAAACTCTTAAGCTCTTCTTCCTTTTTAATTAAGTCACCCTTAAGGGTTATTGATTTAGTTTTATATCTGACACCTTGATTTACGTTAAAGACTACTTTGTATCCATCCTTGACCTGATCATAAGTAACAATTGGCTTATCAGTTTTAATATCTAAAAAACCTTTATTTAAAAAGAACTGCTTTACGTTCTGTTCATCCATATCAACAAGCTCTAAACTTAATCTCCCTCTTCCTGTAATTGGTGACCAGACCCATTTAACTTTAGTTTGTATAGATTTTAGTAGTTCTTTTTTAAATGATTCATCAACTCCCAAAAGATCAATCCCTTTAACATAACCTCTTTTTCCTTCTTTTACGGAAATAACATACTCGATTTTTCCCTCACCAATTGGGAAGATTGAGTCCTCAACCTGAACGTTATTAAACCCTTTAAAAAAATAAAACTGCTTAACAACCTTTTTTGAAATCTCAAGCTGCTTTCTGCTGACAATTTTTCCTATTGAAAGGTTAAGAGGCTCCTTTAAGTCTTTCTCGGATATCTCTTCGTTTCCCTTAATTGTAAAAGTTGCGAGTATAGGATTCTCTTCAAATCTTATTATTAAAACAATCTCTTTATTAATTTCTTTAATTACAGCGTCTATCTTATAAAAATAATTTGTATCATATAATTTCTTTATATTATTTTTAAGACTTTCTGAGGTAAATTTATCTTTAGGATTAATGGAGACTATCTCTTTTATTTTATCCAAAAGAATAATTCTATTCCCATAATAATCTATTCTATCAATTACAACGCCTTCATAAGAACTTATAGTTTCTGTATTTGTGCTAGGTTTTTTTGTTACATCCCCAAATATAGTGATAGCTGGTATAAAAACAAACAATAAAAATAGTGCTGTAAATAAAAAGTTTCTCAAAATATTATACTCTTATCTTTCCATCTTCGATTCTATAAACTGAATCTGTCCTATCATAAATTTTATCATCATGGGTTGCGATTATTATAGTTGTTTTATTTTCTTCATTCAAATTAGATAAAATATCTATCATTTTTATAGCATTATCGCCTATCTAAATTTGAAGTAGGTTCGTCAGCAATTAAAACTGTTGGATTTAAGATTAAGGCTCTGGCTAAGAGTACTCTTTGTTTCTCTCCACTTGACAAGGTACTAATATTCTCATCTAAAATATTACTAATCTGTAAATCATTAGTGAGCTTTTCATAATATTCTTTACTATAAGCTATCCCTTCAATAATTGATGGCAATATTATATTTTCCTTGACTGTAAAATTTCTAAGAAGTTCAGAAAAGGCAGACATTATCCCTATTTGACTCCTAAATTTTCTTGTCTCGCTGCTACTATTGAAGATTTCTTCCATATCCTTGTCATTAAAAAAATATTTACCTGAAGTTTTATTAGTTATAAGCAAAAGAATGTTTAACAGAGTTGTCTTACCAGAACCTGACGGCCCTACAATCGAAACAAAATCACTTTTAAAAATTTTAAAGCTTATATCTTTTAATATCTGTTTACCATTAACATTCTTTGATAAGTTATTAATCTCTATCATGGTTTTAATAATTCCTCCTTATAAGTGGCTCCAGGTCTTTATTAAGAACTAACAAAGAAGGTATTAATGAAGATACGAAAACAGCAAGAAGTGCTGAGATGCTTATTAAAATAAAATAATCAATAGAGATGATAATAGGAAATCCCTCAATCTGATAAAAAGAAATATCAATTGATAAAGAATTTATAATATCCGTATTTATAATTAAATATAAAACTGACAAGGACAATAGAACGCCAATAATTGTTCCAAAAAGCCCTAGAAATAATCCAACAAAAGTAAAAATTAGAACTAAAGACTTTCTACTGGCCCCTAGCAAGATCAAGGTTCCTATCTCATTCTTTTTTTCTAAAATAAAGCTAACCATATTAGAATAAATATTAGTAGCGGATAAGATTATTAAAAACATCAAGAAGATTGTTATTGATAATCTTTCTAGTTTCATTAAATTAAAAAGACTTGCATTAATCGTTTGCCAATCCATAAGGTCGAATTTTATACTTGGGTACTTTTGAATTATTTTATCAGCTATAAGTTTAGACTTATACGGATCTATAATTAAAATTTCAGTAAAAATATTTTTTGATAAACCAAGTTTCTTTTTAGTATCGTTCCGCATGTAAATCCTATTAAATTCAGAATTTTTAATATCCAGAATTTTAAGTACATATGATTGAATTTCTTTAATTTGTACCTTCTTCTTTGAAAAATCAGGAGCCAAAATTTTAATTTTTGATTTTTCTTTCAGGCGAAACTTTTTAGAGAATTCATTGCTAATTACTATAGGTACATACTTTCCATCAAGCATCTCATGTTCTATTGAATCTGTTATTAACTTATTGTCATAACCTTTGATTTGAACAACATCAAAGTTATCTCTTATTAAAATGACACCATAATCCTCTGAAGTTTTTCTATACGACTTTACCCCTTCTATTTGATTAAGATCTAAAACTTTATCGTTATTTATTACAATATGAGGAAAACTTTCTAATATTTTTTGCTTAACTTTAACCTCAAATCCTTTCATAACAGAAAGTACAATTATTAGAGAAAAGACAGAAATACTTATTGAGGTAATTGATATTATTCCTGGTACTGAGTTATTACGTTTCTTAAAAAAATTTTTTATATAGCTTAAAATAAATAATCTAACGAATTTATTCATTTCTCATATGTGGAAAAAGAATTACTTCTCTAATTGAAGGACTATTTGTTAAAAGCATAACTAGCCTATCTATTCCAAGCCCAGCTCCCGCTGTAGGTGGCATCCCATATCGTAAAGCATTAATATAGTCTTCATCCATATCATTGGCTTCATCATCACCTTTAGATTTTAACTCTAATTGCTTATTAAACCTTTCAAGTTGGTCCTCAGAATCATTTAATTCTGAGAAAGCATTTGCAATCTCTTTCTCATTAATAAAAAGTTCAAACCTATCTGCAATCATAGGATTATCATTGTTTCTTCTAGCTAGGGGTGATACATCAATAGGGAAGCCGTAGACAAAGACAGGATTAATTATCCCTTTTAAATATTTTTCCTCAAATATTTCTGTAATTGCCTTTCCTGGCAAATCAAAATGATTAATCTTCATTTTATCAGCCTCTTTAAGTATTTCTTCTGGATTATTTAAAACGTCATATTTATAGAATTCTGATAGCCATTGAACCATATCAACTCTCTTCCATGGTCCAGTAAAATCAATTTCTTTCTCTTGATATATTATTTTATTATTATCTGAGAATAATTTCACACAATCTAGAACCAATTCTTCAACAAGGTCCATCATTATATTGTAGTCAGAGTAGGCTTCATATAATTCAATCATTGTAAATTCAGGATTATGTTGAGTCGAAATTCCTTCATTTCTAAAATTCCTACCAATTTCAAAAACCTTCTCGATTCCGCCAACGACGAGTCTTTTTAAATGAAGCTCTGGTGCAATTCTAAGTGTGAGATCCATATCTAAAGTATTATGATGAGTGCTAAACGGTCTTGCGGCAGCGCCACCAGCTACTGTATGTAATATTGGAGTTTCTACTTCAAGAAATTTTTTTTCAATCAAAAAATTTCTTATTTGTGCAATTATCTTAGATCGCGATATGAATATTTCTTTTACATTATCATTAGCTATTAAATCAACATATCTTTGACGATATCTAGTTTCGACATTAGTTAGTCCATGCCACTTTTCTGGAAGTATATTTATTGATTTTGTTAATATTTCAATATCTTTTGCTTCAATTGACAACTCTTCTGTTTTTGTAAAAAAACAATGACCTTCTACGCCAATAAAATCTCCAACATCAATAAATTTTTTAAAGAAATTCATTTTTTCTTTTCCAACAGAATCATTCGAAATAAATATTTGAATTCTTTTCATATTATCAATAATTTTAACAAAAGCTGATTTGCCAAAACTTCTTATAGCTGTAACTCTCCCAGCAATTTTATAATTAATATTATCTAACTCAAAAGACTTAGGAGATTCTTGAGAATATTTCTTTAAGATGTCTTCTACCATATCAGTCTTCATAAACTTATTGGAATATGGATCAATTCCCAAGTCTCTTAATTGATTAATTTTTTCTTTTCTTTTCTCTATATATTGATTATCTGAACTCATCAATCAATTCCTTCTCTAATAATTTCATAAAATAATAAAAACCCAAGGTTACTATTATACTACAAGATAGAAACATAACTTTAAAACTATATGTTTCTGCAACCAATCCATATAGGACCGAGAAAATCATGCCCCCGGAGGTAAACGATACACTGCAGATTGAAAATGCTTTCGACTTATCACTAATTTCGGTATACCTCAAGGCTAAAGTATAAATTGATGGATATACTAATGCATGAGATAAACCAAATAATAGTCCAGCGGATACAACTCCTATGAAATCTATCGAGAATCCAAGAATACCAATCGATAAACCATAGAAAATCAATGCTGGCTTGCAAAATGTTACTTGTCCATATTTATCAGGGAGCCATCCGAAAAATATTCTCATTACTAGTGCAATTAAAGTATAGGATAAAAAGAAAATAGTTATAGGTTCAACATTAATTGACTTTGTAAATACTGCTGCGAAATTCAAGCATGTTAAGAAAGAACCTCCCACAAGAAACATTATAAGGCAAACAAATTTTAATTTTTTATTTTTAAATAAGGCTGTAAAACTTCCTGGATTATTTAATCTATTCTCAAATGAAACTTTATCTTGAATCCCAAGGACGACTATAAAAGATATTAAACACGCAAAAACTGTTGAAATAAAAAAATAATCGTATGACAAATAATTTATTATTTGCACTGAAATTGTTGGTGCTAATGCATGATTAATAATCGCAAAAATTCCAAAGAAACCTAACGCTTGAGTCTGATTTTCCTCTAGAGAATTCTCTGTTATCAATGTTCCAGCTGAGACAAAAAAAAGAGAAAAGGCGCACCCTTGAAGAAATCTTAAGACTAAATACGAATAATATATGGAATCAAAAAACAGAAATAAAAAGTTTGATATAGCTAATAGTAGAGTTCCAAACAATAAAAGATATTTTTTTCTATACTTGTCCCCCATTAGTCCTGACACTGGCGTCACAAGTAAAGTGCTAATTCCTGCCATTGACATTACCAAGCCAATATCAAACTCAGCTCCACCTAAAGATATAATCCTAATCGGAAGAATCAGGAAGGCATGGTATGCATAGAAAAAGAAAAATGCAGAAAGAGTTATAAGAATTATATTCTTTGAGAATTTCAATTTATTTAGTTAGAAGTATAGACAGTTTTCCCGTTAACGATTGTCCTAATCACTTTTCCTTTTAATTTAATTCCATTGAATGGTGTATTTCTGCTTTTAGAGTACATTAATTCTTTATTAACTCTAACCTTTTTATTTTTATCAAAAATAACAATATCAGCCTTAAATCCTTTCTTAAGACTTCCACGTTTAATGTTTATTATTTCAGCAGGTTTAGTAGACATAATTCTTATCAACTTAGATAAGCTAACCCTCTTCTTTTCAACTAGGCTCAATGACAAAGGGAGTGCCGTTTCAAGACCAATTATACCAAAAGGTGCTTTTTTAAACCCCTTCTTCTTTTCTTTTTCAGCATGAGGTGCATGATCAGTAGCTATGATATCAATTGTCCCATCTGAAAGACCTTGGACAATTGCATCTACATCTTCTCTTGACCTTAAGGGAGGATTCATTTTAAAGTTTGGATCACAATCCTTAATGTCTTTATCTGATAGAGTAAAATGATGAGGAGTAGCCTCGCATGTTACTTTAACACCTCTTCTTTTTGCATTTTTAATTATTTCCACTGAATTTTTAGTAGATACATGACAAACATGAAGGTGAGCGTTTGTATATTCTGCTAATGCTATATCTTTTATAATTCCCAATTCTTCAGAAATATTTGGTATACCTTTTAAACCATTCTTTTTAGAAAACGTCCCTTCGTTAGCAACACCATCTAGTGAAAACGAACAATCTTCACAATGAGAAATTACAGGAAAAGAATTTTTCTTTGCAATCTCCATTGCTGCGTATAATAGTCTAGAGTTAGATACAGGAAATCCATCGTCAGAAATCCCTACACACCCTGCCTTAATATTCTCTAGAATCATCGCTAGCTTAAGATTATTAAGAGACTTTGTAATCGCGCCTATTGGAAAAATATTTACTAATCCTAAATCTCTTGCTTTTTTTATAATGTATTTTGTAATTTTTGGATTATCATTTGCTGGTGAAGTATTCGGCATACATGCTATCGATGTGAATCCACCAGCAACTGATGCAAGCGAACCAGTCTTAATTGTTTCTTTATGCTTAAAACCCGGATCTCTTAAATGAACATGGATATCAACCAAACCCGGTGAAACAACTAGGCCTTTTGCATCTATTATTTCGTCATAAGAATCTGTTTTTAAAACTTTTCTTTGATTAATGTTAAAGATATAATCATCCCTAATTTCAATATTCATAATTTGATTAAGGTTCTGTGATGGATCAACAACTAACCCATTTTTTATTAGAATCTTCATTTATTTCATCACTCTTTCTAAAAGAATTTGTCTACACCATACACTAAATTTTATCTGGTCAAAATATTTTGCCCTCTTATTCTTATCAAAGTCAGTAGGAATCTCATTAACTCTTGGAAAAGGGTGCATGACTATTGACTTGCTTGGTAAAGTATTTAATTGATCACTAGTTAATGAATAACTATGAACACTTCCTCTTTCTTTTTGAACTCTTGTAACATAAAGTATGTCGGTTTCTTCTAAAACTTCATTTATATCTGTTGTTTCATAGTAACTCTTGGGTAAATCATTAGATAGCTTTAAATGCTTTGGGCTAACTAAATTAAAATGATTATTATCAAATCTATTTAATAGCTTTACTAAACTTTTAACTGTTCTTCCATTTTTAAGGTCACCAATAAGGGTAACTCTTAGATTCGATAAATTTTTATTAAAAGAATTATAAATTGTAAAGCCGTCAATAATAGTTTGGGTTGGGTGCTCAGAGTTTCCGTCACCAGCATTAATAATAGGTACTGAGCTAACGTTTGCTGCTTTGTGTGCTGCACCATTTTCAGAGTGCCTTACAACAATCGCATCACTCATAGTAGACATTGTTATCACTGTATCCTCGAAGGTTTCTCCTTTAGCCGCACTAGAGAACTGAACATTATTAATAGGTATAGTGCTTCCTCCACAACGGCTCATGGCACTATAAAAAGAAGAAGAAGTTCTAGTTGAAGGCTCATAAAATAAATTAGTTAGAACTTTACCTTTTAAAAAACTATTACTTTTCCCTCTTCTTTTACCAGCATCCCGCCACAAAGAAAACAAAAAATCATCAGTTAAATCATCAACACTTAAAATATGCAACATATTAATTATTCAATTATCTTGAAGAACCTCCTCGTTCTTAAAATATCTTTAACATTTTTAAAATTATTATTCCACGAGAAATGTATGATAAAAGCCTTTCCTACAATATTTTCTCTAGGCACGAAACCCCAAAATCGACTATCTAAGCTATTATCTCTATTATCTCCTAATACAAAATAATTCCCATAAGGTATTGTTAAATTTTGTATATCATTTGGAATGCTTCCATTTGTCCTATAGATAACCTCTTTAGTACCTGAAGTAAAATTATTTTCATAAATAGTATGATTTACACCGTCTAGATTGTAGATTCTTGAAGTTTTACTTGAAATTTCCTTACCATTTATATAGAGATTACTTTCTTTAATTGTGACTACATCCCCAGGAATTCCTACTATTCTTTTAATATAATAGATACTTGATAATCCAACAAACCCCCCATTGGGACAATTTTTAGAGTCTTTGTCCTCTGGAAATCTAAAAACTACAACATCTCCTCTTTTTATGATTTTAAAAGGAGCGACTATTTTAGAGGAAGAGCAAGGAAAACCTAGCCCATAATTAAACCTATCAACTAGAATTTGATCACCAACCAACAAAGTTGGATACATTGATTTAGAAGGTATCTTAAAGGGCTGAACAAAGATATATCTAATGAATAACGCAATTACCAATGCATATAATATTGACTTAAATGTTGAAAAAAACTTTGAGGAGCTTTTACTGTCTAAACTCATATCTAGTTAAGCTATATTCTACTGTTTTTTTGCGATAAGTTAAATTCTGAATTTGGTGCTAGTAATCTTTCAACACTATATACATCAGGGATCGAATCTAAACCTTTTATAATATCTTTTAAGTGATTTGCATTTTTTACCAAAATCTCAAGATAAATTGAAGATTTTGAGGAGGAAATCTTCTTTGCATTAATCTTAATAATATTAGATTCATTTTGTGCTAATAAGTTAGATACTTCAGATAAAATTCCAGTCTTATCATTACAATAAAGTCTTAAACTTGTTGAAGATTTTATGTTGGATTTTTCATCCCATAAAGCCTCAACCAATCTGTTTGAATCGACCTCAAGTAGTTGCTTACATGAAATTCGATGAATCGATATCCCCCGACCTAAGGTAATAAACCCAGTAATTTCATCCCCATAAATGGGTCCACAACAATTTGCCATTCTTACCATAATGTTACTAGATCCACCGACAGTTATAGCATTGTTCGGATTTAAATAGTTTTTTTGTTTTACCTCAAGTTTAGTTTTTACTCCCAGATTAAAATAACTTAGTATTTGAACAATATTAACTTTTGATAAGCTATAGTTAATAAATAAGCTTTCAATATTCTTAAAGTTATTTTCACTTGAAAAGTTCTTTAATTTTTCAAGAGTACTTGGATCGTCAATATTCAAA
>CETH01065971.1_pt1 | contig 11604 bp, 12 predicted proteins | sample 361461 | NCBI WGS metagenome assembly CETH01 (sample SAMEA2622695, study PRJEB7988) | marine metagenome | isolation source: saline water (ENVO:00002010), including
ATTGCGCCTGCACTAACCCCACACAACACCTTTCCTTTTTTATACGCTTGCTTTAAAAGGAAATCAAAATTCCACTCTTTCCAAACTCCTAACATACTTTTAGTATTCCCGCCACCAACATAAATAATATCGGCCTTATTAATTATACCATCTAGCCTAGGTGTTCTTTCAAAAAACTTAATGTGATCAGGGACACAGGATAAACTTGAAAAACATTTATAGAAGTTTACAATATATCTATTATCTTCTCCACTCGCAGTTGGGACAAAAAGGATTCTAGGCTTTTCCTTCCCCGTTTGCTTCAAAATATATTTTTCTATTTTATTATGCTTAGGATTACGGCCAAAACCGCCTCCTCCAATTGCTATTATATGTCCATAGTTCATTATTTAGAGTCTTTTTAATTGCCAAATTTAAGCAGAATTAGCTGTGTTATAATCCTTGTAATTAGTAATATATTGCTTTACTTTATAGTGTAAAGGGATTCATTAAGGATTAGAAAAGTTTTATTTTTTTGTGGTTTTGACAGTCATTTTATCACCCTTGAATGGGCCATTAATCTGCCTTCCTTCTTGTAAATCTCTGAAGTAAATAAAAAATCAAATACGTCTAAATTAGTTTTCGCTACTTATTTGTGAAGAATAGCGTTAGTTGATCTTTGACGGTAGTTATATCATGGGATATTAAACATGAAAAAAGAAATTTTCATTAATGAAAATATGGGCGAGACACGTATAGCCATACAGGAAGATAGTAAGCTAGTAGAAGTATACGTTGAAAACCATGAAAATCAACGGATGGTTGGAAATATCTATAAAGGAAAGGTTGAAAACGTTCTGCCTGGAATGCAGGCAGCTTTTGTTGACATCGGGTATGAATTGAATGCTTTTTTACCATTTTCAGAAATAGGAAACAATGAGTATATATCCAAAGAACAAATTGGAGATAATAATGGTAAAAATAAACACTATAAAAAATTATCTAACATTGAAGTTGATTTAGAGACTAATCAAGAAATATATGTCCAGGTTATAAAAGAGCCATTCGCTGGAAAGGGTCCGCGAGTAACAACCGATATAGCAATTCCTGGGAGATTATTGGTGTTAATTCCAAACCATAGTTATATAGGAATTTCAAAAAAAATATGGGATAAATATGAACGAAGGCGACTAAAAAAAATTGCAAGAAAACTAAAAACAGAAAATACTGGGATAATTATGCGAACTGTGGCTGAAGGTAAAAGCGAAGAACATATTGAAAATGACTTTTATTCGCTTATTGATAACTGGAAAAAAATTCAAAAGAAATCTAATCAAAAAAATTCCCCTGTTTTAGTCTATGAAGATATGGAAACAGCTTCAAGTGTCGTTAGAGATTTGTTAACCTTGGATGTCGAAAAAATAATTATTGATTCAAAAAAGTTATATCGGAAAACAGAAAAATACTTAGAAGACCTTTCTCCTAGTCTTTTAGAAAGACTTGAACTATATAAGTTAAAGTCTCCTCTTTTCGAAAGCTTTGGTATAGAAAATGAAATAGATAAGCTGATGCGAAGTAGAGCATGGTTAAAAAGTGGAGCGTATCTTATAATTGAAAAAACTGAGGCAATGGTCGTAGTTGATGTAAATAGTGGAAGATTCGTTGGTAAAAAGTTACATGAAGATAATTCTCTTAAAATTAACCTTGAAGCATCTAGAGAAGTCGCTCGCCAATTAAGACTCAGAGACTTATCTGGACTTATTGTAATTGATTTTATCGATATGCAACTTCCGGAAAACAGAAAAAAAGTATATTTAGAGTTGAGAAAAGAACTAAAAAAAGACCGCGCTAAAGTTGCAGTAGCTCCCATATCTGAATTCGGAATCTTGGAAATGACAAGACAAAGAATTAGAGTAAGCCTTCTAGATTCGATGAGTAATGAGTGCCCATCCTGTCAAGGATCAGGAAGAATTATTTCTCAAGAAACTCTCATCACTCGCATAGATCACTGGCTCAGAAGATACAAATCAAAAAATAGGACACTTAGACTAAGGCTAAAACTTCATCCAGAAAATGCAGCCTATTTGCATGATGAAAAAAAACATATTCTCAGAAGTTTAATGTGGCAAAACTTTGTCCATTTGAAGATAGAAGAAAGCATTGATGTTCAGCGAGATGCTTTTGTTTTCCTTAGAACAAAAGATGGTGTTGATATAACAAATGAAATGAACCTTGAAAAGGGAGCCGAGTCCTCTTAAATTTTCCGGCTTTTTGGAGCTAAAAATGTATGCAATAATAAATATATCAGGTAAACAATATAAGGCAGCTAAAGATCAAAATCTGCGCGTGCCTAAAATTGATCAAGATCCAGGATCAACTTTAAAAATTGATCAAGTTCTTCTAGTTGATGATGGAAACTCTATTCATATTGGTAAGCCTAATTTAACTAATGTTTCTGTAACTGCTAGTATTTTAAATCATGGTCGAGAACAAAAAATTTTAGTTTACAAGAAAAAAAGAAGAAAAGGTTATCAACGGAAAAATGGTCATCGCCAGGAGTTTACTGATATCAAAATTGATGATATAAATTTACTTTCATCAAAAAAGAAAGAGTCAAAAAAAGTTGATCCTGATCCGGTTTTAATACAAGAAGAGGAGTAAGCCATGGCACATAAAAAAGGGCAAGGTAGTTCTAGAAATGGTAGAGATAGTAATGCCAAATTTTTAGGCTTAAAAGTTGGCGATGGACAATCTGTTCAAGCTGGAACAATTATATTAAAACAAAGAGGAACAAAAATCCATCCAGGCATGAATGTTAAAAGATCTAATGATGATTCTCTATTTGCAACATCTGATGGTATAGTAAAATTTGGTCGAAAAGGGCGCAATAGAAAAATTGTTAGTATCATCCTCCAATAGAATTATCTAAATCTCTATTTAGAAATAACCCAATTATATGAGAAAAAAGATAGCACTTATTGGTGGCGGTCAAATTGGTGGTAATTTAGCTCTACTAGCCGCGCAAAAGGAATTAGGTGATATTATAATTTTTGATATCCCCCAAGCTGAAGGAATGGTAAAAGGGAAGGCTCTTGATCTAATGCAATTGCGTCCTCATGATGGTTATGATACCAATATTACAGGGACTTCAGATTGGAATGACCTTATTGATTCTGATCTTTTTATTATCACAGCTGGTATACCTCGAAAACCTGGAATGGATAGAGAAGATCTTCTAGAAATAAACCTTGGAATTATTAAAAATGTTGCAAAAGAAATAAAAGAAAAAGCACCTAATTCTTTTGTAATAGTTATATCTAACCCCTTAGATGCAATGGTTTACGCATTTTATAAGATCTCAGGATTCCCAAAGAATAGAGTTGTCGGTATGGCCGGCGCTCTTGATAGTACACGATTTAGAACATTTATAGCCATGGAAACAGGATATTCTGTTCAAGATGTCACATGCATGGTTTTAGGTGGCCATGGAGATACTATGGTGCCAATATCTAGACTTGCAACTATCGGAGGCGTTCCAATTTTAGATATTATATCAAAGGATAAATTAAAAGAAATTGAAGATAGGACACGTGTTGCAGGTGGAGAGATTGTGAAACTTTTTGGAAATGGTTCTGCTTTTTATGCTCCCGCTCAATCTGCCATAGAAATGGCAGAATCTTATCTTAGAGATAAAAAACGTGTTATCCCCTGTGCTGCATTATGCGAAGGAGAATTCGGTATAGAAGGATATTTTATTGGCGTACCAACTGTTATTGGTTCAAATGGAGTTGAAGAAATTTTAGACTTTACTCTTTCAGAAAAAGAAAAAACAGATCTAAATAACACCTTAGATGCTGTAAAAAAGACCGTTAAAGAAACAGGTCTTTAAAATCCTTTATAAAGCGCTTCACATATAATTGTGAATCCACATTTCATAATTCAAACTAAATTTGTTTTATTTTTATTACTATCTAAATCATATTTATTTTCACAATCAAACCTAGATTCTTTAACAGAAAACTTATTTTCCTATCAAGAAAAATATCAATTTGATAAGATTAAAGATGATGGTACATGTATCATTAATATTATAGATGTTAAAGGTGATATTAAAATAAATGGGCATATGGGGTCTGGAGTCATGCTAATAGCCAACCATTTTTTTGATTGGGATTTATTAAAAGAAAATACACAATCTAAAGAAAAAAATATTTTAAATGTATTTCATAATGATCAAAGGATAGATATAAAAAGCATGAAAAACATTAATCATAAATATTCCTCAAATTATATCTTAAACATCCCAATAAATACTAATTTATATATTTCTTTATCAGGTGGTAACGTTAATGCAAACCAAATTAAAGGCAATATAAAAATTTTTTCTCCCGGAGGAGATATCTCATTGGATAAAATTTTTGGAAATGTTGAAATTAATACCTACGCAGGTAGCATAATCATTCAAAATTGTACTGGGGATTTTCGCGCTAATACAAACAATGGAAATATAAGAATAAATAAAAACAAAGCTAATTTTTTCATATCTTCTTCTTCTGGTGATACATTCATTAATGAGCTAATTGGTAATTTAGAATTAATGAATAAATTAGGTTCAGTTTATCTAAATAACTTAAAGAATGGTAATATCCAGTGTCATTTATCCTATGGAAATATAATTGCCAAAGAAATAAAAGGTGACTTCTACGGGCAAATAAAAAATGGAGATATTTCAATCGAGTCACTCTACGGACTTTGTAATATAACATCAACAAACGGTGATATTATTACAGATTATTTGAACGGTCCTGTAATTATTGATGTGGAAAAAGGTAATATATCAGGTACAAATATTTACGGTCCAATCCAGGCTTTTACATCTTTTGGTAATATTAGCTTTGATATTGCCTTCAATTATTCAAGAAGAGATGATAGCATTAGTTTAGAGACTGTTGCAGGGAATATTGATATCTCTATACCAAAAAACCTGCCCATAAATATCAAGGCTGAAGTTTCCAATTATAAAAATCTAAACACAATAAGTTCAGATATTCCAATTGAATTCATAAACAACAATGAAACATATGCTTCAGGAAAAGTTTTAGGTGGAACAATACCAATACACCTATTCTCGGGTGATGGACATATAATTATTAGAGAGAATTAGCCTCTATATTACGTTTTAATCCATTATACTTTGTGCGTTTGGCTGCTGATCTTTTAAAAATTTTTTTGAATTCAGTTTCACTTATTTTTTCCCAGCCTAAATCTGATTTTTCGATAATCTCTTTTCTTGGATAAAATTCTTTTAAAGAGCTTACCGTAGAAAATTTTTCGTTCCAAGGACACACTTCCTGGCAAATATCACACCCATAAATCCAACCATGTAATTCATTTTGATTGTTTGGCAAATCTCCTCTATGCTCAATAGTTAAATAAGAAATACAGCTCCCAGAATCTAATTTATATGGAGTTATTGCCTGAGTAGGGCAGGCATCAATACAAGCTGTACAACTACCACAAAGATCTTCCTGAAATGGTGGGTCATAATCAAGCTTATGATTAAGTATTAGTTCTCCTAAAAAAAACCAACTCCCAAGCTCTTGATTAATGAGATTAGTATGCTTCCCCTGCCAACCTAATCCTGCTCTTTGGGCCCATACTTTTTCCATTACCGGTGAAGTATCGACACAAGCAACCCCCTTAATATGAGAAAAATTATCCATGATCCATTTTAATAAAATATATAGACGTTCTTTTAAGACTATATGATAATCTTCACCCCAAGCATAATTACTAAATTTATATTTAGACCTTAAATCTGATTGTTTTTTATTTGTGTAATAATTAAGGCCTAGAGAGATAACGGATTTTGCTTCAGGATAATATTTTTGAATATTTCCCCGCTCCTCTTTTCTTTTTTCCATCCAGTCCATTGAAGCATGATATCCCATCCCCAACCAATTATATAAATGATTTTTTTCATTTTCGATTAAATCAACATCTGCTACACCAACAAGATCGAAACCTAACTCCAATGCTTTATTTTTTATTTTTTCTGTCAAAGACTTCATTGTTTTATATTTTTATCAAGCTAAAATAAAAAAATTTAAACATTAGTAATAAACTCACGAACATTCATTTAGAATCATTAAAACAGTAAATTAATTAAAATAAAAGGCCTAAATAAAACATGTGAAAAAAATCTTCATCCTTTTTTAAATATGAAGATTTACCATATTTGCCCTGATTGAAATTTTTACCCTTAGACTTGAATCCAGGCTCATAATCATATTTTTCCCTTGATAATATGTATCCAATATTTAGGTGTTTATTGATTTCTCTTTCAAATCTAATATTCAAATCAAAATTATCATTTTCGATATAATTATAAGAGGTCATGCTGATTGGAATTGTTTTTAAAGGTCCAAAATTTAAATTTAAAATAAAAAGATAATTAAACTCTTTTGAATCTATTTCATATGAAACAATACTTGTAAGTGGCCCAGAAATGGAACCTAAAAAAAATTCATCTTCATTACCATTGCTATTCCCGACATTAGTATATCTGGAATACCCTAAGCCCATAGATATGTTATTTTTTATTTCATAAGCGAAGCCTAATGAAGGCGTTAATTGCATTGAAGATTCTTCATCAAAATCTATTTGGTTTACTCCAAGTTCAAAAAAAATTCCATTCAATAAATTAGCTTCTATATATCCATCAATTTCGAAACCTTCACTCCCAATATTAGAAAATAAACCAAGACCATAATCGGAAGAGTTAATTAATATATTGTTTTTTTGTGCTTGAGAAAACCCAAGAATCAAAAATATAAATACAAGTCTAGAAAAATTTATAAACATCAACTAATAAAAAAAATAACTGCAAAAATTAAAAAAGTTTGAAAATCAAAATTCAATTAAATTTTTGTTTTTATCAATCCATAGAACACCAATAATAGTTTTAACATCAATAATTGATCGATCCCAGACCATTGAAACTGCTTTAGAAAGAGTAGTGGGCATTAATTCTACAAATTCATCAGAATCAGGATCTTTTTTTGTCTTTTTCAAATCTTGGGCTAAATAAATTTTCATTATTTCATTTGCAAACCCTATAGCCGGTGCTATTTCTGTTAAAAAAGTTAGTTTCCCGGCTGCATAACCTGTCTCCTCTTCTAATTCACGCAAAGCACAATTTTCATAGTTTTCATCCTTATCTCTTTTACCTGCAGGCAACTCTATAAACTCTTCTTTTAAAGGATAACGAAACTGCCGGACAAGTGCAATGCGCTGATCAGGTAAAATTGGAATTATAACAGATGCACCTGGATGATTTATCCATTCTCTTGTGCTTCTTCTTCCATTTGGTAACGCTACTTCATCACAACGGACATCCAAAAATTTACCTTGGAAAACTATTTTAGACTTTAGAGTGTGTTCTTTTAAGTTTTTCAAACAAATAGCACAAAGAATGTTAGGCTGGTTTCTCCTGTATTTTTGGTTTACTTAAAGCAAGTATCGGGTAAAATATAAAAGGTAATAGAATTAAACCGATTGCAAATAATATCTTTTTTTCAAATAATTTTGCTATTTGTAATGAAATAATTATATGATTTATAGGAGCAAGAGTATATATCACAATCCACCAAACTGGTTTCTTAAGAATTTTAGTTAAAACAAATAAGTTGAAAAAAGGGATTAAAACCTTCCAACCTGATTGATTAGATCTAGAGAAAATTTTCCACCATGAAAAAACCATTAAGATAAATACAACTCCAATAACTGATGAAATTATTATTAAGATTGTAGGAGTAAAAAATGAATTAACCACTGATGCCGATTGCGAAGATGATTTGTTTGTAGCAACTGAAACCTTTTTACTCTTTTTAATTGATGCCCCCACATTTTGGACTTTAAAAGGATCAGGAGGTGTATTATCAAATAAAACACTAGACTTGTCTGATGTCTCAATTATCTGCTCACCTTGATTTCCTGCCATATCTTTATATTCTATAGAAATAGGAACAGAGCCTTCTGAATCATCCGCTGAAAAAATATGAAAATATTTGTAAACCAAGCTACTTACATTGAGCAAGCTAACATCATTACCATTAATGGTAACACTAATATCCCTTAATATTTCTGATGAGGTAAATTCAAGGAAAACAGAATCATTTTTCACTGCTAGACTTTTGTCAAATTTATTATTTGAATATAAAGATATATCATCTAATTCAGGCAATGTCCCATCAAAATAGACTACACTCTCATCTGTGGTAGAAGAAATAACTTCCCCCTCATTTTGGGCATAATCCTTATAACTAATACTAAAAACTATTTTACCATCATCATCTCCATCAAGAAAAACCCTCTCCACAGTCCACTCATTAGCACTACCTTCAACGTTTTGTTCATCACCATTAATTTCAATCACAGGTTTGTCGAGACCTTCACTGGCAATTAGTTTTAGAGTAACCATATCATCTGGCATTGCCAAACTATCATTTAATTCATTCGTAGATTTTATTGTAACAGACAATAACGTTGGAACGGTCTCATCGATAGTGAGTATGCTATCACTAACTGTACCAATTATACTATTCCCTGCTCGATCCCAAATCTCAGCAATAAATTCAACACTGACATCTTCTCCATAGCCAGAGAGAATAATGAAATCTTCTCTTGGAACCAGAATCTCTTTCAGACTTTCTAGGTCTCCTCCTTCAATGGTAAATGGGGCACCTAAATCCTGATAAAGATCACTATTATTAAAACTCGCTCGTATCTGTACTCTACCACCCTCTAGTGTCTCATCCGCCCCAATCGGGACATCAACTTTTACGGATGTTGACTGATTATTCCAATATATCTTGTCACCCTGAGAAAAATTAAAGTTTAGCAACATGAAAATAATGAGTGAAAATATTCTCAAAACACCTAACCCCACTCTTTAATCAAATTTTCTGCAATATATTTTTGATCTCTATCTTCTACTATTCTATTTTCATTTAAAGGATTATCAATAAGATCTAAGAGTAACTGCTTCGCCTCTTTTTTATTTCCTGTTTTTTTTAGAGCTCTTGCCAAATATACTGTTTGACTAGGTGTTCGCTGACCAGTATTAAAAGCTTTGGTAAGATAATCAACTGCTTTTTTATTATCTGGCCAAGATAGAAAGAAAGGAATCTTAGGTGATTTTAGGTGAACCGCACCCAGCATAAAATAACCACCTCCATTTTCATAATAAGGATCAATATCTATAATCTTTTTTGATTGCTCTCGCATAATATCTGCTACACCTTCTCTGGCTGCAGCGAGAGTACCGTATACCTCTGCCCAACTACCTAGATTAACCAAGTACCAATACCTAATAGCAGCCGATTCAGGATAAATAATAATCAACTTCTCTGCTAAAGCTTTACCCAAATTATATATGGATTTTCTATCCTTGTCACTATCTGCAACATGTTTTCCCTTAAAATAATAGCACTTCAACAGAAAGACTCCAGCTTCCAGTTCATGCTCTTTGATTTTTATAGCTCTCTCAAAATAACCTATAGCAGAATCAATTGGTTTGCTGTCAGCTCTAACACCATTACTGTTTTTTGCTCTTTCATTATAGTTTTTTATACCTAACTCAAGGTTATTTTGACCAAGAGCTAAGGAAAACAAAACAAATATCAATGAGTTCAGTTTATTCATTATATATACATATTAAACTAAAAATACTCTATATAGGTAATCTTAATCTCGCGCTTAAAATAATCAACCTTTTTCTTATCAAAAAGCAGATTATTAAAATCCATCTCTAAATGAAAATGATCAACAAAAGTCCAACGGATCGCAGCATTGAGATAGCCTCCAGAATTAATAGCAATTGTTCTCGATGTCATATCATTTTCATTTAATGCAGCACTATATTCTAATAGAAGTGAAAATTCTGGATTTAATTCTAAATCAAAACCAAAAAACAAATTGGGATCTGTATCTTGGTCAGCTGTTTCAGTAAAATTGTAATTTATTCCCGAGTGCAATCCCATGTTCCCTAGTGGAGTTTGCCAATTTTTTGAAGAACTTAAATAAGCACCATATGCTTTCGTATCATATCTTTTTAATGTGTCGGCATCATTATAATTACCAAAGCCTTGGGTATTTATTCCCAAAGAAATACCAGGAATAGATTGGGTTTCATCAATCAGTAAATATTTTATGTTTGCCTCAGGTCTAGGGTACCAACGAAGGCTATCATCTCCAATAAGATTGGGCGAACCAAATGAAAGTCCAAACTGAAACCGGTCAGTCAACCCCGCTCTAAGTCCAGCTATCATACCTCCACTATCAAGTATTCGCATATTCAAAGAATAACTGCCCCTCATTAACGTTCCCGCTGTAGGGATAGTAACTAAATCAGTTGGCGGAGGATACTCTTGGCCTAAAACTACACCAAAAATAAAAAAAAGCTGAATCAACTTACTTTTCAATATATATCACCTCGTCTTACTTTAGGAAAAATTACATCCCCTGATCGTGAGGTCAAAGTTTTGACACGACTTATAGGAATCGTTAATAGCTCCTCATCACCCTTTAATCTAAAACGTATACCATTCTCATTCATATTAACAAAATCTACCATAATCCGGTCACCATTTTTTAAAATAAGTTCATCCCAAAACGTTTTGGGGATAATCCCGCCTTGTGGAATGATCGTTCTATTTTGATTGATTTCTTTGGTAATAATATCAACTTCATCTAACTGATTACCTGTTCTAGGAGGAGGAACACGATATAATTCATCAGCCGGAGCTTTTGCTAATGCCATATGGGAGACGAGCTCTCCATCATGACCGTATTCCCAAATCTGCACGATTTCTGCTAAAACATCAAACTGATATTTAAATCGTCTAACCATTCTTCCAGAGGGCAAGTCTCTCCATCTTTCTTCGGCAAGACTACCAAGGTAATCATAGTTTAACTCAATCTGTCCATATCTTTGACCGTCAATTGTTTCAAATACTATTAATGAAACATGCTTACCATCGGCCATCGTAAAATAAGTTCGTTGATCTTCAAAAGCTAATGGCTCCATTGCAGGATATTGCCAACGTCGAAATTCTTCTGACCAGGGTTCTTCGTCTCCTATTATTATTAACCTCTGATAATTTCCATCATCATCATATTCACCTCTTTCAATTAGTTTTTCATTTTGGTCGTATTTTAGCATTTCTCTTTTCTTTAAAGTCCCGTTTGCAGCATAGTGTTCTATTTTAACCGGTATATTTTTTTCATTATAGCTGACAGCCAAATGCTTTAAACCGCGTCTATCCGTGGACATCATAGAAAGGTTAGAAATAAAATCCCGGTTATCTTTAAAATAACGAACGTAAGCAATGTCATTTTGGCCTTTGACCAAACTAAAAATAATAGCTACTGTTATAAAAACATTTTTCATTTAATCTTTAGGAATAATATCATCATCCAGAGAGCTTGAGAGAACAAACCTATAAATTGAGCCATTCCCTCTGTCGCATACATATACAACACCTCTATCATCAACTGCAACAGCAGATACTTTATTCATTATAGGTATATCTGTACTATCTTGAGTTAAATAACCTGCCTCCT
>CETH01184136.1_pt1 | contig 11592 bp, 9 predicted proteins | sample 361461 | NCBI WGS metagenome assembly CETH01 (sample SAMEA2622695, study PRJEB7988) | marine metagenome | isolation source: saline water (ENVO:00002010), including
TTTTTTTTGATTAAATGCTATCAATGAGTTTGTTTTCCGGGGAGGGACGGAATCAAAGTAACTAAGTAGGAGTCGATCTAATGCCTAATCGAGGCCAAATGAATTTGGCTGCTTATTATAATCCCTCCGGACACCATGTTGCCTCGTGGCGACATCCTCAGGCACAAGCCGACGCACACGAGAATTTCCAGCACTATACTGAGATAGCGAAGACCGCCGAACGCGCTAAATTTGATCTATTGTTTCTTGCCGATTCGAACTCCGTTCGCCCAGCGCATATCGATGCACTAAGCCGTTCAGTACAATTCATTGCTCATTTCGAGCCCTTAACTCTACTCTCGGCCTTGGCAGCAGTCACAACCCATATTGGCTTAGTCGGAACAGCGTCATCAAGCTGGAATGAGCCTTATCATATTGCCCGGAAGTTTGCCTCCTTGGATCACATCTCAAGTGGTCGGGCCGGATGGAATGTTGTAACGTCTGGGAACGATTCTGACGCTCAAAATTTTAGTGGTGAACGCGCATACGCTCATGCTGATCGCTACGATAGGGCCCATGAGGTGGTCGATATTGTAAAGGGGCTTTGGGACAGCTGGGATGATGACGCCTTTATCCGTGATAACGACTCCGGACTGTTTTTTAACCCGGAAAAGATGCATGAGCTAAATCATCGGAGTGAGCGTTATTCGATCCGTGGTCCCTTGAACATTTCTCGACCACCGCAGGGGCACCCTGTAATTATACAAGCGGGTGCCTCGGACGCTGGCAAGGAATTGGCGGGACGGACGGCCGAAGCTATCTTTAGTCCTCACTTAAACCAGGAGTCTGCCAAAGAATATTATGATGATGTTAAATCCCGGATGATCGGCCATGGTCGTGAACCGGAACACTGTCGTATCCTCCCGGGTATCAGTATCTACGTAAAACCAACTGAGGCCGAGGCGAGGGAGGACTTTGAATACATTCAGTCTCTGATTCACCCGATCGTTGCTAGAGAAATATTGGGGACCATGCTTGGCGTTGATTTGTCTGGTTATGACTTGAATAAGCCACTGCCGGCCGATTTGCCCGAACATTGGGGTGGTAACAAAGGGCACTACGAAGAACTAACGAAAAAGGGACGCACAGAAAATCTGACAATAAGAGAGCTAGGCGCCCATGTAGCAGGTGCGCGCGGCAAAAATGTTTTTGTCGGCGATCCGGTGCAGGTGGCAGACTACATGGAAGATTGGTTTGTCAATAACGCTTGTGACGGTTTTACCATAATGCCACCTTATCTTCCTGGATCCCTTGATGATTTTGTCGCCCTGGTGTTACCGGAACTTCGAAAACGCGGGCGTTTTAGGACAGAATATAAGGGAAAAACTTTACGAGAAAACCTGGGTCTTCCGAGACCCAAAAGTCGTTATGATCTAGATTCTCATTAAGCACCACTAAGGCCGTTCAATTGAAGGCAGTTGACTATGGCTCCTTAAGGATCGGGCGGCCCAAAGCCGGGGTGTCCCTCAACCACCTGGTTTGATGGCAGTGTTTTCCGACCACCAAATCTCTCTTTCCACTTCTCAATAACCTCTGGATTGAAAACGTTATTCGGGACAGTGCCACTTAGCGCTTCCAAAACCGCCTGGGTCGCCCACTTGTAACCGGGACCAAGCCCGCTTTCGAGGTTTGAGGCGACCATGTGGGCGGACATTGAGATTTTGTCGCCGAGATTTCGCAGCGGGGAATCTACGGGTAGGGGTTCGTCGGCAAAAGCATCGATGGCAGCGCCTCCGATTACGTCATTCTGAAGCGCATCGGCCAGCGCATTTTCGTCGACATTACCACCCCGAGAAGTGTTAATGAACACCGCGTCCGGCTTCATTCTGGCAAACCGCTCTGCGTTCATGAACTTATCTGTCGTCTTATTGTGGGTACAGTGGAGAGAGACGATGTCGGAATTTTCTAATAGGTAGTCGAGCTCGACTTTTTCGGCGCCCTTTTCCTCGAACCTTTGGTGCTCGATGAACGGATCGTGAGCAATGATTCGCATTCCCCAAGGCTGAAATAGTTGAGAGACCCGAGCGCCGATACGTCCTAGTCCGATAATTCCAAGTATGAGACCCTCATATCCATCGGTTGAGCGGGCGCCCAAATAGCGGCCCATTAAAGAAGGATCACGCCAATTCCCGGCCTTAACGTTGGCATCACGTTCGTTTAGTTTCTTTAGCCGGTTTAGGATCATAGCAACGGTTCCTTCGGCCACGCCGTAACAATTCGATTCGGTCGGACCGTGAGTCACGAGTATCCCAAGCTCGGTCGCAGCGTCGACATCAATGTCGTCTGTGCCGACGGTACACTTGGCGACAATTCGGAGTTCGGGGCTCGCTTCCAATATTTTGCGCGTGATCGGGCTTGAACGGATCGAGGTTCCCATCAGCGCCTGAGCATCCTTAGCGATGCCAATCATTTCGCCTTCGTTATTACCCTGCGGCGTATGCCAGTTAGCTTCGCCGATGACCAACTCGCAGCCGTAGCTCTCGAGCCGGGGATGATTTTCGCCTGACTCGTCGTTCGGCGCGAAGACGAAAATTTTTGGATTTGTCATTTGATTATCCTCCTAGGTTCGTTGTTATCGTAAGTGTCTACTGAGCGCAATCAACGTGCAACCCGATCGTTTAATTCGGGGGCGATTCGTAAACAGGTTTGAAAAGGGCGGGTTGGCGTGATCTGTCAGGCCTCGAAAGTAATCGCGAGGAGGTGAGCCATATGGCAGAATATAGTTGTTTGATTACGAGGGGATTAGTGCTGTGAAAAAGAAGCCGACGCCTGCAGTAACGATCGAAAAACGTGGCCTCAATAGAAAAGAGGCGGCCGCCTACATCGGCCTTAGTGAGACAAAGTTCGCGGAGTTAGTCCGGAGAGACATGATGCCGCAACCCAAAGCCGTAGGGCGTCGAAGAATATACGACAGGCGCGAAATCGATGAAGCCTTCGACAATTTTCCAACGGAAAGCCAGATGGTTTTGGAAGGTTTTCGTAATGATGGAGAAATCGCAGAGCGGTATCCCCACCTAGATGCAGCTCAGCAAAGCCTAGATTTAGAGTGATTGGCACGCATTAATCCCGAGATTTCCAATTTAAATCAACCTGTTTGACAAAGGACCGGCTGATCAAATCTACGAAGACAAAAAACGGCAAAGTGACCGAGAGCGCTTGCGGGTCAAAATTAGGAGAAGAATTCTCTCACTTTTTCTTTATCTTATTTTCCTCAGTCTTGAAGATTTAAATTTGTTAGGCAAACAAAAGGAATCAAATTTCGCGATGTAGGGCGCTACAGTTAGCATTCATTTCGTTAAGGCCGCCGGCATATTAGAATGCTGAAGTTCATTTTCAGATTCAAAGACAAAAAAAAAATATCTATCCGGCAAATTTTTTTTCTATTGGTTGGAAATCTCTTTTATCGCGACAATCGTATAAAGCAAGTGCTTTTGGAGAAAAGGGAAGAAAACTCATGGACAAATCATTACTCTTAAACCCGTCAGATTACGTCGGGGTCACTTTCTGGATCATTTCAGCAGCGATGGTTGCTGCAACATTCTTCTTCTGGGTAGAACGCGATCGCGCTGTCGGGAAATGGAAAACTTCTTTGACTGTTGCGGCGATGGTCACGGGTATTGCCGCAATCCACTATTTTTACATGCGAGAAGTTTGGGTTGGAACAAATGAGAGCCCAACAGTCTTTCGCTATGTCGACTGGCTTTTAACTGTCCCACTCCAAATCGTGGAATTTTATCTAATTTTGGCCGCGATGACGGCAGTTGCTGCCGGCCTGTTCTGGCGCCTTTTAGTTGCGTCTATAGTGATGCTGGTTGCGGGATACCTCGGGGAGGTCAATTCTGCCAATCCATCAGCTCTTTGGATCTGTTTCGTGATCGGAATGGCTGGGTGGCTTTACATCCTCTATGAGATCTTTGCCGGTGAGGCAAGTAAGATTAGTGCCGCGGAGGGTACCGAGGCCGGACAAAAGGCTTTCAACGCATTGAGAATAATTGTAACCGTAGGCTGGGCTATCTATCCACTCGGTTACCTTTGGGGGTACGCTGGTGGTGGAGATGCGGCAGCGCTCAATATCATCTACAATCTTGCGGACTTTGTTAACAAGATAGCATTTGGTGTCGTGATATGGGCAGCGGCTACTTCGACTACTTCTACTAAGTCAGCGTCCTAATTAACTTTGCAGTCGGCGGCGTGTTCCGAAACGTGTGGACACGCCGCTGACTCATTATTTAAGGGAGATTGACGTGCTTAGGCTTGCGGATAATGCATCGTCTCTAGCAACTCAACCTGTTTGCGGGCCACCTCCCAACGACGTCGGTCCGATTTTAAAGAACGCGATAAATGACGTCCTGCCGGCGCGCGGCTCACCTTTATTTGATGCGGCGCATTTCCATTTTCAGAACTACGGTAAGTTATTGAGAGGAAAGACCGCTCTGGATCTAGGTAAGGTGGTTGGTCTGGAACGGTCGAGAGCAATTGACTGGGCCGTTGCAGTCGAATTGATGCATAACGCATCTCTCGTTCACGATGACATTTGCGATGACGACAAATTTCGTCGAGACAGGACCTCTATTATGGCGAATTTCGGTACGCCACTGGCTGTGTGTTTTGGAGATTGGTTGGTAGCAAGAAGTTTTGAATCTGCTTTGTCGGCAATTGGAAGCAATGCAAGCATTTCTGCAATTTCCCTCCTAGCCTCTGCGATGCGAAGATTGTCCGAGGGAGAGGCTTCAGAATTTTCGGGAGTGCCAGCGCTAGATTGGGATTTTTATGAGAGGATTGTATTGCAGAAGACGGTGCCTTTAATCTTGGCACCCATAGAAGGACCTCTCGTGTTGACAGGGCGTGAAGAAGCTCTGGCGGCTGTTCGGGAGGCCATGGAAGCACTTGGTATAGCTTATCAAATATCGAATGATATGCTGGATGTTATGAATAAAGATGGGCGAAATACTGGTTTTAATGATCTTCGAAAAGGGGCGCCGAATGCAGTTTCGGTGTGCTTTAGAGATCTACTGGACAAAGAAGAGCGTATCGATTTTGACGACTGGATGAGCGGTCTTTCAGATCGGTCAACAGAGCAATGGATTACTCTTTTTTCTTCCAGCAATGCGCTCGAGGCTTGCTCTAAAAAGCTGGAAACAAAACTGGAGGATTTCCGTTACAATTGCGCAGTGCTTCCCGACTATCTAATGGCCGCGCTCGAGCCCATGGTGGGATATCTTGAAGGCCTAACATCTTCTACGACTGCCCGAGCTAAGCTAGAGCTCGAATTAAACTGATCTCCTCTGAACATAAACACCCTCCTCATGCTTTAATTATAGGTGGCGGTTTTGGAGGCATCGCTGCCGCGTTACGTTGCAGGCGTCTTGGGGCCAACGTCACATTGGTTGAACGACTGAACCAGTTAGGTGGAAGAGCGCAGGTTTTCGAAATTGACGGGTTCAGACATGACGCTGGCCCGACGGTGATTACGGCACCGTTTCTGTTTGAAGAATTATTTCAATTATTCAATGAAAACATATCTGATCATCTAACCTTCGTGCCTATAGATCCATGGTATCGATACTATTTCGACGATGGCAGAATTTTTGATTACGGGCGTGACATGGACACGCTAAAAGGAGAACTTGCAAAGTTCAATCCCTCAGATGTTTCGGGTTATGAGAATTTGCTGGCAGCGTCGAAAAGTATTTTTGATGTTGGCTTCAGTAAATTAGCCCACCAGCCTTTTACGAACTTTGGCAAAATGATTGCTCAAGTCCCGGCGCTATTACGATTGCGAGCGGATCGAACAGTTAGTCAATTGGTAAACCGGCATATTTCTGATCCGATGTTGCGTCGGGCGTTTTCCATCCAGCCGTTGCTGGTGGGCGGTAACCCATTTTCTACAACATCTATTTACTCGTTAATTCATTACCTGGAGCGGAAGTGGGGAGTTTTCTTTTGCTTGGGTGGCACCGGCGCTTTGGTTGCCGCTCTAACTGATTTAATGCAGCGACAGGGTATTAAGATTTTAACCGGTATGGATGTTGAGCAGATAGAATTGACTGACGGAAAAGCTACCTCCGTTACTTTGGGAGATGGAATTAAAATCCCCGTGGACAACGTTATTTGCAACGCTGATCCACCAATGGTCTATAAAGAGTTGCTGAAGAAACGTGGCCTTTTCAATTTTCGGCCCAAGCGCCCGTTTCCGGAAGTTCTGACTAAATATTCTATGGGTCTTTACGTGCTCTATTTCGGTACCGACCGAAAGTATCCTGATGTAGCCCATCACACTATTTGGCTGGGCAAGAGATTTAAGGGCCTCCTTAAAGATATATTCGATAAAGGAATTCTCTCTGAAGATTTTTCACTTTATATCCATCGCCCAACAGCGACCGACGAAACTTTCGCACCGCCCGGCTGCGACAGCTTTTATGTCCTTTGTCCAGTTCCCAACTTAAAGTCAAAAATAAATTGGCTAGTAGAAAGCAAGTCGTTGCGGGATCGCATTGTCTCAGCGCTTTCGAAGACAATTTTGCCTGATCTAGAAAATCAGATTACGGCAGAGTTCTGGATGGATCCGACAGACTTTCGTAATGATTATCGCGCCCGGCATGGGGCGGGGTTCTCCATAGCACCTATCTTCCGCCAATCGGCTTGGTTTCGCTATCGGAACCGTGACCCTCATATCGAAAACCTTTATTTTGTTGGAGCTGGTACTCACCCGGGCGCTGGTCTTCCGGGCGTTATCAGCTCGGCAAAAGTCGTTGAGACATTGTTAAAAGAGAACCTCTCCAAAGATAGTAGGAAATAAGTGAGGGTAATCGTGGGTGCAAGTCGATCGAGAGATTTGTCATCAGAAAAAGAAGCAGAGAGATTACTGCGCGAGAATGGAAAATCATTCTATTGGGCACGACGGTTCCTCGGTAAAACCGCGGCCCGTAGAGCAACACTATTATACGCATTCTGTCGCTTCCTTGACGATATAGCGGACGGTGATCGGCCTGATGGTCCGGAGATTTTGAAGAGAGTAGATGAGGAGCTGTGCCGCGGCGCAAGTACGGCTACTCAAGAACTTATACCGGAAGTAGAGATTTTCCTATGCTTATGCGAAGAAGTGGGGATACCAATAACGGCGGCACGAGATCTCGTCGCGGGGCTTATTTTTGACCAGGGAACTGTCGCGATCAGAGATGAAGAAGAATTAGTCAAATACTGCTATCAAGTGGCGGGTACAGTGGGTTTGATGATGGCGCCGATTTTGGGTCGTACGGATAGCAGAGCAGACGCTTTTGCCGTCGACTTGGGCATTGCTATGCAACTGACGAATATCGCGCGCGACGTAGCGGAAGACGCGCTTTTAAACCGGTGCTACTTACCCTCAAGCTGGCGCGGGCCATTCACACCTGCTGATATTAGTGAGGGCATTCAAAACCCAGATGCGATATGCCGAAAGAGTGTTGCTGATGCGGTTTCTAATACCATTGAGCTTGCTGAGAATTATTACGCTTCGGGGCTGGCCGGTCTGACTTATCTACCGCTACAAAATAACATCGCCATTGGCATAGCGGCTTTTGTATATCGAGCTATTGGGAAAAGATTAAAGCAGAAGGGAGGCGCTTGGTGGCTTGGGAGAGAAATCGTTGGGCCCGGTGGTAAGTTACTTGCTTCTGCGACCAGCTTACCCCGTTTGATGAGAGTTTATCGAGAGATGCCAACACACGATTTAAACCTCCACAGACCACTGCAGTCCACAGGGCATATCAATGCTAACTGGTGATCAAAGTCTCGCATCAGCGACGATAGTAGGTGCCGGCTGCGCGGGTCTCTCAATGGCGTATAGACTGCAAACACGTGGCATTCGCCCTTTAGTTGTCGTCGACCCCGGTGATCCGCGGCCAGATCATATATGGGCATATTGGGATGACGGCGGAGAGGATTTATCGTTAGCCCGAGATTTAACGGAGGGCCAATGGAAGAAATGGGAAATCGTTAACGAAAATGAACGGGTATGCCTTGAAGGAGATTATTTTTTTTATCGTGCAATATCTTCTGAGAGGTTCGAGGCCCACCTCGGGGGAAGCATGCCGCAGGTAGAGCGCGTTCAGACACGGGTTACCTCCGTCGACCGTAGTTCGGGGATCTATATTCTCAAGCTAGAGAGTGGAAAAGAGCTTCAATCAAAACATGTATTTGATAGCCGCCCCTTTATCGTTCCTAAGGGCGCATTCCTTCAACATTTCTTGGGCTGGAGGGTTCGTACTGATAAACCGACTTTTGATGAAAACATTGCGACCCTTATGGATTTTCGAGTTTCTCAAGAGGCAGGTATTCACTTTATTTATTTGCTACCCTTCAGTTCGACTGAGGCACTCGTTGAATCCACCGTATTCTCATTTAAGTCGCTCCCGGACAGTTGGTACGAAAGACAGATTAAAGATTATCTTTCGACTAAATATCCGAAATCAAGTTTAAAAACTGTCAGCTCTGAAAAGGGTATTATCCCACTAATTTCAGTCAGGGATGAACACTCTTTCGGAACGCCAATAGGTGTTAGAGCCGGGGCGTTGAGAGCGTCTAGTGGGTATGCATTTTCACAGATCCAGAGGCAGATTTTTCAAATACTTGACGAAAGCCGCATTGGTTCTTCCGGATTTTATAAAATTCCGCGTCCGAAAGTAGGCTGCAATAAAATCGAAAGTTGGATGGACACAGTTTTGCTGCGAGTTCTGCAGGAGACACCCGAGAGTGCATCGAGCATTTTTGTTCAGTTGGCGTCATCGCTCGACGGCGATAGTTTTGCTAGGTTTATGCGGGGCCACGGAGATTGGTTAGGGCGGTTGCGTCTTATGAAAAGCCTGCCATTGGCCCCTTTTTGGAAGTCTGCACTCCGTGGAGAAATTACGTGAGTTGGGAATATTCGTTGCCAATGTTTCTTATTATATTGGCCGGCTTTCCTCATGGTGCGGCTGATGGCGTGTTAATCTTTAGGTTTGCAAGGCAACGCAAGCTCTATTCTGCCGCAATTTTCGTCGCTTATATATTTGTTGCCGCGGTCACTGCAATAATCTGGTTTCTTCAACCTTGGATCGGGCTTGGCAGTTTTCTTTTATTGTCCATTTATCACTTTGGTCTATTAGATACGCTGAAAAGCAGGAATTCAGCATATAGAATACAGCGTATAATAGTTCTTGGTAGCCTTCCCATCATTACTATTAGCTTGGCGCACCCGGATGAAGTGACACGCATTTTTCAAATTATTTCGGGGAAAGGCGGCGCGTCGATAACATTGTCAATCCAGACTATATCTGTGATTTGGGGGATTCTTTTAATCTGGCTAATGATCTTTAAGCGAGCCATTCAGCTACGGATGATAGCGGAAATGACGGGTCTGACTGCGGCGTTAATCATTCTCCCTCCTATTTGGGGTTTCGCTTTTTATTTCTGTGTATTGCATAGCCCCCGGCACTTCAAAAAGATTTTTACGGTAGTCGCGCCCTTAAGACGAGAAGCGTGGTTTTCAATTGCTGCCCTAACATTTTGCAGCGCGGGGTTAGTGGTGGTTTTTCTCCAGTGGGCAGACACCAAAACTTTTGACGAAGGTATGATTCAGTCAACCTTCATTGTTTTGGCGGCCTTAACTACTCCCCACATGCTCCTGATTGATGGCTATGGTATTATAGAAAAACTACAATCAAAGTCTTCAGGAATGAAAAGGTAATCGATCGTAGTTGAGAGAAAAAATTCTGATTCCAACAGCTAACAAAGATACTCACAATAGACGTTGGAAGTATTATCCTCCCGACGAGATCAAAAAGGTCGGCTTTACCGATTGAGGAACAAGGTTACTACACCTCATGAGATGAGCAAAGTTGATGAACGAAGCGACACCTCGGGTCTTCGAATTAAGGTGCAGACGTTCCAAACAAATCGAATGTATTTTTCTCGAATTCACAGTTCACCGCGAAGGCAGGTGCCGTAGCAAAAGCCAGCATCAAAACACCTAAAATAAGCAATTGCCTCATAAAAATACCCTTCACGTTTGTTTAAAACGGATCACAAGCCTGATCCGCACAACTTTAAGGCCGTGGCCTTGACTTACATCTCGGGAGCGGGAAACGCGATTTCATATCACATACACAGATCATCGTAATATAGTGCGCATTTTCTTCGAAAGTTTGCGTCGTTTACAGCGATTTTAGGGACAAAGATTTTTTCAAACACTTTTTTTAACATCGCAACCTCTATAATTCTGAAAACATATACGAGGCAAGATCTCAAATGGATTATGTGACTACACCGCCCTATATGTCTCGAATTATAAATGCCGATTAATCTTTCTCCGCCGGTACTCCGTTTGTCGGCATTCATATGTTTCGGCTTAGGAGTTTTTTCGCCAATAATAGACCTGCGAGAACTCGCGATTTTCTCCAAGCAATTTTCGATGTTGGAAGCCCCCTGGCAACTGCTAATAGAATAGCAGTACCTCGTCGGGCCTGTTTAGATTATATTTGCAGGAATATCCTCGTTTGGAAGATTGATAGCAACCGTGTACGCTTCCGAAACAACCGTCGTGTTGTTCGTCGCATTAGAGGTAATGGTTATGAAGGCGTCGCGGATAGCAGACGCCACAACGGAAATTAGATTATGGTTTTTTGCCGCTAGTATTCCGCCAATTGCGCTGGCGACTTATATAGTAAAAAAGTCGACGATGATGGCTTAAATATCTTCCCCCGGATATTCTAAAAGGCCACTCATTCCGTCGACATGGCGCACCCGCTCATCGCCTTTTACGATTGCAAGGGTCATCGACCCGATGCCTTGCATCGTAAATGTCATATTCTGTCCGACTTGTGGCCATTTGTGTATATCCATTGAACAACCTAAACCTATGGTACCAGTGCCAATGATATCACCGGGGAAAACGGTCTCGTTATCGGATACGTAGGCAACGAGATGCTCCGCCCAGAATGAGCGAGGCTCGCCTGTATTCCCCTCCCACCAAGTTTCACCATCCACCTCAATACGGCAGGCTATATTGCGCTCATCAATTGAATCTGAGGTGACCAAACACGGGCCCATGGGCGTACAAAAATCCTTTCGCTTATTCGGGCCGAACGGCTCGCGCTTATATCCGTCGCGACAACTCGGATCGATTAGGATCGTATAGCCGGCGATATGATCCTTTGCCTCGTCTATCGTTAGGTTCGTTCCTTTCTTTCCCACGATAATTCCAAGTTCAAGTTCGAGGTCCAATCGCTCAGTGTAATAGGGGAATGGCACCGGTTCTTCTGGACCGGTGATAGTGTCACAATTTCCTTTATAATAAGGCGGTGTCACATACCAATGTTTAGTTTTTTTAAACGGAACATCGGCGTTAGACATGTGCGTCTGAAAAATTGAGAAATCCCGAAGAGCGCCCGGACGTGGCACCGGTGCGAGCAGCTTTACTTCATCTCGTGGAAAAACAAGCCGCTCTCCGCGTATTCCGGTTGGGTCTTTTGCAGTTATCAGTTTCTCTGAAATCCAACCCGCTGCTTCTTCTGCTGCCGCCCGGGATTTGTGTGC
>CETH01098830.1_pt1 | contig 11591 bp, 10 predicted proteins | sample 361461 | NCBI WGS metagenome assembly CETH01 (sample SAMEA2622695, study PRJEB7988) | marine metagenome | isolation source: saline water (ENVO:00002010), including
GTTCCAAAAAAAAATGGGCTTAAGCCCATTTTGTAAATTCAATAATGTAGCTGCAATATATTAAAGATTTTTTATTATTCAATAAAAACTATTTAGAAAAAATGCTAATTTTATCCTTTTTTTCCCACGAAAAAGCCCCATCATTCTCTGGTGATCTACCAAAATGACCATACGCAGCAGTTTTTTCATATATAGGTTTATTTAAATTTAACATTTCTCTAATTCCTCTAGGGCTAAGATCAAAATTTTCATTAATTTTTTTTATTACAAATTCATTTTTTTTTAAATCATTGTCAAATAAATCAACATAAATAGATAATGGCTTTGAAACACCAATTGCATAAGAGAGTTGAATTAAACATTTGTCTGCTATTTTTGAGGCTACAACATTTTTTGCAATATACCTTGCTGCATATGCAGCTGATCTGTCTACCTTGGTAGGATCTTTTCCTGAAAATGCTCCACCTCCATGGGGTGCGGCCCCACCATAAGTGTCAACTATGATTTTTCTTCCTGTCAATCCACAATCTCCATCTGGTCCTCCAATCACAAAATTTCCAGTTGGATTAACATAAAATTCTTCTTCATTAAAACCATCAAGAAAATTTTCTGGAATTGATTTTACCATATAAGGTCTCAAAAGATCTCTTACTTGTGCTTGATCAACATTAGCTGAGTGTTGAGAAGATATTACAACAGATTTTACTCTAAAAGGTTTGCCATCTATGTACTGGAAAGTCACTTGGCTTTTTGAGTCCGGCTCTATATTTTTTAATTTTCCAGATTTTCTATCCTCCGCCATAAGCCTTAAGATTTTATGCGAATAATGAATAGGAGCAGGCATTAATTCTTCAGTCTCGTTACACGCATATCCAAACATAATACCTTGATCCCCAGCTCCCTCATCTTTGTTACCGGATGAGTCAACACCCATTGCGATGTCAGCAGATTGAGAATGTAAATGGCTTTCAATTTTTGTTGCCTCTTTCCAGGTAAAACCCTCTTGATCATACCCAATATCTTTTATGCAATTTCTTACTTTTTCTATTAATTCATCTTGCTTTATTTCTGGTCCTCTAACTTCACCAGCCAAAACGACTTTATTTGTTGTAGTAAGTGTTTCACATGCAACTCTTGAATATGGATCTTTTGAAAGATAACTATCAACAACCATATCTGAAATTCTGTCTGATACTTTATCAGGGTGTCCTTCTGAAACAGATTCACTAGTGAATAAGAAATTTTTTAAATTACTCATGTCAAATTCTATTAAATGAAAAAATTAATAAAATATACAATAAAATGAGCAAACCAAAAATTTTATTTCCATATTTTGAAAAAATTGTTGGTTGTACGTTTCTGGACACCTCAAAATCTATGTAACCATTTTTTCCATAATCTACTTGTTTTTCAATTATACCAATGGGATTGATTATAGCAGCAGTGCCATTATTAGCTGATCGTATTAAATATTTTCCACTTTCTATAGTTCTAAAAATTCCATGTGCAAAATGCTGTTTAGGTCCGATAGATTTTCCAAACCAACCATCTTCAGAAATATTAATTAAATAATCAAAATTATTATTCTCATAAAGCTTACCTGAATAAATAATTTCATAACAAATTAAAGGTAAAATCTTTATATCAAATTTATCTTTTTTAATATTAATTATGTCCCTCTTATCACCTTTAGAAAAAGACTGATAATTGTTAGTAATAGTTTGAAATCCAATTTTTTTTAAAATTTTTTCTAGAGGTAAAAACTCTCCAAAAGGAACTAAATTATTTTTATTGTAAGATTTTAATAAATTAAGTTGATTATCATAAATTGAGAATGAATTATAACGTTTTTGAATTCCTTGATTGATTGAATTACTATTGATACCTAGGCCAATTAAATGATTGACACTAAACTTATCATTAAACAAATGTTTGTATTCAATTAATTCATCTTGGAGCACACTGGGAATCATTCCCTCTGGCCATATAAAGAGAATTCTTTTGTCTAAATCAGGCTCACTAATCTGAATTAAATCACTAATAATTAAAGATGGTTGGATATTATTATAAAATCTATCTATATCAATATTTGAGCTAATTGCTCTAATTACAAAATCATTTGTTTTTTTCTCTGCTTTATAAAAATTTTTTGTATAAATATCTCCATATAAATAAATTAAAATTGGGCTTAGCAGAAAAAAAATACAAACAAAAAAATCTTTTCGATTTTTTCTTAAAATTAATAATGCTGGACTCATGAAAAGAGAGATGCAAAATATATTAAATCCATAAGTTCCAATTATAGAAGTAATGCTCAAAAATTTTGGTTCATTTGAAAAACTGAATACAATTAAATTCCAGGGGAAACCTGTTAAGATATAACCTCTAATGTATTCTATAACTCCAAATATTAATGATATTAAAAAAAATAAACTCACTAAATTTTTTTTTTTACTAAAAAAAGAAAAAAGATAAGTAGCAAACCCATAAAATAAAGCTAAAAAAGCAGGGATTAATAATAATGAAATTGGTATTAAGATTTTAAAACTCTTATCAAAAGTAAGAGAAATAGATATCCAGTAAAGACTTGTTAAAAAATATCCAAAACCAAATGACCACCCAAAAATAAAGAAAAAATAATTTTCAGTATTTTTTTTTTTTATAAGAAAAGAAAAAAATAAACTGAATGTTAAAAAATTTATTATAAAATAATTATATGGAGGTAAACTTAAGGAGGTTAAGGCACCTAATAAAAATAAGTAAAATAGGTTTAAATAAAGTTTTTTTTTCAAATTAACTAAGTTGTGAAATAACTGATTGATAAATCTTTTTTTCTTCTTTTATCATTTTTTTATAGTCTTTATCCTTTGAGTGATCAAATCCTAATAAATGAAGAAAACCATGAATAAAAATTTTAATAACCCTATTGCGAAATATTTGAAAATTTTTTGTTTTAGGATGACTCATAAAATTATAACTTATTATAATATCTCCTAAATAAGCATTTTTTTTTATCCTTAATTTTTCATTAAATGGAAAGGAGAGTACATCAGTTGATTTGTTCTTATTTCTAAATTTTTTATTTAATTTTTTAATTTCTTTATTATTAGAAAGCAATAATGTTAAAAAAACCTTTTTGTTTAAAAACCTATATTTTTTTGGAAATAAATTGCAAATAGAATTAAAAAAAAATTCTTTTTTTTTTAATTTTTTTGACCAAATTATATCTTCTGAGAAGACGTTAACTTTGATCATTGTTAGAAGAATAGGCTGTAACTATTTTTGACACTAGAGGATGTCTCACTACATCTGAGTGATCAAAGTCAACAACTGAGATTTCATTTAAATGTTTCAATAATTTTTTTGATCTATTTAGACCAGAAAGACTTTTATTTGGAAGATCAATTTGAGATGGATCTCCATTAACAACTATTTTTGAATTTTCTCCAATCCGAGTTAAAAACATTTTTATTTGAGTATCAGTTGCATTTTGTGCTTCATCCAAAATAGCAAAAGAATTTTTTAGTGTACGTCCTCTCATAAAAGCAAGGGGGGCAATTTCAATATCCCCAATTTCAATCATTCTTTGTATTTTTTCAAAATGAAAAAGGTCATATAGAGAATCATATAAAGGTCTTAAATATGGGTCTACCTTTTCTTTCATGTCTCCCGGTAAAAAACCAAGTCTTTCTCCAGCTTCAACAGCTGGTCTAGATAAAATAATTCTTTCAATTTTTTTTTCTAATAACATTGTTAGACCAACTGCAACAGCCAAGAATGTCTTTCCTGTGCCGGCAGGTCCTGCTGAAATCACAATATCACTTTGTCTTAGTGCTCTTACATATTCTTTTTGTTTTTCAGATCTAGGAATAATAGACTTTTTTGGCGTTTTAATAATATCTGTAACGTTTTTATTTTTTACTTTTTCATTAATCATAAATTTATCTACAGATGAGACTATATCTTTATTTTCTATACTTCCATTATTTATGAACTGATTTACTAAAAATTGAATTGCATTCTTTACTAGCTCGTTTTTTTGTGGATCAGATTTAATAAGTATTGAATTGCCTCTTGAATACAAGCTTGATTGAGTAATGATTTCTAATTCTTTCAAATTTTTATTAAATTCACCAGCTACGCCCATCAATAAATCATTGTCATGAAAAATAACACTTAGTGAATTATTTTCTGAATAAACAAACTTTATAGAAGGATTAATATTTTTTTTTGTTACTCCACTCAATTGTTACGCTACCTTTTGACTTGAATTATTAATTATTTCTCCAAACAGAGTGCTCCTATTACTTTTTTTTATTTTAACAGGTATAATTTTACCAATATCATCTTTTTTTCCATTAAATATTACAGAGGTCATGTATTCCGATTTTCCAAAAAAATGCATTTTATCTTTTGTCTGATTTTCTACTAAGACATTTATAATTTTATTCTCTAATGATTTATTTTTTTTATTCTGGTGATCATATAATTCTTTTTGAACTTTTTCTAATCTCTTAAAAGAAATTTTTGAGTCAATTAATTTCAAACTTTCAGCCACAGTTCCAGGTCTAGGACTGAATATGAAAGAATATGAGTTGATAAATTTTACCTCTTTGATCAAATTTAAAGTTTCTTTAAAGTCTTTCTCTTCTTCACCTGGATAAGCAATTATAAAATCGCTTGAAAACTCTATAGATGAATTAATTTTTTTCAATTTTTCGTAAATATTTAAATATTCTTTAATTGTATGTTTCCTATTCATCAAGTTTAAAACTTTGTCAGATCCACTTTGCACCGGCAGATGGACCAAAGGCATTAATTTTTTTGAATCTTTATAAACATCAATTAAATCATCTGTCATATCTCTTGGGTGAGATGTAGTAAATCTAATTCTTCTAATTTGATCTAATTTTTCAATTTCTAAAATCAAATTTGACAATCTTCGATAACCATCATTATAGGCATTTACATTTTGACCAAGTAAAATTATTTCTTTTGCGCCTTGCGCAGCTAAATTTTTTGCCTCATCAATTATTTGATTAAATGGTCGGGAATACTCTGGTCCTCTTGTATAAGGAACAACACAAAAATGACAAAATTTATCACAACCTTCTTGAATTGTTAAAAATGAAGATGATTTACCTGATCTATTTTTTATTTTACTTAAATAATCAAATTTACTTTCTGCGTCGAAATCTGTTTCTTCAATCTTTTTTTTTTTAGTGAAATTTAAAATTGTATCATTTATCTTATGATAAGATTGAGGGCCAATTACTAAGTCTATATAAGGTTCTCTTTTTAACATTTCATTATTTTCAGCTTGAGCCACACATCCAGCAATAATTACTAAAGGTTTCTTTTTTTCTCTAAAGATTTTTTTTACCCTTCCTATTTCATGATAAACTTTTTCTTTTGCTTTATCTCTTATGTGACAAGTGTTAAGAAGATAACAATTGGCATCTTCGTATCTATCTGTTTTTTTAAATCCGATTTTTTTAACTGAATCATAAATGCGGTTAGAATCATATTCATTCATTTGACAACCAAATGTCTTTATGAAAATTTTTTGACTCATCCTATTGAGATTTTTTCTTTACACCATAAAGTTCTAGTTTATGGTCAACTAAAGTATATCCATATTTTTCTGCAACTTTTTTTTGAAGTTTTTCTATTTCTTCATCAACAAACTCTATAATCTCTCCACTTTTGATATCAATTAAGTGATTATGATCATCGTTTATTTCATATCTAGCTTTACCAGCTTTAAAATCGTGTTTAACAAGAATTCCTGCTTCCTCAAAAAGTTTTACAGTTCTATAAACTGTTGCAATACTTATTTTTGGATCAATTTTAGAAACTCTATTATATAATTCATCAACATCTGGATGATCTGACTCTCCATACTCAGCTTTTGAGTCAGATATAACTTTTGCAATTATTTTTCTTTGATCAGTTAGTTTAACACCTTTTGATAAACACTTCTTCTCTATAGTATCTGAAGTTTCTGACATAATTTAATTTTAACTTATATAAATAGGATTAATCAAATTTTTTTTAACTTTAAATTTGTCGCAAAGATAGGGGATATTTTCATGTTTAACGTTATTTTTGCCATTAAAATCTCTAAAACTATAGCAATAATAATCAACTTTTTTAGCTAAATGAATTGCTTTTACTACAGAAAGAGAATTTCTAATACCTGCAAAACTGCCTGGGCCTCCATTAACATAAATTGTTGATATATCATCGATCCGAAGATTTAATGAAATTAAAAAATTGTTTATCAAAATCATTAATTTTTCATAATTAGTTTTACTATTTTCATGAGTAACATTATAAATATTACCATCACAAATGATTGTTAAAAAAATACTTTTATTTATCGCTTCGATTACAAGTTTATTCATTCTTATCATTTTCTTTAATACAAATCTTAAAGCAGATGAAAATAATAGTAAACAATATTCTAAAGATGAAGGTATTTTATCAATTATGTATCATCGTTTTAATGAGTCAAAATATCCATCAACAAACATACAAATGGATATTTTTAAAAAACATGTTGAGCTTATCAAAGAATTAAATTTAGACTTTTATGATCCTAAAGAATTTGAAAAGAATTTCGATATTCCAAAGAAACAGAAAAAAATTTTACTTACAATTGATGATGCGTTTTTATCCTTTTATACTGAAGCTTGGCCTTATTTAAAAAAAAATAAAATACCATTTATATTATTTGTTTCTACCGAACCTGTCGGTAATAATGGTTATATGACTTGGGACCAAATCAAAGAGATCGATGGTTATAGTTTTGTATCAATTGGTCACCATTCACATTCTCATGATTATTTGATTGATGAAACTAATGAAAATTTTATTGTAGATATTGAAAAGGCAAATAAAAAATTTTTGGAAAAAATTGGTTATATTCCAAAATTATTCTCATATCCATTTGGTGAGTATTCAAAATTTATGAAAGATTATATTTCAAAAAATTTTAGTCTTTCATTCGGACAGCATTCTGGAGTAATAGATATTAATAAGGAAAAATTTGAATTACCAAGATTTCCTATTAATGAAAATTATGGTGAAATAAAAAGATTTAAGTCAATTATAAACTCATTTCCACTAGAGTACAAAAAGTTAAATCCTGAAGAAAAAAAACTATCATCAAAAAATAATCCTCCAAAATTTAGTATTGAATTTTTTGAAGATCAAAAAAATATAAATGATATTAATTGTTACTCAAATGAGGGTGATAATTGGGCTAAGTCTAAAGTAATAATTTCTAACAACACTTTGACAATTAATTTTAGAGAACCCTTTAAGCCCAGACGTGGTAGAATTAATTGTTCACTCAATGATAAAGGTAAATGGCGATGGCTAGGTATTCAATTTATAGTGAGACCAAGTTAAATTAAACTTTCAAGTTCGATGCTAGCAGGTAAAAGTTTTGCATCATCGAAATCTTTTAAACTATTTTGTTCAATAATTTTTTTTAATACTTCAACATATTGGTTACCTGTTTCGGCGTATTCGTTAAGATAATGAACAAGTATTAAACTATCTAAATCTTTTCCCAAATCTCTTAATTTAGCTCTAGCTAACCTAAAATCTTGATAAGATGAATGTGTATTCAAATTTCTTTGATATGCTCTTACTGAAGCTTGCAAAACATTGAACTTCATAACTTTATGTCCCTCATTATTTTCAGAATCTTTTGGTTTTAACCCCTCACCTGACCAGGTCCATTGACCAAACAATGCGTTTCCTTCTTGTGCAAATCTTGATGTTCCCCAACCTGTTTCTTTAGCTGCTTGTGCAATTGCTAATGACACCGGTATTTCATCCATTCTTATTTTTAAAACACTTAAATCTTTCGAAGATATTCCATACTGTTTATACTTCTTTTCAAGCCATTTTTTTTCAAGGTCTGTATTATTACTTTTATTAATGATGCTAAAAAGTCTTTTTCTATCAATCTTAATATTATTATTCTCTTGCAAAACCAAAGGTAGAATTATTTGAATGAAAAATTCTTTTCTCTTTTTAGTGTTTTCTATCATTTTTATTTCTTGAGGAAGCAATGTCAAAGCTACTGGTTTAACAAGTTTCTTTTTTCTAACATCATCAAGAGTGTAGTTTGTGTCTTCAAATAATTGTTTTATTGTTGATGCGTTAAGTCTTACAGAATCTGTCTCTATTTCATTTAAACTAAAAATATCAACTAGTAATTCCTTTTCATTTAAAATTGCATCTTGATTTTCAATGGTATTACCTTTGTTTTCTAAAGTGTAAGCTAAAATAGCTTTTGAATTATTTTGAAACTCAAAGTCTTCTTTATTCATAAAATTTATCATTAGCGGCATTGAATAAAAAAATAAAATAACTAACAATGAACTAACAAAAGTTCTTGGAATTGATCCCATGTTTTTTTTATCAAAAAATTTGATGATTCTTAAATTAGTTACAAAAAATTGTCTTCGCATAATCTAAATTGCCTCAACTTGTTTTACTTCGGGAATGTAATGACAAAGAAGATTTTGAACTCCTTGTTTCAACGTCATAGTTGAACTTGGACAGCCTGAACAACTTCCTTGTAATTGAACTTTTACTATACCATCTTTAAATTCTTTAAATCTAATATCTCCACCGTCTTTTGCAACAGCTGGCCTAATTTTTTGATCTAAAATTTTAACAATTTTTTTTTCAATTTCTTTTAGATTTTTTTGTCCTTGATCAAAATCTTTTTTTAAAACACATTCATTTCCACTTGAATAAAAATCATTAATTAATGAAATAACTATATGTTTAATTTCATCCCATGGAAACTTGTCATCTTTATTAACTGAGATAAAATCTTTTCCAAGAAAAACACTTACTACTCCATTTATTGATAATAGATTTCTAACTAGCTCATTATTTATCTCATCTTTTTTTGTTATTTCAAATGAACCATATTCAGAAACAATCTTGCCAGGTAAAAACTTTAATGAATTTGGATTTGGGGTAATTTCAGTCTGAACAAACATAATTTATATATAATCATATATTTTAAAATTGAAACTTGTTAATAAAAATAGCTCAAAAACCCACTATTTCTTGAATTTTTTTAATCTTTTTAGAGGCTATATCATTAGCTTTTTCACTTCCTTCAATTAAAATTTTATCTAAATAATTTTTTTCATTTAATAGTTTTTTAATTTCAACTGAAATAGGAGTTATTTTATCAATTACTACTTGTGATAAATTTTCTTTGAATTCAGAAAAATTTTTTCCTGAAAATTTTTTAATAGATTTTTCTAAAGTTAAATTATTCAAACTAGAATAAATACCAATTAAATTTTTTGCCTCAGGTCTCTTATTTAATTCATCTACAGTTGAAGGCATAGGCAAAGGATCTGTTTTGGCTTTTTTAATTTTATTCATAATTTCATCTTTTTCGTCAGTTAAGTTTATTCTGCTTAGATCTGAAACTTCTGATTTACTCATTTTTCTTGTGCCATCTTTAAGACTCATTATTCTTGAAAATTCTTTTTGAATTAAGGGTTCTGGAATAACAAAAAAATTGTCAACTTTAAAATCATTATTAAATTTTTGAGCAATATCCCTACAAAGTTCTAAATGTTGTTTTTGATCATCTCCTACTGGAACATGGGTAGTATCGTATAATAATATGTCTGCAGCCATTAAAACGGGATAAGAATAAAGACCAATACTAGCTTTTTCTTTATCTTTTCCAGCTTTTTCTTTAAATTGTGTCATTCTATTTAGCCATCCCATTTTAGCAGTGCAACTTAATATCCAAGCTGCTTCAGAGTGGGCACTAACTTGGGATTGATTGAAAATAATACTTTTATTTGGATCAATTCCACTTGCTACAAAAGTTGCTACAGTTTCACGAATATTATTTCTTAATTTTTTTGGATCTTGAACAACTGTTATTGCGTGTAAATCAACTACACAAAAAACACATTCATTTTTATTATCATTGTTGAGTTCAACAAAATTTTTAATTGCACCTAAGTAATTACCCAAATGAAGATTACCAGTAGGCTGAACTCCAGAAAAAATTTTTTTACCCATATTCTAATACTTTAATTGAAGATCATTATAATTAAAAGCTTTGATAATAAATGATACTAATAAATAGAAAATCAATCCTAATAGAGCAGATAAAATCAGATAAAATGATTTAAACCGATAATCAAAGGCTAGCTGATTTTCAAAAATTAGAATTAAATAATTAAAAAATATACCCATCAGAATTGAAGCAATAATAATTTTAATGAATCTTGTTAGAAATATTTTATTAAATTCAAATAAATTTTTGTTTTTTAAATAGATAAATAACATTAATGAATTAAACCATGATGAAATAGATGTTGCTATAGGTATAATTATAAAACCAACACTTTCAAAATAATAAAGGCTAATTAAAATATTTAAAATTACTGAAATTAATGAGATATAAAATGGTGTCTTCGTATCATTATTGGCAAAGAAAAAAGTTGAGAAAACCTTAATTAAAGCGAATGCTGGTAGACCTAAACCAAAATAGTAAAGTGCTTTTCCAGAGTTAAATACTGCTTCTTTTGAAAAAGACCCATATCCAAACAACGCTGAAATTATTTCTTCAGATCCGATAAATAATGCAATAGACGCTGGTAAGCTTAAAAACATACTTAATTCCAATGCTTTATTTTGGATAAGTAAAATTTTATTTTTTCTTTTTAAATGGATATACTTGGAAAGCTGAGGCAAAACAACTACACCTATTGCAATTCCAGCGATTGCTAAGTTTATCTGATAAATTCTATCTGCATAATATAGATATGAAACAGCGCTAGCTTGAAATGAGGCAATAATAGTACCTACTAATATATTAACTTGAGTAACACCTGATGAGAAAATACTTGGTAAAAGTTTTTTAAAAAAAAATTTTACTTTATTGTTTATTTTAAAATTAAAATTAAATTTGATAAAATAAAATTTTTTTGCGAATTTATATAAAAAAAACAATTGTAATAATCCTGATATAGATACACCAAAAGAAAGATAAAAAATAATTTCATCATCTAAGTATTTTCCAAAAATAAGAATTCCAATTAAAACTAAATTTAAAATGATTGGTGCAGCAGAAGCAGCTGCAAATTTATTATGAGAATTTAAAATCGCTCCAAAAAAGGATGATAAGCTTACAAACATTAAAAATGGAAAAGTTATCCTCGTTAGATCTATGGCAAGTTCAATCTTTTTGCTATCCTCTACAAATCCTGGAGCTATTAAACGTACTACTGCAGGCATAAAAATTTCTGCAACCAAAACTAAGGTTAATAAACCCAAAAATAATAAATTAAAAATTTCATTAGCAAATTTATTTGATTTAAATTTTCCTTTTTCTAATTCAGAGGTGTAGCTTGGGACGAAAGCTGCATTAAAAGTTCCTTCAGCAAATAATCTTCTGAAAGTGTTTGGTATTCTAAAAGCCACAAAAAATGCATCTGCAAAAAAACTTGCACCAAGAAAAATTGCAATTAATATATCTCTTAAATAACCAAGTAATCTGCTGATTATAGTATAAAAACCAA
>CETH01003461.1_pt1 | contig 11583 bp, 7 predicted proteins | sample 361461 | NCBI WGS metagenome assembly CETH01 (sample SAMEA2622695, study PRJEB7988) | marine metagenome | isolation source: saline water (ENVO:00002010), including
GCCACAACCTGGCGCTCTAACCAACTGAGCTACACCCACCATATTTTTTTCAAATAAATTCTTTAGTATAACTAATCGGGAGAATCTAACTAGAAAAAAATAATTTTCAATTCAAAAATTTGTAACTAATAATAGTAATTTATTGTATGCGACTAGTATCAAGATACTTAATTCGAGAACTAATATTACCATTTATTTTTTCTTTACTTATTATTGTTTTTATCTTGTTTATAAATTTTTTGTTAAGAGCAATTGATAGATTTCTGGGGAAAGGACTCAACATAAGTATCATTCTGGAATATTTATTTCTTAATCTTGCTTGGATAATAGCCCTTTCAGTTCCTATGGCCGTCTTAATTGCTACACTAATGACTTTTGGCAGACTTTCGGAAGACAATGAGATTAATGCAATGCGTGCATCTGGAATTAGTTTTTTATCTATTATTAGGGCGCCTTTAATTTTTGGGCTTTCAATCGCTACGATTTTAATTTATTTTAATAATTTTATTCTTCCAGAAATGAATTTTCGAGCAAGACTTCTATCAGGTGACATTTATCGAAAGAGACCTGATATGAACATTGAACCGGGAATATTTATTGATAACTTACCCGGTTATAGTATGATAATTGGAGAAAAATCAAATAATTTAATGTTAGATGTCCGGATATTTTCAAAAGGCAAAAAAGATTCTCAAACAAGTATTCGAGCAAATTCTGGCAATATATCAACTCTTAAAGATGCTTTCCTCTTAAGCCTTTTTGATGGAGAAATACATGAATTAGAAATTGGTGATTATACAAACTATAGGAGAATAGCATTTAAAAATCACAATATTATTATACCTGCTGATGACTTATTATTAAATAGAAGAGATTCCTCAAATAGAACTGATAGAGAAATGGATGTATCAATGATGCTAAAAAAAATAAGCGGTTTTCAACATCGTGAAAAAGTTGTTTTTGAAAGGATAAAAGGAGCTTTTTTTAGAACTTTTTCTGATAGCATTGAACCAAAAAATAAATTGATTTCAAATGAAATAATTGAAGCTAAAAAACTTGTATTAAAAAGTGATAGCAGCCTAACTAAGGTGGAATTAAGAAAAAAAGAAAGACAGATAAGAAACCTTAAAAGACAATTAAAAAATGAATATAGCCTTTTAAAAAGCTACCAAAGGAGCAAAAATAAATACAGCGTGGAAATCCATAAAAAATTCTCTATACCATTCGCATGTATTTTATTTGTTTTGCTTGGTGCTCCATTAGGTGTTATGGCAAAAAGGGGCGGTTTTGCAGTAAGTACAAGTTTGAGTTTTATTTTCTTTTTAATATATTACGTTTTACTACTGGGATGCGAAAAAATGGCTGATAGAAACATAATAAATGCTGGAACGGGAATGTGGTTTCCTAATCTAATTATGTTAATTATTTCTCTATACTTGACCATTTATACAGTAAGAGAAAAGGCACCAATTAGTATTATTAGATTACCAAAATCAAAGTAATGCTTCAAAAAACCATATTAACCAGAACGATGGACTTGACATATCATTGCTGGTTCCGTACCAATTTTAAAAACCTCTGATTCTAATGGACAAGCAGTTTGTGGCTTTTTTTTAGTTAATGAACAAATTTCTTTCCTAATTATTCCGTCAGGAACAGTAAAATTGATTCTCTTAAAATTTAGTGTGTCATGAGCATCACGCATAAAACGAGCCCAAGCTGGCAGGGCAGCTTTCGTTCCATCTTGTCCTGGTCCTAATGGGACAGAAAAATCATCAACTCCAAACCAACATCCAGCAGCTATCTGCGGTGTGTAGCCAACAAACCAAGCATCACTCCAACCCTGTGTGGTACCCGTTTTCCCAGCAGCAGGTCTATTAAAATTATACTTCCATCGACTACTACCACCAGTCCCTCTATCCATTACAGTTTGCATGAGACTCGTCATTAAATACGCAGTTTCTGCACTTAATACTTCTTTTTGATCAGGATAATATTCTTTTAATATATTTCCATAGCGATCTTCTATTCGGGTAATTGCGTAAGGTTTTGAATAAACACCATTATTAGCTAATGCAGAATAAGCAGCTACCATCTCAATTGGGTACACTTCAGAGGTTCCTAAGGCTATTGCATCTACAGCCCGAATATCTGTTGAAATCCCCATGCGTTTTGCGTTTCTTTTTACTGCTTCTGCTGGTGCTAAATCTTGCTGCACCATTCTTACTGAGATTAAATTCAATGATTTTCTCAAACCTTCTCTAAAAGTAGTTAGTCCCCCAGTACTTCCATCATAATTCTGTGGTTTCCATTTTACCCACGTTCCATCAGTATTTTGGACATTCAACACCACCGGTTGATTTAATAATTGTTCAGTAACCGGATAGCCATTATCTAAAGCTGTAGTATATACGAAAGGCTTAAATACTGACCCTGGTTGCCTGCGAGCTTGAACAGCCCTATTATATTGATCATGGTAATCAGGACGACCTCCTATCATCGCTAAAATCCCACCCGTTTTTGGATCTAAAGCCACAAAAGCACACTGAACAAGTAATTTATCTCGAAGTTCTTTATATAATTGTCTTTCACCCTCAAGCATAGAAATAATTGTATCTTCAGAAAATATCGTTAAATATGAAAGTTGTTCAAATTCTTCTCTATCCTTAAACAATCGCCGATTTAATCTAGCTTGATCCTCTCTGATAGTCTTGTAAGCAGCAGAATCAGCTATATTTTGAAGTTTAGAATTAAGTGTTGTATATATTTTTAAACCATCTCTATAAATGTTAATTCCTAACTTTTCGTCTTGCTTCTCTAAAATACGTCTTACATATTCTGAAAAATATGGAGCCTGTCCTTGTTTTGGTTGATCTCGAACTGAACCAAGCGTTTTAACCCGATTTTCATAATACACACTGTTTGAGATATAGCCCTGGTCTCTCATAAGTCTTAATACTGTATTTCGACGCATTTGTGCCTTATCCACATGATGTATTGGCGAATAACTAGCTGGTGCGGGAAGCAACCCAACCAAAAGAGCAGACTCATCAACAGTTAGCTCATCTGATTTTTTTCCAAAAAATCGCTTAGTAGCTGCCTCCACACCATAGGTCCCATGTCCAAAATGTACTGTATTTAAATACATTTCTAAAATTTCATCTTTTGTATATGTCCTTTCAATTTGAATTGCTGTAATTATTTCTTTTATTTTTCTAATATAACTATCTTCAAAACCTACTGATTTATATAGGTTTCTTGCGAGTTGCTGAGTAATTGTACTAAACCCTTGTGCATATGGATTCCAAGATGAAATATTTACAATTATTGCCCTAAATAAACTTCTTATAGATAAACCCCAATGACTATAAAAACGTTTATCTTCTGAAGAAATAACAGCATTTCTCATGTGTTTAGGAATTTTATCTAATCCAACGAATACTCTTTTCATTACAAATAATTCATTTAAAACAACACCATCTGAAGAAATAATTTGTGTAACTAAATCAGGATCATAATTTTCTAATTGTTCAATCGAAGGAAGATTTTTCGAAAAATAACCAATTAAAAACAATCCTGCAATAATACCAAAAAAGACAATTAGTAAACAGTTTCTTAGAACGATATAAAAATCTTTCATTGCGCTATTAATTTTCATTTAATATCTAAAATTAATAATGAAATACACCAAATAGTTTTTGGGAAAATATTATTTATCTTTACTTCTTTTTTGGATATATCATTTCTTCAGGTTTTACTAACCTATCGAACTCTTCACCAGTTAAATAATTAAGTTTGATAATTGCTTCTCGCAAAGTTATATCTTCGGCATAGGCTTTTTTGGCAACTTCAGAAGCTTTATCATACCCAATAAAAGGATTTAAAGCAGTCACTAACATAAGTGAGTCATGTAAGTTTTTTTGAATCCGCTTAAGATTAGGTTTTAAACCTAAAATTGCATTATTTGTAAAAGACTTGGAAGAATCTGCTAAAAGTTGGATTGATTGAAGTATATTATAGGAAATTAGCGGTCTAAAAACATTAAGCTCAAAATTCCCGCTTGCACCTGCGATTGTTATAGCAGAATCATTTCCTATAACTTGGAGACATACCATGGTTAAAGCCTCACATTGCGTAGGATTTATTTTCCCAGGCATAATGGAAGACCCAGGCTCATTCGCTGGTAAAATTAATTCACCAATACCAGAACGTGGCCCGCTTGATAACCATCTAATATCATTAGCAATTTTAAATAAAGAACTAGAAATGACCTTAAGAGTTCCAGAAAGTTCTACCATACTATCATGAGTCCCTAGTGCTTCAAATTTGTTTGACGCAACACGGAAAGGAAGTCCAGTAATTTGTGAAATTTCTTTTGAAACATGTTCATCAAATCCATCAAAGGTGTTTATCCCAGTCCCTACAGCAGTGCCTCCAATCGGCAATTCATAACAAGATTCTAAGGCATTTTCAAGACGTTTAAGTCCGTGATTTATGGCAGAAACATATCCAGAAAATTCTTGACCCAGACTTAATGGTGTTGCATCTTGTAAATGCGTTCTCCCTAGTTTAATAATCTTCATATACTCTTCAGATTTTTTATTAAGAGCATGTCTCAAATTTTTTAAGTTTGGAATAAGATTTGAATTTATACACTCTACTGCTGAAATATTAATGGCTGTAGGAAATGTGTCATTTGTTGATTGAGACATATTTACATGATCATTAGGATGAACTGGTGTTTTGCTACCAATAGTACCTCCCATCATTTCTATGGCCCTATTAGCAATGACCTCATTAAAATTCATATTTGTTTGAGTTCCACTACCTGTTTGCCATACGACTAAAGGGAAATGGCTATCCAATTCCCCATTTATAACTTCGTCAGCCGCTTTATCAATCGCATCCTGAATGTCATCATCCAAAAACCCATGTGAATGATTAACGATTGCAACAGCTTTTTTTACTATACCATATGCTCGAATAAATTGCCGAGGAAATCTCTCAACACCAATTTTAAAATTTTCAAATGATCTTTGGGTTTGCGCACCATAATACTTATCAGAGGGTACTTCAATTTCACCAAGACTATCACGTTCCTTACGTAAAGTCATAATTATTTTACAATCCAAGTATCTCCAGCATTAAGGAGATCTTGAACACGTCCAATTCCTTTATTCTTTTTGGCAAAATTAATTTGATCAGCCATATCTTGATTATAAGTAGGCTTGTCTATTGAATAAATAACACCAATAGGCTCAGGCAAATCAGGATTAGATGTCCAATTTGCTATTATATGTGCAAGATCTAGGTTTGTCTCATCATGTATTAAAATATCATCATTACTATATTTTTCCATATCGACTACAATGGCCGTAGAGCCTTCTAATTTTATCCCCTTAGTCTCCTTAGAAAACAGCATTGGCTCACCATTCTTTAATTCTATCACATTTTCCATTTTATCCGAGCCTGTATATGGCTCGAAAGCACCATCATTAAATATATTACAATTTTGATAAATTTCAATGAAAGAACCACCATCATGCCTATATGATCTTTCCATCATTTCAGCCATATGTTTTTGCCATCGATCTATAGTCCTAGCAACAAATGTTGCCTGGGCACCCAAGGCCAGCGATGGAGGATTTAGAGGAATATCAATAGAACCATATGGCGTAGCTTTTGTGACTTTGCCTACTTCAGAAGTTGGTGAATATTGACCTTTTGTTAGACCGTATATTCTATTATTAAACATCAAAATATTCAAATCCATATTCCGCCGAAGCGCATGCATAAAATGATTTCCTCCAATTGAAAGCCCATCACCGTCTCCTGTAACTACCCATACAGATAAACTTGGGTTTGCAATTTTTACTCCGGTTGCAATTGCTGGAGCTCGACCATGAATTGAATGAAATCCATAAGTATTCATATAGTATGGAAACCTGCTTGAGCATCCTATCCCAGATATAAATACAAAATCTTCTCTTTTTCGACCGAAAGTTGGCATTTGCTTTTGTGTCTGTGCTAAAATCGCATAATCTCCACAACCTGGACACCAGCGAACTGCCTGATCTGATTCAAAATCTTTCTTTGTTAATTGAGGTAATTGTAAATCGTTCATAAGCTTTATCCTAAAGTTTTTTTAACATGTTCAATAATGGTAGGAGCACCAATTGGACGCCCCCTTACAAAATTAAGACCTTTTGCATCCACTAAATATTCTGATCTAATTAATCTCAAGAGTTGACCTAAATTAATTTCAGGTACAAGTATATTTTTAAAATGAATTAAAATTTCTCCCAAATCTTTTGGCAACGGATTAATCCACCTTAATTGAACATGAGATACCTTAAGTCCCTCATCTTGTAATGTTTCAGCTGACGAACGACATGCTCCGTAGGTCCCACCCCAACTTAATAATAAAAGATCTCCTTTACTATCTCCAAAAATTTCTGTTTCAAGAATATCATTTTGTATTCTATTAACCTTCTCCTGTCTAAGTACAGTCATTTTATGATGATTTTCGGGGTCATAACTTACATGTCCAGAATTTTCAGCTTTTTCAATTCCGCCCACTCGATGTTCAAGTTCAGGCGTCCCTGGTAGAGCCCAAGGACGGGATAATGTTTTTTCATCTCTTAAATAAGGTAAATATTCTTCTTCAGAGTTGAGTTTTTTTGCAAAATTAACTTTGATTTTTTCTAGATCAGATGTTTCTGGAATTTTCCAAGGTTCCGATCCATTTGCAAGATATCCATCGGTTAATAACATAACTGGTGTCATATATTTTATTGCAATTTTACATGCTTCATAAGCAGCATAAAAACAATCACCCGGTGTTGCAGCAGCAATTACTGGCATTGGTGCTTCTCCATTTCTTCCGTACAGAGCTTGGTTCAAATCAGATTGTTCAGTTTTGGTTGGAAGCCCGGTGCTAGGCCCACCTCTTTGGACATTTATAACTACGAGAGGTAATTCTGTAATAATTGCCAATCCTAAAGCTTCACCTTTTAGAGCAATCCCAGGACCAGAGGTTGCAGTAATTGCCAAATTACCTGTGTAAGCGGCTCCAATTGCAGATGTTATCCCAGCAATTTCATCTTCAGCTTGAAAAGTTTGAACTCCAAAATGCTTCCAAGAAGCAAGCGTATGCAAAATATCACTAGCAGGTGTAATAGGGTATCCGCCATAAAATAAATTTAACCCGGAATTTTCTGATGCAGCTAAAAGACCAAGAGAAGTTGCAAGATTCCCATTTATATTTCTGTAAGTACCAGATGGCAGAGACGCCTTTTCAACTTTGTATCTAGTCATGAACAATTCGGTGGTGTCACCATAATTATACCCTGCATTTAAAGCACGAGTATTAGCTTCGATTATGGCATCCTTGCCGGCAAATTTCTTTTTTAACCAATTCGCTGTAGCCTCCAGAGGTCTATCATACATATAAAATAAGACACCAAGAGCAAAGAAGTTTTTAGTCCTCCCAATAAATTTTGGCGAAAGATCCAACCCTTCACAAGCAGCAGTAACCATTTTATTCATTTCAATAGGTATAACGGTAAAATAATCATCAAGAGAACCATTTTCAATAGGGTTGCTTTCATAACCAGCAAAGTTTAGGTTCTTTTTTGAAAAAGCATCTGTATTAATAATAATTGTTCCACCGGGAATTAAATCATTTTGATGGACTTTTAATGCTGCTGGGTTCATTGCAACCAAGACATCGGGCTTATCACCGGGTGTATGAATATCTTTTGATGAGAATTTTATCTGGAAGGCACTAACACCCGCAAGAGATCCTGCTGGTGCACGAATTTCCGCTGGAAAGTCGGGCAAAGTACTTAAATCGTTCCCGACTATAGCTGTTGTTTCAGTAAAACGCCCACCTGTTAATTGCATGCCATCACCAGAATCACCCGCAAACCGGATTACCGCTTCATCAATTGTTTTAAATGTTTTGCCCATTAGAGTCCGTGCCTTTTTATTATTAGATTTGTAGAATAACTATTATATGTGATTATATTTAAGTTTATTTATTAAATTATTTTTATTTGACTAAATCTACCAAGATCAACATTTTGGAAAAAAGGAATTAATTTGTTTTATTTTTTGGATTGTATAATAAGATCATTAAAATTGATACACAAAATTTGTAAACCTTTATTATGAGTAAGCAATCCTTTTATCCATTAAATATGCGAATTAGATATGCAATTGACAATTTTATGTCTAAAGGTAGCGCATCCATCTTTTTAGCTCTTTTATTATTATTTACCCTTGGTTTCTTTATTATGGTCATAATAAGAATCCTAGCTAATCTAATTCTTCCTGATGAAACTTTATCAGGCTGGTTAGAAATACCTTGGAGAGTATATGTTGCCGTAATGGAAGGATCTGCGGCTGAAACTGATGGAGATAGTAATTGGGCTGCAAAGCTAACTTCGATAATCGGCGTACTAGTTGGTCTTATACTTTTTTCAAGCATGGTTGCTTTTATTACAAGTGTTTTTGAAGCAAAACTTGCTGAACTTCGTCGAGGTCGAAGTCTTGTACTAGAGGATGATCATACACTAATCCTCGGTTTTGGAGATCGAATTATCGAAATAATTCGCGAATTAATTGAAGCTAATGAATCGGAACCAGATGCTTCAATTGTAATTCTTGCTGATAATGATAAGGAAGAGATGGATAATATTATAAGAGATAATATTATCGATTCTCGGACAACTAGAATCATTACACGATCAGGTATAGTTACTAATATAAATAACTTACGAAAGGTTCAAGCTGAAAAAGCAAAATCAATAATTATTATGAATTCTGCAGCAAGTTGGAAATCAAAAGAAGAACTCAAATTAGCAGATGCACTTGTCTTAAAATCAATTATGTCAATTATCGCCACTTGCGATGGTGATGAGCATCCACCCATTGTATGTGAAATTCATTCAGATAGAGATCGTGAATTAGCAGAAAATATATCTAATGGTACTGTCAAAGCTTTAAATGAAGTTAGTGTTCTTTCAAGAATGATTGCTCAGCTAGCTCTAAGCCGAAATGGCCTATCAGTAGTTTACAGTGATATGGTTGGCTTTGATGGGAATGAATTTTATTTTTTCCAGCCTGAAAATGGTTGGGGTGGCCCACTTAATTTTGGAGAAAGCATTAACCGTTTTAAAAGCAGTACCCCTATGGGTATTCATTTTGCTAACGGTGAAATAAAATTAAATCCTCTCCCAGAAACAAAAGTCTCAGATGATGATGAATTGATTGTTTTTGCTGAAGATGATTCTACAATATTCTATTTTGACGAGCCAGTATATAATTCAAAAATTAAAAAACTACCCGATGTGAGCACTAAATTAAGAAAACAACGTGTCGCAATTCTTAATTGGACAACAAAGTCCAATATAATTATGGAAAAACTTTGTACTTATGTACCCTCCGGATCTGAATTAATTTTATATGATCATAGTTTTACAGAAGAGATGAAAACTTTTTTAGATAATTTAAAAATTAAATACCCTGATTTAATATTGGGAATTCAAAAAATTGATTTAAATAACCTTACCACATTAAAGACGATTGACCCTCAGGGTTTTGACAGTATTTTAATTCTTTCTCCGGGTGGAACTACTATCGAAGAGATGGATGCATATGTTATTTCCCTTCTAATTAGATTAAGACAAGTGCTCAAAGAAAACAAGGCTGAGAATTGGCCTAAGCTGATTACAGAAGTTATGGATAGTGAAAATATTGATATAATACTTAATAGCGGAGTTGAAGATTTTATGGTTTCAAATCAATTTGTATCACAAATTATGGCACAGGTATCTGAAGAACCACTCGCACTAAATGTATATGATGATCTTTTTCAAGCTGAAGGAAGCGAACTTTATATCAAACCCGCAAACTACTATTTTTCATTTACTAAAAATGAATCAATTAATATTTCCTATGGTGAATGTAGTAAAGCTGCTCAATTAAGAAATGAAGTCTGTTTAGGTCTACAACTGTATTCAGATCAATCGAATAAAGAAAAATCATTTGGAGTCAATCTGATTCCTGATAAAAATGAAAAATTTACCCTTACTCCGTATGATGGTCTAATTACTCTTGCAGAGGATGAAGCCTGAACATAGAATGGAAAAAGAAAAAATTAGATTAACTACATTGAGTACCGGAGCTGGATGAGCTTGTAAAATCGGTCCGGGGGACCTAACTGAAATTCTAAAGAGCCTAAATCTAACAAAAGATAATTCTGTATTATTAGACTTTGAATCTTCAGATGATTCTGCTGCCTATCGTCAAAAAAATGGGGACATTTTGGTTCAAACCGTCGATTTTTTTACACCTATCGTTGATGATCCATATGATTTTGGTCAGATCGCAGCTTCAAACTCATTATCTGATATTTATGCAATGGGAGGAACTCCACTTTTTGCATTAAACATAGTTGGTTTTCCAATAGAAGATCTTCCAAAAACCATTCTAACTCAAATCCTGCAAGGTGGAATTGATAAGGCAAAAGAAGCTGGGATTCCTATTATAGGAGGACATTCAATCAAAGATAAAGAACCAAAATATGGACTAGTTGTAACGGGACAGGTTAATGAAAATAGAATGTGGACAAATTCAAGAGCTAAACCGGGTGATAAAATTTTATTAACAAAAAAATTAGGGACCGGAATAATAAGTACCGCGATAAAAAGAGGTTGTGCAGGAGAAAAATCTATTAAAGAAGCTGTGGAATCTATGAAAACATTAAATTCAGAAACTGCGAATCAATTAAAGAATTATCAAGTAAATGCTGTAACTGATATTAGTGGCTTTGGATTGCTAGGCCATTTAAAAGAAATGTGCGAAGCAAGTAATGTTTCCGCAGAAATTGATTTTTCATCTATAAAATTTTTATCTGGTGTATTTGATTTAGCAAAAAAAGATAATATCCCAGGCGGAACCCTTAATAATTTCCAATATTTGAAAAATTTTACTGATTTTTCTTCCAAAACAACCAGATTAGATCATCTTTTAGTTTCTGATGCACAAACCTCTGGGGGATTATTAGTTTCTTTGCCACCAGATGAAGCCAATAGATTTATTAATTCTTGTAGACAAGATGCATCAATTATTGGAGAATTCAAAAAACAAGTTAGCCCTTTAATTCGGTTATCGCTTTAAAAATCTTTTTAAATACGATTAAATTAATCGTATTTAGCATTTGATATATTAATGGACTCACTTTTAATTTCCTAACCAATGAATTTTATTAAATGCTAAAAATCACACGAAGAGTAGAGTATGCTTTGATTGCAATGAGGCATCTCCAAAATGAAGGGGAAGACAAGACTGTCTCTGTAAAAGAAATATCTGATAAATATTGTATCCCCCGCGAATTATTGGCTAAAATTCTACAAAAATTAGGAAAACACAATATCGTAATATCTGTCCGAGGATCCAGTGGCGGATATAAAATAACAAAAAATTCTAATAATATAAAAATGATAAATTTTTTTGAAATTCTGGAGGGACCCTTAGGTTTAATGGATTGTTATTTTGAGTCTAATTGCGAACAATTAA
>CETH01183738.1_pt1 | contig 11551 bp, 12 predicted proteins | sample 361461 | NCBI WGS metagenome assembly CETH01 (sample SAMEA2622695, study PRJEB7988) | marine metagenome | isolation source: saline water (ENVO:00002010), including
CACATTGGCTTGGCCGCATGCGTAGAGTTTATTCATACCGCCACCCTGCTCCATGACGATGTGGTAGACGAAAGTGATCTGCGTCGCGGTGCCGCTAGTGCAAATGCTGTTTGGGGTAACAAATCCAGTGTACTGGTCGGCGATTTTCTTTTCAGCCGAGCATTCGAGCTTATGGTGGAGGACGGCAATCTTGATGTGCTCCGAATCCTTTCGCAGGCTTCGTCGATTATCGCCGAGGGCGAAGTGCTGCAGCTCGTAACAGCTAACGATACCGAGACAGTGGAGGCAGACTATCTTGAAGTGATTGAATCGAAGACCGCGAAATTGTTCGGTGCCGCCAGTGAAATCGGTGCAGTCGTCGCAGGTAGGCCAGAACAAGACTGGCAGGCACTTTCCTCGTTCGGTCATAATATTGGTATGGCATTCCAACTCGTCGACGACGTTCTGGACTACTCTGCCCGACAGGCGACGCTGGGCAAGGCCGTAGGAGATGATTTTCGTGATGGAAAGATAACCCTTCCGATTGTCCTCGCTTTCCGAACCGCGGACGATGACGAAAAAACTTTCTGGCGCCGAACGCTGGAAGATCTTGAGCAGAAGAAAGGAGATTTTCGACGCGCGGTCGCCTTACTGGAAAAATCTGGCGCTCTTACAGCGACAATGGAGCTTGCCCGAGAGTACGGTACAAAAGCAACCGCAGCGCTGGAACAATTCCCGGACGGCGAGATAAAATCATCATTGAACGACGCGGTTGAGTTCGCGATCCATCGAAGTTTTTAAGTGCGCTTACTTTCCTGTGAACAAAGGTTCGCGCTTCTCCATAAATGCCTCTCGGCCTTCTTGGTAATCATCGCTAGCGAAGCAGGCATCAATTTGGGTCTGGATCTCTTTCATATCGCGAGCGTTTTCCGCTAGCTGCGTGTTTCGAATGGATGTCTTGATCGATTTAATCGTCAGTGGCGCGTTCGCAGCAATGGAATTAGCGATCTCCCTAACTGTATTCTTCAGATTAGCTTGCGGAACGACCCGGTTGACGAGCCCCATTTTTAGACCCTCGAGGGCGTCGTAACGGTAACCGGTAAAGAGCAACTCCGCCGTGTAGGCTGGCCCAATCAATTTCACTAGGTCATCAACACCGCTATATCCAAAACCGAGACCCAGCTTGGCAGGAGGCGCACCGAATTGAGCGTTTTCGGCGGCAATACGGAAATCACACAATAGCGCAGTCAGTAAGCCAGCACCTAAACAATACCCATGGATCATTGCGATCATTGGCTTGGTAAACTGGCGCATCGCGAGGTTCGCCCGTTCTGAGGCTTCGTCGTATACTTTCCTTGACTCCTCCGACGAACGCTTTTGACTAAATTGGGAGATATCGGATCCGGAAATAAATGCGCTCTCCCCCGCGCCGGCGATTACCACCACACGGACGTCATTATCGGCCTCGAAGTTGGCCATAATCCCCGGTATCGCGCAGCGCATATCATAAGTAACCGCATTATGCTTAGCCGGATGGTCATAAGTCATCCACCCGACCCCATTCTCTTTACGAAAGTGTATCGTTTCTGGGCTAGCGCGGAGTGTCTTTCTTCCAGTGGCATCGGCCATGTTTTTTTCTCCTTCTTATAAGACCCTGCTATTGGCAGCATGTTTGTCTTTTCACATAAAATAACCGCCAAGATTATCGAGCTGGCTTGCGGAGGCCAGTCTCGTACGAACTGAGGTAAGTTCGAGAAGCCTGAAATGACTGGGACCGAACCGCGCGTCGACCACGTTAATTGATTCCTTCAAATATTTGAGATCGCAGATTGAAACCGTGCGGAAGACAAGTCAACGATCCCCTACAGGTGGCTTTGCAACCGCTTGCCGGCAGAAGCCTCGAGCGGTATAAACTTGCCCGTTTCAGTCGGAGTGTAGCTCAGCCTGGTAGAGCACTGTCTTCGGGAGGCAGGGGCCGGAGGTTCGAATCCTCTCACTCCGACCATCTAACACGTAATACCAAACGCCGCCTCTCCTTCTCACATATCGGCTCGCTTATGTCTCTTTAAGCTGGTATCAAATTACGTGATTTGTGGTTGCAAGAATTATAGACGCAGATTGCGGATGAAATCGGCGTTTAGCTTTATTCACATGAGACCTACCAACAGAAGTCCGTATGACTGACCGGGAATTTCCGAGAGTATTTATTCTACTGGTAATGTCATTAGTTACGGCGGTGTACATATGCGCGTTAACTATTGTTAACGTTGCTTTACCCCAAATGCAGGGCGCTCTGTCAGCTACGCCGGATCAAATCTCATGGGTTATTACCCTTAACTTAGTTGCGACAGCCATAGCAACTCCACTTACAGGATGGTTGGTATCAAAATGGGGACAACGCAATATATTGATCTGGTGTGTTATCGGTTTCTCTGTGACAACCTATATGTGCGCGGTCTCAAACTCACTGGAGCCTTTATTGTTATACCGGATTGGCCAAGGAGCTTTTGGTGCCCCGTTGGTTCCCATCGCTCAGGCGGTAATCCTTAACACATACAAAGAACCCCACAAGCGTGCAGTCGCCATGAGCATCTGGGGTATGTCAGTAGTAATTGGACCCGGTCTTGCTCCCGCGCTTGGTGGGTATATGGCAGAGGAACATAGCTGGCGCTGGACTTTCTATTTACTCCTACCGGTATGTTTCGCAGCACTTCTTGGTGTCTTAGCATTCATAAAAGACAGCGAGAGAGCGGGAAATTCCAAGCTGGATTGGACAGGGTTTATTGCTCTGTCAATGGCTGTGACTTGTCTGCAAATCATTCTTGATCGGGGTGAGCGCCTCGACTGGTTCGAGAACAAATCAATAATTCTTATGGGAGTGGTATTATTACTAAGTGGGTATTTTTTTGTAGTACATTCTTTTTTCAATAAAAATCCTTTTATTAACCCAAACCTGTTCACTGATCGGAATTATGCTATCGGCCTATTTTTCGTCTTCGTATACGGTATGCTTAATGTAACCCCTACAGTACTTCTCCCGACTATGTTGCAAGATTATGTCGGATACCCGGATTCGGATATCGGCCTCATTCTGGCGATGCGAAGCGTTGGTATTTTTCTTGGCTTCCTAGTGGCGCCAAGGCTGTCAAAAATCGACCCTCGTTATAGTATGGGTATGGGTCTTTTGACGATCGGTTTATCGGGATTAATCTCAGCAGGATTCAATACCAATATTAGTGTTTGGTTCGTATGTTGGACTGGTATCCTGCAGGGAATCGGTTGCGGATTATTGTGGGTACCACTTTCGGTAGTAGCTTTTTCCACACTTCGGAGCGATCTCATGGCAGACGGTACCGCATTTTTCCATTTAATACGAAATTATGGGAGTAGCATCTTCATTGCACTAAACGTGATGGTCGTCTTGAGAACAAGCAAGGTAAACCACTCGGAGCTGTCGGAAATTGCAAGTCCTTATAATGAACATCTGGCACGACCGGGCATAGAAGAATTTGTGAATTTGGACACACCAAACGGGCTGATTTCGCTAACGCAAGAAATCGGTAATCAGGCCGCTATGATTGGTTACCTAAATTCTTTTATCTTGTATGCATTAGGCGCCCTTATTCCAATCCCTTTCTTATTGGTAATTCGAAGAAAAACAGTACCAGAAAAGAGTTAAACTGTAATCAGAATGGTTGGCTGCTTCAGTCCGAACTCTTCGGCACATTCAGCCCACTGGTAAGCGAACGCACAAGCTGGAAGATCCTGAAAATGCTGTCCTGCAATACCTGCGTGGCGCGGGCGCGACCATAGACTTTAGAGGCCGTATAAACAGCCTGAATTAGAACCTTGGCGTCTTCCTCTTGACTGACCTCAAGTAATTCGAGCCCGTGATCAAAATAACCGAGACAGATCGCCGCTAAAGCCGCGACCATAGCTATGTCCGGGGTAACAGTCTCTGGTTCGCGCAGGAAGATTATATCTGCTTGGACAAGTCTACCTCGCGAATATGAAGGGTTTCTCTTCACCAAACATGGATCGCCAGCCCAAGGACGCTTTCGCCACCGGGCTTCCTCAACAATATCCACAGCGTACAAACCCTGACCTTCCAGAAATGCGATTAACTCACCTGCAAGTGGCTGACCAATCCGATGTCGAATGTATCCGGCCTCTAGCTTTATCGCGACGATACTTTTGAGTGCCTCCCCACTCCCCTTGAGAATATCTAGTTCTATTCCCTCCACGTCGAGTTTTAGAAGGGTGGGCTTAGGCACTCCTAGATTGGCCACCGCGTAGTCTATCGTCACAGTTTTTATATCGACCGTACGCTCCACCTGGAAAAGGTCGTCGAGACCATAACGTGCCCCTATCGCCGTATCATGCTCGAGAAAAGACGCACCGGTCGGGTCTCTGGGGACCTGGAGAATCGAACTGGTATCGGGACCGCCAAGAGCGATCTCAAAAAATTTTTCGCTCCGCCATAAGCCTGATGGAGACATTTCCTCAAATGCCATCGGCTCTGGCTCAAACCCGATTACGTCTATGGCAAACGCAAAGGGCGAGAAGAACACATCCGTCCCACCACGCGCCCCAACGTCCCAGAGACAAAATGCGCACTCCCGCAAGGTAGAAGCTAAGTTGGTGCCAGCGAACAAGTTGGGTTTCATAAATAGACATCCAAGTGTGGAATCGGGCAATAATACCTTGTGTCATTTTAACCTGTATACAGGATTAACTATACTTGGATCTCCGGTTGATAGTGGTTGGCCCACTATAAGCGCGATTGAGGTCAACGCTCGGCTCCTCGAAGTCGTACCTGTAGAGATTGACGTAACCGGCATAGTCAACGAATAAGAAGCATCAACTAGGGAGAAATGACTGATGGCATTTTATGAATTACGTCAATACACAGTCCTCGAAGGGCAGATGGAGAACTGGCTTAAGATGATGCAGGAGAAAATAATTCCATTTCAGGTATCCAAAGGTGCTGTGATCGCCGGGAGTTTCCGAGGTGAAGATGATGATTCGGTTTACATATGGATTCGCAGATTCGAAAATGAGGCGGAACGTGAGAGGCTGTATACTGAAATATACGACAGTGATTACTGGAAAAATGATGTCAGCCCGCGCCTGTCGTCAATGCTAAACCGGGAGGCGATGGTGGTGACCCGCATGACTCCGACGGAAATGTCGATCCTGCAATAAACCCCACGAGAGTGTTTACCGTCGGAGACTCCCCATGGATGTAGATCCTAAAGCACAGGACTCACGCCTTGGAATTTTCCTCCTGTGTTCAGGCGTAGCGTTTTTTGGAATTGGCGAGGCCTGCGTAAAAATATTAGCAGCTGATTATCACATCCTGCAGGTTGTTTGGGCACGGTATGTTTTCCATGCGCTCGTATTCCTCGCCATCTTTTCCCGGTCTGGAATCATTAGCCAGATGAAAACTTCGCGACCGTTCCTCCATATCGCTCGATCAATCACTCTGATGATTGGAACGATTACTTTTTTTACCGCGTTGATTTACCTCTCTATGCCGGATGCTGTAGCTATCAACTTCGCCGCGCCGCTTCTGGTCACCGCTTTATCGATAACTTTTCTAGGCGAAAAAGTAGGCCCACGTCGCTGGGTGGCGATATTCATTGGTTTCCTTGGTGTATTGGTGATTATCCGCCCCGGAATGGGTATGATGCATTGGGCGGCGATCCTGCCGCTTGGCACTGCCGTTTGCTATGCCGCTTATCAGATTATGACCCGTATTGCAGGACGGACAGAAGACACCAAGACAAGCCTTTTCTGGACATCGACGATGGGTGTTATCGTGATGTCTTGTATTGCTCCATTCGTTTGGAAAGCACCCGACGCACAAGCTTGGGGAATTATGGTAGCAACAGGCGCCCTGTTTGGGTTCGGCCATTATTTGCTGATCCGCGCATTCGAAGTCGCGACAGTATCAACCCTGTCGCCTTTTCTCTATACTCAGATTGTTTGGGTGACAATCCTCAGTGTCATTGTCTTCAACCAGTTGCCGGATGAGTATTCGATCCTTGGGGCATCGATTGTGATCGGAAGCGGACTATATATTTGGCACCGTGAAACTTGCGACCGCGGAACTACATAATTATAGGAAGTTGGTGGGATTCTGTGCGCGCACCCGCCGCGGCACATTCGGGTTCAAGTTTTGTATCCCAGTCATCCGCCTTGTACCGGCCACCCGTGTAGTCTTTCGACGCATCCGAACACAGCCACAAGATTGACGCGTTCATGATGTCTGGCGGAAGCGGGGTGCGCTTTGTAACACCTGTCACCATTCGAGTATTAGTGGCCCCACCCGGCAATAGTACGTTGACAGTAACACCTTTCGTTGAGCCCTCTTTGGCCCAAGCGACGCTCATCGCCTCTAGGGCGGCCTTCGACGGGCCGTAGGGTGAATTCATCTCCCGGGTCATTGACCGATCACTAGTCGAAACGTTGATAATCCGACCGAAATTATTTTCGATCATATATTCGCATGCGATAGCGCTCATTTGAAATGTACCGATAACGTTAGTAGTCATGGTCTCTACCCAACGGGAACGATCGGTTTCCCAGAAGGGTACTGGCTCACCACCTGTGGTCTCGCGGACATAAGAAATTCCCCGTGCAGCGTTGTTTACCAATGCCTGCACGCTGCCGAATTCGGATATCGCAAACGCTAAAGTCCGTTCACAATCGCTTAGGTTGCGTATATCCGCCTGTAACGGCGCCACCTCTCCAGCCAAATCCGCCGCAAGTGCCACTGTTTCATTCAGCGATTCTGGATCGCGGGCTACAGTGATAACTACCGAGGCCCCCCTCTCTGCCAAAGCCAAAGCCATGTGGCGACCGATGCCCTGCCCACCGCCGGTGACGATAATCGATCGACCAGATAAGCACGGATAGGCAGCCGGGCCCTGCGGTCCCTCTTCAGGAGTGTGTTTCATATATCATTCGTCTGTTACGTGTTTGCCAGGCACCCAGCCGCTATTGGATAGATTTGAAAGTCCGAATTCTAGCGGCCTCGGCTCAAGATCTGTCGCCATCGTATCGTTCCAGCGGTTGAGCCAGCCGAACAAACAGACCGCGGCAACCAGCTCGACAATTTGATCATCATCGAAATATTTATGCAGTTCCTCCATATCTTCGTCCGATACAGAGTTTGGCGACGCCCCAGCGCCCTGAGCCATCCGAAGAACCGCTCGTTCCGCATTATCAAAATGTTCACTTGTTTCGTAATCCCAGATGGCAGCGACCTTTTCCGGTGAGACACCGTCTACCACGCTAGCAGACTCCGCCGTATGAGAAGAACAGTACATGCAGCCTGCGGAGCGGCTTGCCATATAGCCCGCCATTCTCTTCAAGGGCAGCGGGACCTTTCCGGATACGCCGATCACTTCTCGCGCGAGGCGCGTAAAGGCCCGCAGGATATCCGGAGACCGGCCCATGGCGAGGAAACTATTCGGGACGAAACCGAGCGCCTTTTCTGCGCGGCTGAAAACGTCCTCCAGTTCAGGTGCTTCTTCGCGCCGTATAGGTTTTACTCGGGCCATCTGTTTTTCCTTTCAATAGCGTCTGGCAATAACAAATTCTGGCACGGACCAACGAGGATAGGCATAACTGCCTTGGACTAATCCAAGTCAGGAGTGGCAAGGTCTCGGCAATTCTCGGCTCCGAGGAGTTCAGCACCGGTATAATCTTGTAATTGGTCAAACGAAAGACCCGGAACTTTTTCGCGAACAACAGCCCGTCCGGCGGAGAAATCGATCACAGCAATGTCAGTATATACGGTATTGACCACACCAATACCGGTCAGTGGATAAGTACATTCGTCGACAATCTTTTGATCGCCCCCTCTTGTATTATGTTCTGTCATTACCAAAACCTTCCGCGCACCCGAAGCAAGATCCATTGCACCGCCCACCGCCGGAAGGGCGTGAGGACCACCGGTAGACCAGTTAGCAAGGTCTCCCCTCGCAGAAACCTGGAAAGCGCCGAGAATACAGATATCGATATGTCCTCCTCTAATCATGCCGAATGAATCCGCGTGATGAAAGAAAGCACCACCGGGTAGGACAGTAACCGGTTTTTTGCCCGCATTGATTAGATCGCAATCAAACTCATCAACGCTGGGTTCCGGCCCCATCCCGAGAATACCATTTTCACTATGAAAAATGATTTCACGACCATCAGGAATATAGTTCGCAACCAACTCAGGCATTCCGATACCAAGGTTAACATAACTCCCGTTGTCTATGTCCTGAGCTAGGCGCCAGGCAACTTGTCTACGATTAAGTCTATGTGTCACTTTTTCCCCTGACCTAGATAGCGGAAATCTCGTTGGATCATTTCACTTTCGCTAACCGGATAGGGAACTTCCACTACTTGATCCACATAGATACCGGGCGTTACGACTTGTTCTGGTGGGATTTCTCCTAGATCGACAATCTTTCGGGCCTGTACGATTGTGTTTTTTGCCGCCGTACACATGATAGGCCCGAAATTTCGGGCTGCTAGGCGATAGGTTAGATTGCCCCAGCGATCAGCGAGATCGGCCTTCACTAATGCAAAATCAGCGTGCAATGGATCCTCCAGAACGAACTCTTCACCTTTATAGATTCTTCGTTCTTTACCCTCTGCAAGAGGTGTGCCGACAGTAGTCCGTGTATAAAAACCGCCTATCCCGGCGCCGGCAGCGCGGATACGTTCAGCGAGCGTCCCTTGCGGGACCATCTCGAGCTCGATCCGACCGTCGCGATACATGGTTTCGAAGACTTCCGAATGCGACGACCTAGGAAATGAACAGATCATCTTGCGCACCAGACCACACTCTAGTAGCGCCGCTAGGCCGACATGTCCGTTTCCTGCGTTATTATTAACTATAGTGAGTTCGCGGGACCCATGGTCAATTAGCGCGTGCGTAAGCTCGGTGGGATTTCCCGACTCTCCGAAACCACTAATCAGGATTACTGCACCATCTTGAATTAACGAAACCGCCTCTTTCGGAGTTTCGGTTCTTTTATCGATCATGTGGCTAGTGTATGGCAAGCTGGGACAGAAGTCTCAACCAGAAAAGGTCGCCTCGTAGATCCGGCCAATTTTGCCGAAGTTATAGTGTGTTTTGAATAGTTCCCCGTTGATGGGTGCAATTCGTAAAAACCTCATTAGCACTAGCTCGGGGTAACATTTATCTTCGTCTCAGACTTATTCGTATAGATAAGAAAAAAGGATTCATACCAAGTAGAGTCGCCGCCCAAGACCGAAGGGAAATTTTTCTCGGCCCCATTTAAAAAGGGAATACAGAATTTTCGGGCGGAACACACATTCGTTTAATTGGCCCGGCTACAAAGGATTGAACTAAATAGCGCAGCTGCTAAAGATTTAAATATGCCCGAACTTTGCCGAATATGTCTTACTGATCGACCGAGAATTAGCCAAAAATGCTCAAACGGTGGAGAGCACACGGTTATTAATCACGCCGAGCTAAATTCACTTTCTACAGCCCATATTGACTGCGATTCATTCTATGCAAGCATTGAGAAACGGGATAACCCCAAACTGATCGATAAACCGGTGATTGTTGGCGGTCAAAAACGAGGGGTCGTGATGGCCGCCTGCTATGTTGCTCGAAAATACGGAATCCATTCCGCGATGCCGATGTTTAGAGCGCTCAGGGCTTGTCCGGATGCCGTCGTTATCCCACCGGATATAAAGAAGTACACCGCCGCGGGCCGCGCGGTGCGGGAAATGATGCGGAATGTCACTCCCTTAGTAGAACCAATCTCTATCGACGAGGCTTTTCTCGACCTAGCGGGTACGGAACGTTTACATGGTGTGAGCCCCGCCAGCACACTCGCCCGGCTGGCGGTAGATATCCGATCGAAACACGGTATTACGGTAACCGTCGGCCTGAGCCATAACAAGTTCTTAGCCAAGCTGGCGTCTGGCCTTAACAAACCTTATGGATTCACAGTGGTAGGCCGAAAAGAAACAGTACCTTTCCTCTCCGAGCAGCCGGTCTCCGGTATCTGGGGTGTCGGCCAAGTTATGCAGAAGCGGCTGAAACGCGACGGTATCACTTTAATTGGTGATCTACAGAAACAGGAGAGTGTAGAACTCGTGCACCGCTACGGTGAGTTTGGCCGACACCTACACCATCTCGCTTTCGGGCGGGACGACCGAAAGGTCTCGGCCGGGGTACGGCGTAAGAGCCTCTCAACCGAGACGACGTTTGCTAATAACATTTCTGATGTCAACCACCTCAATCGTATTCTATGGCAACAGGTCGAGAAGATATCTAAAGGCGTAAAAAAAGAAGAGATTGGCGGTAAGACGGTTACCTTAAAATTAAAAACGGCTAAGTTCGCTATTCGGACACGATCGCGCACACTACCACACCCAACCCAGCTAGCCGATGTAATCTTCACGGCAGCCGCTCCGCTTTTAAAAAAGGAAGCGGATGGCACCGCATATCGCCTGCTGGGTGTTGGATTATCCGAATTTACATCGTCTAAGCATTGCGACCCCATTGACCTCGCCGACCCGGACTTACAAAAACGCAAGCAGATTGAGTTTGCCATTGACGATTTGCGCGCGCGTTTTGGATGCGATGCGATTAGAAAAGGTGAGCCCTCGACCCTTTAATCCGGTTGCGAGAGTCCCAGGGGGAATCAAACTATAGAAGTAAGTTTGGCTCTCCGATAATTGGACTTTTTTTGGAAAGTTGCGTGGACACATACATCCCAAAGAATCCCATTCAGAAATCCTTCGAAACGATGTGGAAATACAAAAATGGTTCGAACGGTCATCTTGGGTGATGTGATTGTCGTCACAATATCGTAGTAAATATTTACAGTCGCTCCCGATCATATCTACCTGTTAACTACAATTTAATTATCCCTCGAGTAGAAATTACATTGGCAATGTTAATTGACCTGACGATAAGGAAGACTTAGTTCATTTTATCGGAAAGATGATCTATCAGGACCTATTTATAATGAAAATACCTCTATTCTTAGCTATTTCTGCGGTTTCTGTTCTTCTTGCTGCAGGTACTGTCAACGCGGCAGATGTCGCCAAGGGGAAAAGGGTTTTCAACAAATGCAAGGCGTGTCACTCTCTAGTAATGAATAAACACCGTATCGGCCCTAGCCTGCATGGGCTCTTTGGCCGTGCCGCAGGTAAAGCCCCTAAATACAGGTTTTCAAGAGCCATGAAAAAGGCTGGCGCGAGCGGGCTGATATGGAGTCCGGAGACCGTGGCTAAGTATCTCACCAAGCCCAGAGCTTTCATTAAGGGTACCAAGATGGCTTTTGCCGGCATTAAAAAAAAGCGAGATATGGAAAATCTCATGGCCTTTCTCAAGCAAGCGTCGAAGTAGGTTTCAACCGTTCTCGACCAAAGTGCGCTTCTCACGGGTCATATCATCTTCTCTCACCGCCAGTATGACCGCCGTGATGGCAAACTCTGTTTCCCTAATATGATTCCCATAGCGTTTCCGTACCGACGGCGCTCAAAGTTCTATTCTGATAGAAAATCGTCGGCACCAGTTAGCCAA
>CETH01136332.1_pt1 | contig 11531 bp, 10 predicted proteins | sample 361461 | NCBI WGS metagenome assembly CETH01 (sample SAMEA2622695, study PRJEB7988) | marine metagenome | isolation source: saline water (ENVO:00002010), including
CTCAAAAAATTGAATCATTAACTAATCATTTTAAGACTCATAAGAAAGATAATCATTCTCGTAGAGGTCTATTGATGATGGTAAATAAAAGAAGAAAGCTTCTTGATTACCTTAAATCAAAAGACTTTTCATCATATAAGCAATTAATATCTGATCTTGGATTGAGAAAGTAAGTCATATCAATGGTCAATTGATCATATAAAAAAGGAAATTCAGTGAATCAAATATCAAAAGAGATCATAGTCAATGATCAAAAAATCACCCTCGAAACAGGAAAAGTAGCAAGACAGGCAAACGGAGCAGTCATGGCATCATGTGATGGGACTACTGTCTTAGCAACTGTTGCAGCAAAAAGAGAAGCTGCTGAGAATCAAAGCTTCTTCCCACTCTCTGTTAACTATCAAGAAAAGACTTATGCGGCTGGTAAAATCCCAGGCGGTTTCTTTAAAAGAGAAGGCAGACCATCAGAAAAGGAAACGCTTATTTCAAGATTAATCGATAGGCCTTTGAGGCCATCATTTAATGATGATTTCCTCAATGAAGTACAAGTCGTCATAACTGTAATGAGTTTGAATCCAGAAGTACAAACTGATGTAATATCCATGATTGCCGCCTCGGCTGCACTATCTATATCAGACATCCCATTTAATGGACCAATTGCTGGAGTAAGAGTTGGTTATATTGATAATAAGCCTGTCATAAACCCGACTGTTTCTGAAATGGATAACTCAGCACTCGACTTGATGGTTGCCGGAACAACGGATGCCATTCTTATGGTCGAATCTGAAGCAAAAGAGCTTTCTGAAGAGGTCATGCTTGATTGTGTGATGAAAGGACACGATGAGATAAAGAAAATTATTGATGGCATTAATGATCTAGTTAAAGATGCAGGCAAAGTAAAATGGGTACTTGAAGAAGTCGAGAAAGATGATTCACTAAAAATCAAAGTGATGGATGTTGCAGGATCAGACATCGAAGAAGCTTATGCAATTGTTGAAAAGTCAGAAAGATCTACCCGCCTTGCAGAAATTAAGCAAAATACAATTGATCAGATTACAGAGTCTGATGAGGAAATCTCTAAAGATGATATCTCATCTGAAATCAAAAAAATTGAGAAAGAGACTGTTCGATCAAAAATACTCAATGGTGAACCAAGAATTGATGGCAGAGATACCAAAACTGTTAGGGATATTAATGTTGACATCAATGTACTAGAGAGAACACATGGATCTGCATTGTTTACTAGAGGTGAAACACAATCTATCGTTGTAACTACTTTGGGCTCAGAACGGTCATCGCAAATCATAGATGCATTAGAAGGTGAGTATAAAGATAAATTTATGTTGCACTATAATTTTCCGCCTTACTCTGTAGGTGAAGTGGGTTTTATGGGATCACCAAAAAGAAGAGAGATTGGACACGGTAAGCTTGCTCGAAGAGCTTTAGAAGCTGTTTTACCAAATATGGATGAATATCCATATACGATTAGAATTGTTTCAGAAATCACTGAATCAAATGGCTCAAGCTCGATGGCCACAGTCTGTGGTTCAAGTCTTTCATTGATGCATGCTGGTGTTCCGATAAAATCGCATGTTGCAGGTATCGCAATGGGATTAGTTATGGAAGGCGATAAATATAAAGTCCTGACAGATATTCTTGGCGATGAAGATCATCTTGGCGATATGGACTTCAAGGTTGCAGGGACTGATAACGGAATAACAGCGCTTCAGATGGATATTAAGATAGCCGGTATCACAGAAGAGATTATGAAAGATGCGCTAAGTCAGGCAAAAGATGCAAAAGATCATATTCTCAAAATAATGAACGATGCAATATCATCACCGTCAGAAGAATATTCACCATATGCGCCATCTATCATTAGCATTACTGTTCCTAAGGACAAAATACGAGATGTAATAGGGAAAGGCGGAGCAACAATAAGGTCGATCACCGAAGTAACTGGAGCTCAAGTTGATATCAATGATGATGGGATTGTTACAATTGCATCTGTTGATCAAGAATCAGGTCTTAAGGCAAAAGAAAAAATAGAATTACTCACAGCTGATGTTGAGGTCGAAAAAATCTATGAGGGCAGAGTTGCAAAAATAATGGATTTCGGAGCATTTGTAACAATTCTGCCTGGCAAAGATGGCTTGGTTCATATTTCTGAAATATCTGAGGAAAGAATTGAATCAGTAGACGATGTTCTCAGTGAAGGGCAAGTGATAAAGGTCAAAGTCATCGAAGTTGATAGACAGAATAGAATAAGACTTTCAATGAAAGCAATTAAAGATTAATTATCTTGTATCTTTAAACTGTTTCTCGGTAATCTCTCTTCGCTCTTGAGCTTCAAGTGTAAATGTAGCAACTGGTCTTGCCTCAAGTCTCTTTAGACCAATTTCTTCTCCTGTTTCTTCACAGTATCCAAATGTTCCCTCATCAATCTTGACAAGAGAGATCTGAATCTTTCTAAGAAGTTTCCTCTCTCTATCACGTGTCCTTAGTTCTAGTCCAAATTCTGATTCTTGAGTCGCTCGATCATTTGGATCAGCAAGATTATTACTGTCAGTTTTTAAATGTTTTACTGTTTCTTCTGCTTCAACCTCTAATTGTTCTTTCCAAGCATTAAGAAGCTTTTTAAAATGGTTTAGTTGTCTCTTCGACATATACTTTTCCCTAGCCTTTGGCTTATATGGTTTCATACCGAATTGCTCGAGAAGTGACCCGTATTCTTTCTGTGTTTTCTTTCTTGGCATAGATCTAGTAATTTTTAAAAAAGGAAGATTATACTCTGAAAAATGATTTTGTGAATAGATATCTATTCTTAATTATTTTATTTTGTTTGTAGGTTTCCAATCACTATCTCGGTGCGTAAACTCAACATCAGTATAGATACCTCCACGCACATTAAATTCTGACTTGAAATGTAGAAATCTAGGTGAAAGCAAATTCATTAAATCTCCATATATTTGTCCTGAGACAGCTTCGTGATATGCACCTTCATCACGATATGAAGCCATGTATAATTTGAGTGATTTCAATTCAACACAAAGCATCTCAGGAACATATTCAAGATGCATTTTTGCAAAATCAGGTTGGCCAGTCATTGGGCACAAGCATGTAAACTCTGGAATTTTAATTTTAATTAAAAAATCATGATCGATATTTGGATTATCAAATGTCTCTAGAAGAGCGGTTTTAGATTCTTGATTCATGTTATTGCCTCATTTTTTCAATTTATGTATGTATATAAGAAACAATATATTTTAAAATGAACCAATATCTTTTAATAGTGTTGTATGCGTCTCAGTAAAATCAAACTTTCAGGCTTCAAAACGTTCGTAGAACCGACAACACTGACCCTGCCTTCAAATCTTGTAGGGATCGTTGGACCAAATGGTTGTGGTAAGTCTAATGTTATTGATGCTGTCAGATGGGTTCTTGGTGAATCATCAGCAAAGTATCTAAGAGGCGAGTCGATGTCTGATGTAATTTTCAACGGGTCAGCATCAAGAAAACCTGTGAGCAATGCCTCTATCGAGCTTTTTTTTGATAATTCAGAAAAGAAAATCGTTGGTGAGTTCGCTAAATACAATGAAATATCAACACGAAGAGTAATAACGAGAGATGGCCAATCTGAATATTATCTCAATGGAACGAAATGCAGAAGAAAAGATATTACTAACCTTTTTTTAGGTACTGGTTTGGGTCCGAGAAGTTATGCCATTGTTCAACAAGCGATGATTTCTAGTTTGATTGAAGCCAAACCTGATGAAATGAGAGTTTTTTTAGAAGAGGCATCAGGCATTTCAAAATACAAGCAGAAAAGAAAAGAAACTGAATCAAGAATTAAAAATACCAGAGAAAACTTGAATCGACTTAATGATCTCAAGGAAGAGATAGATAAACAAATAAAGCGTCTAAAGAAACAAGCTAAAGATGCTGAAAAATATAAAGAGCTTAAAGACAGAGAAAAAGATATAGAAGGTGAGATCATCTACTGCAAAATCAATGATCTCGAAACAAAATTAGAACAGAATGATAATGAATCAAAATCATACAGAGATATATATGATGATAGGTTGACAAAACTAAGAAAAATAGAAGCTGATATAGAGGAACTTCGTATCAAAAATAACGAAGTAAATGAATCATTTAATCTAAAGCAGAAAGATCATTTTGAGATTCAGGCTAACATCGCAAGAATTGAGCAATCAATTGAATATGAAAAAGAATTGGAATCTCAAAAATCAATAAATGCTCAAGAAATCAAAAAAGAGCTGGATCGCATAAAATCTGAATACTCTGAGGATCAGATTGAATTGGAACGAATCAATACTGAGCTTGATTCAGAAAACAAATCTAACCAGACAGTTAAAATTAATTTGTCTCAACTTGAGAATGAGCTTAAGAGTACATCGGATAAATTGATCATAGAAGATGAGCTGAATGAAAAACTCAGAGCAGAGCTCAATGAATTGAAGACAACTTATGAAAGTGAGTCTGTCAGGATAAATCTGCTAGAAAAACAATCTGCTGAACAAATTCGCCAAAAAGAAATCATCATAAACGTTCATGAACTCAAGGATGGATTTATGGATTTGAAATCCTCATTAGAAGAATCAATGGTAGATTTCGGTAACGAAACATCAAAAATTATAAGCAATCAGATTGATCTTCTTGAGAGTAAAATCAATAAACTATCATCTGAATACAAAGACACTGAATTAAAAATAACTGAAAACGAACAACAGCTGTCTAAATCTAAAGATATTATTGGAAAATCAAAGCTATTAATTGATGAGTTAACTACAAAGAAGAACACATCTGACCAACGGAAAGTAGATATGGCTAATCTTAGAAACACACACAGCCAGAAACTAACAAATATAAGACAGAAGGTTCAAGATGCCGAACTAAAAACAGAGTCACTCAAGACTTCACAACTAGGACTACAAACTGCCATAACAAGAATAGAAGCGCAGATAACTCAACTAAAATCAAGATCACTTGAATTAACCACAAAAGAAAATCCTCAGACATCAATCACTGATGAACAAAAGCAGGATTTGGAGTCTCTACTCAATATGAGTATAGAAAGTGAGAAATCATTAGAGATTGAGAGAAAAAAACAAGAAGAAATGCAATCACTCTTAAGAAACCAAGAAGTCGACCGAACTAATCTAAATGCATCAGTGAATCAAGCAAGGGAAGATTTAGAAAGATTCAAACTGAAACAAAAAGAGTATGAAGTCAGAAAGGAATCTCTGAATGAGCAGCTGATTTCTATAGGCCTTGATCATGAATCCATCGATGAAAAAACATCTGGCAAAAATATGACATTAGATTCGCTATCTTCAGAACTTGAAAAAATATTAAGAGCAATCGACCGTCTTGGCGCTATCAATCTTGCTGCAGAGGCAGAATTCAAAGAAGAAAGCAAACGGAGTGAAAAGCTTGATGAACAATTTGAAGATCTTAATCGGGCACTGGAGACATTAACCGGTGCAATCAAACAAATTGATGATGAATCTAAATCTAGATTCACTGATACTTTTGAAAAGGTAAATGAAGGACTTTCAAAGCACTTCCCTCGTCTATTTGATGGCGGCAAAGCATATCTAGAACTTGAAGACAATGACGCATTGAATGGGGGCGTTTTTGTAATGGCTAGACCTCCAGGAAAAAGAAATAGCAATATTCATCTTCTTTCTGGCGGTGAAAAAGCTTTGACCGCTGTTGCACTCTTATTCTCTATATTTGAACTAAACCCAGCACCTTTTTGTCTATTGGATGAAGTAGATGCACCCCTTGATGACACAAATGTAGCTAGATTCTGCGAAATTGTAAAAGAGATGAGTAGCAATGTTCAGTTTGTTGTTATTACACACAATAAAACAACAATGGAACTCACGAAACAATTAATCGGTGTAACAATGAGTGAGCCAGGTGTTTCAAGGCTTGTTTCAGTCGATCTGGATGAGGCTATTGAGTTATCAGAAACGCCCGATGCGTCCTGATGGATATAGCGTGGATTACACTGACTTTAGTTTTCGTCTTACTTTTACTGTTACTCCTAATCAATAAGAAAGCAAAAGATAAACCAAATCGTGAAATAAACATTCATGAAAAGATAGCAATCAATGACATAAATGATCAAATAACAAATACACCGAGTCGAAGAATATCACTTTCAGATAATGATTTAAGCTTGAAAAAACTGATACGAATATTCAAAGACTATGAATTGAAATTGAATAGCAGTGGAATATTTGAAAAAAAAATAAACAAAGATTCATCGTATTATGTAGCAAATTTAAACGAACCAGGTTATTTCAAGAATGATAGAGAAATCAAAGGTCTTACATTTTTCTATATTGCGAAGAATCATATCTTCGATAGACATGTTTCAGATCAAATGGAGGAAGACTCAGACATGTTAGTGAAACAGCTTAATGGGGTATTACTTGAAAATATATCGAAAGAATAATAACCACCATATATGAAAGATATTGAATTAAAAATCAGAAAACTCATAGATGAAATAAATTTTCATAACTATCAATATCATGGGATGGATGACCCAAAAATATCAGACCGAGATTTTGATCAAATGGTCAGAGCTCTTCATGATTTGGAGAAGAAATACCCTCAACTCATTCAAGCTGATTCTCCAACGCAAAGAGTTGGATCAAAACCCATCGATCGTTTTATTCAAACTGACCATTTAACTCCAATGCTTTCTTTGGATAATGTTTTCTCAATTGATGAATTAAAGTCTTTCGAAAAAAGAATTAAAGATAAGCTGTCCTTAAAAGAAGAAATTGAGTTTATAGCTGAGCCAAAGTTTGACGGTGTTGCAGTTAATTTAGTATATGAATCTGGAAAATTCTCTTATGCAACAACAAGAGGTGATGGGAAAACAGGAGAGGATGTGACACACAACGTCCTAACGATCAAATCGATACCCATAACACTCAATACATCATCTCCCCCTGAGAAAATAGAAATAAGAGGTGAAATCATTATTTCTAAAAATGATTTTGAGAAGATGAATCGAGAAAATGAAAATAAGAATCTAAAGGTTTTTGCAAATCCTAGAAATGCAGCAGCTGGAAGCATACGACAATTAGATCCGAATATTGCAAAGAGTAGACCATTGCGTTTTTATGCTCATGGATATGGGCTTCTGTCCAATGATAATGATTTCTCTAACCATAGCGATGTCATTAAATATCTTAATGATTCAGGGATTGTGGTCTCACCACTATCACAGATAGTAACTGGCGCTGATGAATGTGAAAAATATTATCAGAAAATTGAATCTACTAGAGGTTCTCTTGATTTCGAAATTGATGGTGTTGTTTACAAGGTCAATAAGATTTCTTATCAAAATGAACTTGGTTTTGTTTCAAAAGCACCAAGATGGGCAATTGCTCATAAGTTTTCTTCTGCTGAGGTTGAATCAAGAATATTAGATGTAGATTTCCAAGTAGGCAGGACTGGAACTATTACACCAGTTGCAAAATTGAATCCAATCAACGTAGGCGGTGTAATGGTTAGTAATGCAACTCTGCATAATATGGATGAAATCAGTCGAAAAGATATTCGGAATGGTGACCATGTATTTGTAAGAAGAGCCGGCGATGTTATACCTGAGATCGTTTCCGTTAATAAGAAAAAAAGAGATGAAAATACAAGAAAAATTGTCTTCCCGGTACAGTGTCCTTCATGTGGCTCAGAAATCATTAGAAAAGAAGGAGAGAGTGCCACTAAATGTACTGGTGGAAATATCTGTCCTGATCAGATAAAGGAAGGACTCAAACACTTTGTTTCTAGAAATGCTTTTGATATTGAAGGCCTGGGCGAAAAAATTATAGATCAATTGTTGGATTCTACTTTGATCAAGACCACTTCTGATCTTTTCTCATTAAATATTGATGAATTAATATCATTGGAGAGAATGGCTGAAAAGTCCTCTCAAAACCTTTTAACATCAATCGAAGCATCAAAAAGAATAAGTTTCGATCGATTTATATATGCTCAAGGAATCAATGATGTTGGGCTTGCTACATCAAAGTCACTTGCTGAAAACTATTCATCATTGGAAGAACTTGTAAACACAGGAATTGAAGAATTACTGATGATTCGTGATATTGGACCAATTGTTGCAAAAAGTATTTTGGGTTTCTTCAAAGACATGAAAAATATAGACAATATAAATCGTCTAATTGCAAACGGTGTACAAATTATATATCAATCAGAAAATAATAGTCAGATACTGAGTAGTAAAACTTTTGTTATAACGGGTACGCTAAAAAATATGACAAGATCCGAAGCCAAAAACTTTATTGAAAACAACGGTGGGAAGGTCACAACAGCAGTCTCCAAGAATACTAATTATTTACTCGCTGGTGATAATCCTGGTTCAAAAATAATAAAAGCTGAAGATATCGGTGTTAGTATCATCAATGAGGATCAAATGCTGGATTTAATCAAATATGGATAAAACCACAAATAAGCCAATTCAAGCAGAAATGCCCTTTGCAATCGTTCAAGGCGAGCAGCTTACTGAACTACCAAAAGATCTCTATATCCCTCCTGTTGCGCTTCAAGTTTTTTTAGAAGCCTTTGAAGGCCCGCTTGATTTACTCTTGTATTTAATTAGAAAACAAAATCTAGATGTTATAGATATTCCAATTGCAGAAATCACAGAGCAATATGTCGACTATATTAATCTGATGCAAGACCTTGAACTCAGTTTAGCAGGCGAATATTTACTCATGGCAGCAATGCTGGCTGAAATAAAATCAAAAATGTTATTGCCTATTTTTGAAGAAATTGAAGAAGAAGATGACCCAAGGGCAGAATTGGTGAGGAGATTACTGGAATATGAGAGATACCGAACTGTTTCTGAAGGGATTGATTTATTAAATAGGGTAGAGCGAGATATTTATTTATCAACTGCTGAAACTGGCAATTATCAGCAACCAGAGATATTACCAGATATAGAATTACCTGATCTGGTCATGGCCTTTCAAGAAGTTCTCAAAAAAGCAGAAATGTTTTCTACCTTACATTTCATGAAAGAACCACTATCAGTCAAAGAAAGAATGTCAGAAATATTGGAAATAATTAATGGCAAGGATTTTATTAAATTTGAAGATTTATTTGATCTTCAGGAACAAAAGATTGGTTTGGTTGTTACATTCTTGGCAATTTTAGAACTGATGAAAGAATTATTAATCGAGGTGGTTCAAGCTCAAGAGTTTGGGATTATCCACGTTAAAATGCTTGTAGAAAAGGAGACTCATGAGCCAAATTAAAAATATCGTTGAAGCATTATTGCTGTCCTCTGGGGAACCCCTATCTGCAGATAAGATACATAAAATAATCAATTCAAAAGAATCATGTACCAAAGCAGAGGTTCTTGAGGCAATTGACTCACTTAAAATTGATTATGAAAATAAAGAAATTGAGATTTCTAGAGTTGCGAGTGGTTTTAGAATTCAAGCAAAGTCATCTATCAATGACTTTTTAAATATCATCTATGCTGAAAAAACACCAAAATATTCAAGAGCTTTATTGGAAACGCTATCTATCATAGCTTATAAACAGCCTGTCACAAGAGGAGATATTGAGTCCATAAGAGGTGTCTCGGTTAGCAGCAGTATTATGCGAACACTGACAGATCGTAATTGGATCAAAATTATAGGTTACAGAGATGTGCCAGGAAAGCCCGCCATGTTCTCAACTACAAATGAATTCTTAGACTATTTTGGTTTAGAGAAACTGAGTGAATTACCAGACCTACCAGACATTAAAGAGCCACAAAATCTGAGCTTAGATCTGGAAACAGAAACGACAAACGAGATGACTCAAATTTCATCTGAACAGTTGAATTAGTAATAACTACTGACAATCAATACTCTGGCCAGTAATATCTTTGCTTTCATCAGACATCAACCAAACATATTTATCCATTAAATCGATCGGTTCTACTAATTTATCCTCATCTTCATATGGATAAGCCTCTTTTCTCATCTTGGTTCTAGTTGCACCAGGATTAATGCAGTTAAAACGAATATTTGTTTCATCCTCATGTTCTGAGCTTAAGATCTGCGACAATGCTTCAATGCCAAACTTAGAAACAGAATAAGCACCCCAATATGCTTTTCCAATCTTACCAACACCACTTGAGGTGAATATGATAGATGCACTATCTGATTCATATAATGCAGGCAGAAGAGTTTTGGTTAACAAAAACTGAGCAGTTAAGTTGACGTGAATTGTTCTAACCCAAGTTTCAGAATCATAATGGGCTATTGGTGACCGATCACCCAGTATGCTTGCATTCAATAGCAAACCATCTAACTTACCGAATTCACTGATTAAGTTTTCAATAATCATTTGATAATCATTGTTATCTGCTTTTTCTAGGTCCATAAGAGATATCATTGGTTCAGTGTAATTAAATCCAATGATTTCATCATAAACACTCTCGAGTGACTCAAGACTCCTGCCCAGCAAAATTACTTTTGCTCCAAGGCTTGCGTAGGTGAGAGAGGCTGCTTTACCGATCCCCTGGTTAGCGCCGGTAACCAAAATAATTTTATTTTTAAGTTGAAGTTCAGACAATTCCATTTACCTCAATTAGGTCATCAATTATGAATTCTGCGTTCCATGATGCTGGGTTATCAACTTCGACTCTATATCCATATGTACAAGCAATCGATCTAAAATGTGCAGCTCTTGCTGCAGCGATGTCTTTTTCAGCATCACCAACATAATACACATTATTTTGATCATATGTTTTGCCACTATTTTTTAGCGCCTTAAACAATGGCTCAGGATTAGGTTTTCGGTGTTTAACCTGATCTCCACATACCAATGTTTGCATTCTATCTAGAAGATTATATTGCCTCAGTAATGGCATTGTGAATCGACTTGATTTGTTTGTGACAATGCCAAAATCAATGTCTTTTGAATCCAAACTATCCAAAAGATTATTTACATTATTAAAAAGCTTACATTCTTGACCGAGAACAGATTCATAAATATCAAGATATCTTTCATATCTATCACCTTCTATAACTGGATCATCATTAAATGCGACTGAAAATATACCCAATACTCCATTTGAAACCTGAGGTCTAACTTTATCATAAGGTACCATTTTCATTTTTTCTTCATTCAGAAGAATGCTCAGTGCTAAATGCATATCAGGAGCGGTATCAATCAGTGTTCCATCAAGGTCAAACAGAACAATTTTTTTATCAATCATCATTGATCTTTTTAAAATGCATCATGTAATTGACATCGACATCGTCCGAAAGAGAAAATATTGTCGTTATCGGGTTATATGTCACTCCAATCAACTCTACCAGCTCAAGCCCAGCTGACCTTGACCATTTTTCTAATTCTGATGGTTTTATAAAGCAGTCGAATTCATGGGTTCCTTTTGGAAGTAAATTAAGTATGTACTCTGCACCAACAATTGCCATGACATAAGATTTTATATTCCTATTGAT
>CETH01173881.1_pt1 | contig 11527 bp, 12 predicted proteins | sample 361461 | NCBI WGS metagenome assembly CETH01 (sample SAMEA2622695, study PRJEB7988) | marine metagenome | isolation source: saline water (ENVO:00002010), including
CTTCAATTGATGGTGGAAAAACAAAAATTAAAATTCCATCTGGAACCCAGAGTGGAAAACAGTTAAGACTTAGAGATAAAGGTATGCCAATTTTAAGAAGAAATACATTAGGTGATTTATACATAAGGATTGTAACTGAAGTTCCAACCTCTTTAACAAAAAAACAAAAAGAATTACTCGAGGAATTTAAAACTTTAGAAGATACTAAATCAAACCCTTTAATTAAAACTTTCTTTGATAAAGCAAAAAAATTTTGGAAAAATTAAATGAGAAAAATTAATATCGTTATAACTGGATACTTAGGAAGAATGGGTCGTCAGTTAGTTAGATCAGCAAATAAAGCTAATAATTTTAAACTTGTTTCAGTTACTGAAAATAGAAAAATAAACAATAGAGTTTTTGGCTTAATTCCTAAATTGAATACAAAAGATGCATTTAAAAATGCACATGTAATAATAGATTTTACAGTTCCAAAATCAACAATGGAAGTTTTAAAAATTGCTACTAAATTGAAAAAGAGAGTTGTTATTGGAACAACGGGTTTTTCCAAAAAACAGGAAAAATTAATAAGAAGTTATTCAAAAAAAATACCTATATTAAAAGCAGGAAATATGAGTTTAGGTGTTAATTTACTTGTTTATCTGACAGAAATTGCATCAAGATCACTTGGAAATAATTTTTTAAGTAAGGTTTTTGAAGTACATCACAAACACAAAAAAGATCATCCTTCAGGTACAGCCTTAATGCTTGGAAAAGGAATAGCTTTAGGAAAAAATAAAGATTTGAGTAAAATAATGGGTAAAAAATATTTTAATAAAAAATCATTTCCATACAATAATAAAATCAATTTCAATTCTCATAGAAAAGGTAAAATTATTGGAGAACACGAAGTCAAATTTTCTAGCGGAAAAGAAGTAGTGACTTTAAATCACGAGTCTTTTGATCGAGCTTTGTACTCAGAGGGAGCCTTAACTGCAGCTAAATGGTTAATAAACAAAAAACCAGGTTTATACTCAATGAGAAATGTTTTAAATTTTAAATAAATTTAAAACAATGAGTGCAATTAAAAGAGCAAAAATAATATTAAGAATTCTTAATCAAATTTATCCAAATACTACGATACCTCTAAAGCATAAGAATACATATACGCTTTTAGTTTCTGTTGCATTGTCTGCACAAACTACAGATTTAAACGTCAATAATGTGACAAAGGAAATATATAAAAAATATTATAAACCTGAACACTTCGTAAAGTTAGGTAGAAAAAAAATACAAAAATTAATTAAAAGTATTGGTCTTTTTAGAAATAAAGCAAAAAGTGTTTATTTATTATCTAAACAATTAATGGAAAAGCACAATGGAAAAGTACCAAATAACTTTGTAGATCTAGAAAATTTACATGGCGTAGGGCATAAGACTGCAAGTGTAATAATGTCTCAAAAATTTGGAATTCCAGCATTCCCTGTTGATACTCATATTCATCGTTTGGCACAAAGATGGGGTTTGACTAATGGTAAAAATGTAGTTCAAACAGAAAAAGATTTGAAAAGAATATTTCCTAAAAAATATTGGAATAAACTTCATCTTCAAATAATTTATTATGGAAGAGAGTTCTGTAAAGCGAGAGAATGTTACGGAGTAACTTGTAAAATCTGTACTACTTGCTATCCTAATAGAAAAAAACCTATTAAAACAAAGAAAGCTTAAAATGAAAATCTTAGGAGTCGGGAATGCAATTGTAGATGTTATATGCAAAGTAGATGAAAATTTCTTAAATAAAAATAGTCTAACTAAAAGCACAATGAAATTAGTCGATGAGAGCGAATTTAAGAGATTATTGTCTAATTTAAAAATTGAAAAAACCATTGCAGGAGGATCTGTTGCAAATTCTATTGTAGGTCTTGCACAGCTCGGTAATGACGTTGGTTTTATAGGCAAAGTTAATCAAGATGATCTTGGTAAAAGATATGAGGAAGATCTTAAAAAAGAACAAGTAAAATATTTTTACTCTAAAAAGAAAGAGAGATTACCTACAGGAACCTGTTTAATTCTTATAACTCCAGACTCAGAAAGGACAATGTGTACCTTTCTTGGTGTGGCTGGGAAGATTGACGAAAGCGATATTGATTTGGATGCCGTAAAAAAAAGTCAGATAACTTTTTTGGAAGGATATCTTTGGGATAAGGGTGGGCCTAAAAAAGCATTTGAAAAAGCTATTAATAACTCAAATAAAGTTGCAATGTCGTTGTCTGATCAGTTTTGTGTGGACAGACATAAAACTGAATTTTTGGATTTAGTAAAAAATAAATTAGATATTACATTTTGTAATGAACAAGAAATTTTATCTTTAATTAGTAGTAATAATTTTGATGATGCGATTTCTTTTGGCAAAAATCTTGGAAAATTAATAGTTATAACCCGTGGAAAAAAAGGAAGTATAGCAATAAGGAAAAATGAAGTGGTTGATTTTGGTATTGAAAAAGATCTAAAAATTTTAGATCTTACAGGTGCGGGAGATCTTTTTGCATCAGGATTTCTACATGGTTATGTAAATAATCTTTCTCTAAAAGAAAACCTAGATAAAGGCACAAAAATGTCTTCGAAAATTATTCAAAAAATTGGTGCTAGGCTTTCTTAAGTTTTTTTCTACTATAACTACCTTTGCCTTTTTTAGGTTTAACAATCCTTTTTTGATATTTTCGTGAGAACAAATCTTTTGCGATTGCATTTCTTTTTTTCAAAGTGAGTAACCATCATCAGAATTTTTTATAAAACTAATGTCTCCAAAACTTTCTTTAATTTTTTGTCTAAGTCTATAAATGTGAGTTTCAACAGTATGTGTGTCAGCGTCAGATGAATATGACCAAATATTTTTTAAAATATAGTTCTTATTGAGCGGATTTTTTGAAGAATGCAATACATCAATAAAATTAATTTCTTTTTCGGTAATCTTAAGTTTTACTTTTCCTTTTCTGAGAACTCTTTCGTTTTTATCTAATATGTAATCTTTTACTTTAATTAAGGAATTTTTATTAAATTCATATTTTTTACATAAATCAATAATCTCTTGGTTAAATTGTACAATATTTAGTGGAAATCTAAATATTATTTCAAAAGAATTTTTATTTTTTCTTTTTTGGTTTTTTTTTTGAATGAAAATTTTAGGTATAGTAATATCCTCTAAAGAAATATTTTTTTCTAGATCAGACTCTATAATTATAGCATTATATTTTTTATTTATAGCTGACTCTTGTTCTTTATCTATAACATTTAATTTAAAAGTAAAAAATGATTTTACTTCTTTTAAGGAATTGGTAAAATTTTCACTGACTAAACATGCAACATTAACTGAATAAGAATTATTATGCATATATATTTAAAAAATAAGTTTCTTTACTTTTATAACTATAAAGTAAAATGCTCAATAGGTAAAAGGGGATTAACCTCAAAAAAAAAGGAGGGAGATCTGAAAACACCCAAAGGTAAATTTAAATTTAAATTTTTACTTTACAGAAAGGATAGACTTGGAAAAATTCAATGTAAAATTCCAAAAAAAACTATTAACCATAATATGGGCTGGTGTGATGATTCGACTTCTAAAAGATATAATACTTTGATTAAGTTTCCGTTTAATAAGAGTGCTGAAAAATTGTATCTTAAAAAAAACTATTATGACCTTATTTTAGTATTAAATTTCAATATGGATCCGGTTATTAAAAAAAAAGGCAGTGCAATATTTCTCCATCTTGCAACTAAAAAATTTAAACCAACAAAAGGATGTATTGGAATTAAAAAAATAGATTTTATAAAAATATTACCTTTTATTTCAAAAAAAACTAATTTTATTATTTATTAATACTTCTCGGCCCAAGAATACCTGAACCAATTCTTAAAAATGTCGATTTAAATTTAATTGCTAACTCATAGTCTTCTGACATCCCCATGCTTAAATGTTTAAGTCCTAATTCAGCATTTAAATTTTTGGTTTCTTCAAAATATTTTTCTGTTTTACTGTCATTAGGGGGTAAAACCATTAACCCAATAATATTTAAGTTTAATTCTTTGACGCAATAATTTGAAAAGTCACCAACTTCATTTTTTGAAATTCCTGATTTTTGACTTTCATTGCCAATATTTAATTGGATAAAATATGATAGTTTTTTATTAAATTCATTCTCTCTTTTTTTCAAAATATCTGCCAATTTGGCATTATCCAAAGAGTGAATATAATCAAAAATTTCTACTGCCTTTTGAGCTTTATTAGATTGTAATTTTCCTACCATATGAAGTTTTAAATTTGAATTATTTTGTTTCAAATCTTTCCACTTAGTAGTCGCTTCTTGAACTTTATTTTCACCATAATGCATATGGCCATGGTCAATTAGAGGTTTTAATTTATCTAAAGCAAAGGTTTTAGAAACACAAATTATTTGAGGCTTGATAGGGCTATTTATGCTTAGTTTGTTTATGTTGTCTTGTATTAAAGTTAGTTTGTTTATAGCTTTATCAGTCATGACAAATAAAAAAAAATACTTATATTTTTTGATCAATAAATTCAATGAGATTAACCTAGATTACGTGAAAATGACAGGTGCAATTTTGGTTTTAAGAAATACTGAAAAAATGAGTCTTGAGGGGCTAAAAAAATTTAAACAAGAGCTTACTCAAAGAAAAATAGATTTCTTTGTTGCAAACAATATAAAGGCCTTATTTGTAATGAAAACAAACAATTTTTATATATCGTCATATAATAAAAAACATTATTGCCATCTAAAAGAAAAAAATAAAAAAATTAATATTGTTGGAAGTGCGCACAATTTTTCAGAAATAAATGAAAAAATAAAACAAGGTTGTAGTCAAATCTTTTTATCAAGATTGTTTGAAACCAACTACAAAAACAAAAGGAGTTTTTTAGGCAAAAGCAAATTTAACTTATTAACTCGTAACTTTTCGTCTAAATTTATAGCGTTGGGTGGTATTAATGAAAAAAATTTTAATCAGACAAGATGTCTAAATATATCCGGTGTTGCTATGATGTCAGGCAAAAAAAAAGCCGGTAAATATATACCGGCTTTTTTTAAAAAAAGTTTTTAAACTTAGAACGCTATTGTCATTTGTACAGCACGAGCTGACTGAGTTCTTCCTTCAGTGTATGCAGCATTATCTGCATCCGCATCAAGAATACCTATAGTCATTCCGCCCATCGTGTACGACAAGCTGATAGAGTCCATATCTTGTTCAGAAGTAGTTAAAGCACTACCACCGTGAGCTGAGCTCCCTGAGTGGTTAGTTCTTCTAGATTCTGTTTCATTGTAAGATACGCTTAAATTATCAGAAACAGCATACGATACTCCGATATAATCGTTTACGTGTTGTGTTTCTGTTGTATTTGACCCTGAGTCAACTTCTACACCTCTTTGAACTCCAACTTTAAGTCCACCGATTGCATAATTAACTCCAAAAGTACCAGCGTGAATGTCTTCGTCACCTAGTGATGGTCCTGTTTCTTCGATTCTAGAGTAACCAGCAGTAACTGTTAATCCATCTACAAAAGGAACTGGTCCTTTTAGTACGACATCAAAACCGCTACCTTTGTCTCCAGAGTCTGCAGCTGTACTTTTTTCATTTCCAGCATCACCAGTAGCAGCTCTAGGAACGTACATTGCATCTAGCGTTAAGCCAGTTCCAACTACGTCAGCTAAAGTATATCTGATACCATATGTTCCGTTAACTCCTGATACGTCATCAATTGAACCTACAGCAGCTTCTGCTTCTTCAAAAGCAGTTGGTGTTACGTTGTCAACTGCATCTAATGGACCTCCAGTAGATGTCATTGCAAGTGTACCACCAGCAGTAAATGGTAAACCTGTAAATACAAGTTCTGAGTCATTTAATGCCATTTGGTCTGTAGTCATTTTGTACGCAACAGTAGTTCCGTTATCTAGTTCTCCTGAACCAGTAAACGTTAACTCTTTGTTCATGTTAAGAGGGTTACCTGTATTGTTGTAACCACCTTTTTTTGTGTAAGAAGCTATCATGCTACCTGAAACGCTAATTTCACCTGCATGCGCAGAAGTGAAAGCTAGTGCACCAGCTAATGCTGATAGTCCTACTTTTGCTACGTTTTTCATGTTTATCTCCATATTTATGTTTATTTAAATAAACTGATGAAAATTACCTAAAACAGCTAATTTTTTCACTTAACTTTTTAATGAAAGCCCTTTTTTTATAGGAGTGTTGTAAATTTATCACATAAATATAGGGGTTTTTTTTACTGTTTATTTAGATCCTATGGATTATAAAAATTATCGATATGGAAATGAAAATAAAGTTATTTAAGTATCCTCTTGCTCTTATAGCATCTTGCCTGATTTTGCATTCGTGTAACGGTTTGCCGAAAGCAGGTGACGCTAGAACCATGGAAATGGATGGCCAAAAAAGAGCTAGGCAAAACGTGGAAAGAGGGGGAGGTTTTGCTATCAAAGATATCGCAAAACCCGGTAAAACTTCTTATGAATTTAGCACATCAAATCCTCTGTGGAGAGCAACATTTGATGTAATAGATTTTATGCCTCTAGTAACTGTAGATTATTCTGGTGGTATGATCGTCACAGACTGGTACACAGATTCAAATACGAGTAATGACTCTTTAAAATTTACTATAAGATTTTTGTCTAACGATATAAGAGCAGACAGTTTAAAAATAATAATTCACAAAAGGTCATGTAAATTACAATCAAACTGTATTGTGCAAAAAATAGCCTCGGCGCGACTCGAAGAAACTATTAGATCTGATATAATTAGAAAAGCTGCAGCACTTGATGCTCAAAGCAAAAAGAAAAAGAAAAAATAACTTCCAAAGTACAATATGATTAAATTGGATGTGAACCAAATTGACAAAAAATGGCAAAATTTTTGGTCGAAAGAAAAAACTATTTTTAAAAACACAGACAAAAATAAAAAATTTTATTGTTTAGAAATGTTTCCATATCCTTCAGGAAAAATTCACATGGGACACGTCCGAAATTATGCAATAGGAGACGTATTAGCTAGATATAAAATTATGAATGGTTTTAATGTTTTACATCCAATGGGATGGGACTCTTTTGGAATGCCCGCTGAAAACGCAGCAAGAGAAAATAATTTAGACCCAAAAGATTGGACCAAAAAAAATATCGCAACTATGAAAAGACAGTTAAAGTCACTTGGTTTATCAATAGATTGGGATTTAGAAATTTCCACTTGCGATGAAGAATATTACAAACACCAACAAGAATTATTTATTGATTTTTTTAATAAAGGTTTAGTAATTCGAAAAGAAACTTATGTTAATTGGGATCCTATAGATGAAACAGTTTTGGCCAACGAGCAGGTAATAAATGGAAGAGGATGGCGGTCAAATGCAGTTGTAGAAAGAAAAAAATTATCACAATGGTTTTTTAATATTTCAAAATTTTCTAATGAATTGTTGGAAGATTTAGACACACTTAAAGAGTGGCCTGAAAAAGTAAAACTGATGCAAAAAAATTGGATTGGAAAATCAGTAGGTTGTGAAATAAATTTTGAAATAGATAAAAAAAATGAAAAAATTAAAGTTTTTACTACTCGGCCAGATACTATATTTGGCGCCACTTTTTTAGCAGTTTCAGTAGATCACCCCCTTACTAAAAACTTAGAAAAACAAAAAGATTTTATAGAATTTAAAAAAAAATGTTCCCAAGTTGGTACGACAGAAGAAGCAATAGCAAATGCAGAAAAAATAGGATTTAATTGTGGACTTCAGGCAAAACATCCATTCATTAAAAATAAAACAATTCCAATTTTTGTTGCAAATTTTATTTTAATGGATTATGGAACTGGAGCAATTTTCGGATGCCCTGCACATGATCAGAGGGACTTTGATTTTGCAAGTAAATATGATTTAGAAGTAATACCTGTAGTAAAACCCAATGAAATTAAAGAAAATTTAAAATTAAAAAAAGCTTTTACAGGTGATGGCATAATAATTAATTCAGAATTTCTAAATAATTTGAGCATTGCACAAGCAAAAGAAAAGATAATCAAAGAAATTGAAAAAAAACAAATTGGAAATAAAAAAGTATCTTTTAGATTGAAGGATTGGGGAATATCAAGACAAAGATATTGGGGTTGTCCAATACCTATGATTCATTTAAAGAATGGAGATGTTGTTCCAGTAGATAAAAGTGAACTTCCTGTAAGATTACCTACAAATGTTGATTTGAATTCGAAAGGTAACCCGCTAGAAAATCATCCTACATGGAAGAAAACCAAATATAAGAAAACTGGTGAAAATGCTTTAAGAGAAACAGACACACTTGATACTTTTGTTGATTCCTCTTGGTATTTTATAAGGTTCTGTTCTCCAAAATTAAAAGATAAACCATTTGATGAAAAATCATTCAGTTATTGGATGCCTGTTGATCAATATATTGGTGGTGTTGAGCACGCAATATTACATTTGCTGTACTCAAGATTTTTTATGAGAGCAATTAAATTGAGTGATAAAAAAGTACAAATTAAAGAACCTTTCAAAGGACTTTTCACACAAGGAATGGTTTGTCATGAAACCTATAAAAACAAAAAAGGTAACTGGATAAGCCCAGAGGAGATGGAAAAAATTGATAAATCAAATGTAACTGTTGGTCCTCCAGAAGCCATGTCTAAATCTAAAAAAAATGTTATAGACCCAGAAACTATGATTAAAGTTTACGGAGCAGATGCAATAAGGTGGTTCATGCTTTCCGACAGTCCGCCTGATAGGGATATTCAATGGTCAAAGGAGGGAGTATCAGCTGCACATAAATTTATTCAAAGAGTTTGGACACTAAATTGCAAGACTACTGAAAGAAAAGAAAGAAAAGTCTCGAAAGAGGAAGAGAAAAATTTTCTATCAAAAATAAATAAATATCTATTTAAAATTACAAGTCTTATTGAAAAATTTCAGCTAAATGTCGCCATTGCAACTATCTACGAAACTATTAGATTTATGGAGGAAAATCTCGAAAAAAACGTTAGTAATAAACACTTTTTAGCCTCTCAATGCAATATTATGAAAGCTATGATGGTTTTTACCCCTCATTTGTCTTCTGAATGTTTATCTAAACTTGAAGGAAAAGATTTCTATCCAAATATTGAATGGCCAAAAATAGAAAAATCTCTTCTAGTCGATGAAAAAGTAACTATAGTAATTCAGGTTAATGGAAAAAAAAGAGGGCTAATTACAGTAAAGAAAGATGTTGCCGAAGAAGAAGTTATTAAAGAAGCAAAAAAGGTTGAAAATATTGAGAAAAACTTAAAAGACAAAAAAATTGCTAAAAATATATTTGTTAAAAATAAAATAATAAATTTTATCACAACATGAATAATTTAAAGAAAATTAAAATTCTGTTTTCTCTTTGTGGGTTTATTTTTCTATTCAGTTGTGGTTATCAGCCTATTCTTACAGAAACGTACCAAAAATTTGGCATTTCTAGTTTTGAAATTGAAGGTGATAAGAAATTAGGACAATCTTTAATAAATAGATTTGGAAAAATAGAAAACGCTAAAAATCAATTAGTTTTCAAAATTAAAAGCTCAAAAAAACGTGAAATTTCAAGTAAAAGCTCTGCAGGTGAAGTTTTAGAATACACAGTGACAATAAATATTGATGTGGATGTATTTCCTGTTTTGAGTTCAAATAAAATTCTTTCTAAAAAATATTCTCAATCAAACACATATAAAGCATCCTCTCTATATGTGGACTCTTTGAATAGGGAAAAAAAAATAATTGACACGTCAATTAAAGACATATCAAATAAAATCTCAAGACAGCTAAATTTAATTTATAAATAAATGATCCTTAAAAGTTATTTAGTAGAAAAAAACATATCATCGTTAAAGGGCTATCCAGTAATTTTATGTTACGGGGAAAATATAGGTTTAAAAGATGATCTTAAAATAGAATTAAAGAAAGAATACATTGAACATGAAGTTATACGTCTTAATCAAGAAGAAATTTTTAAAAATGAGAAATTATTAAACTCAGAGATAAACAACGACTCTCTATTTAGTCAAAAAAAAATTATTATTATAAGCGGAGTATCAGACAAATTAAAAAATACAATTTTAGAAATAACTGAAAATATTAAAGAAAATATTAAAATTTTGCTCTTCGCAAACGTACTTGACAAAAAATCGTCTTTGAGATCATTTGCTGAAAAAAATAAAAAGGTTGCTACAATTGCCTGTTACCAAGATAATTCTAGAACGCTTTCAGAATATGTTAGAAGTAATCTAAGTGGATTTAAAGGTCTTAACCAAGAATTAATAAATTTACTTATTGAAAATTCAGGAAATGACAGAAAAACACTAAGTATGGAAATAGAAAAAATTAAATCTTATTTTATTAAAAAAGAAATTAACCAGAATAAAGTAAAAGATTTAATAAATTGTGCTTTTAACCTCGATTTTGAGGAACTTAGAGATTCATGTTTTGATGGAAATAAAGTGAAACTTAATAAAAATTTAAGCAACATATCTATCCAAAATGAAGATGTATATTTTTACTTGAGCCTTTTAAATAATAGAGTTCAAAAGTTATTTGAATTACAAAATCAACTAAGTTTTGATAAAAAAATCGAAGTTGCTATTGATAATGTAAAACCTAAAATTTTTTGGAAAGATAAACCAATATTTATTAGGCAAGTTAATAAATGGAACCTGAGAAAGTTAGAAAAGGCCAAGAAATATATTATTGAAACTGAAATAAAAATAAAAACTAAATTTAATAATTACAATTCAATTATCATGAAAGATTTATTGATTAAGTTGTTTAGACTAGCAAATTCAACTGTAAACTAAAGTTACTTTCTAAGAAGTTTTGAAATTAAATCAAATTGTTCAAGAGATTTGTATTTAATTATTATTCTTCCCGAATTATTTTTTTTATTTATTATTTGAATATTTAATCCAAGTCTGCTCTCAATTTCATTTTTCACAAATTCTATATTGGGATCTTCAATTTTTTCGGATCTTTTTCGCCCTTTTTTTTCTTTAACTAGTGTTTCTACTTCCCTAGCCGCAACCCTCTTTTTGACTATATTTTCCGCAATTTCAGAGGCATTTGGCATTCCTATTAAAGGTCTTGCTTGACCTGCGGTCATTTTGCCTTCTTCAATTAAACCAATAACATCTTGAGGCAACGAAAGTAGTCTCAATGTGTTGCTTACATGGCTACGACTCTTAGACATAAATTTTGCAATTTTTTCGTGATCATAACCAAATTCTTTAATCAATCTTTGGTATCCTTTAGCCTCCTCTATAACATTCAGATCTTGTCTTTGTACGTTTTCGACAATTGCTATTTCTAAACTTTTTTCATCATTAACGTCTAAAACAATGGCTGGAACTTCGTTTAAGCCTGCTTTTTGCGATGCCAGCCACCTTCTTTCGCCTGCAATAATTTCATATTTTCCAGGCTCATATTTATTTGGACGGACCGCTATCGGCTGGACAACTCCGTTTTCTT
>CETH01162494.1_pt1 | contig 11525 bp, 8 predicted proteins | sample 361461 | NCBI WGS metagenome assembly CETH01 (sample SAMEA2622695, study PRJEB7988) | marine metagenome | isolation source: saline water (ENVO:00002010), including
AATACCAGCCATAATGACCATTCGTTTTTTCTTCGGTTTACTACTAGTAATCGGAATTTCTGGTGGGTCTAAAACTATTACATAGTTAGACTCTTTTACTTCTTCAATCTTCGTAGTTTCTAACTGCTGCTTCAAAGTGGTAAAAACACCAGTTAGAACTGTTACTTCACGACCAAGTCTTTGCTGTTCAAGTTGCAAAGCGGGAGAATTTTCAATACGCCTATTACGAATTCGGAAATCTTTTAAATCCTCCTCTGAAACCTGGAGTTCTTTTTTTGTTTGGGAAATTCGTTCTTCAATAAATTGTCGAGCCTTACTAGTTTTATTCTTATTATATTTTCGCTGATGAGCATCTAATTCTTCTAATAATGCTGAATTTAACTCAGATACAAATTGTGGCTCTGATGCGCTCAGAGTGATGGTATATATATTTGTTTGTATGTTTTCTGATACATTAACCATTGAAATAAATAAATCTACAGCCATGCTTTCTAATTTTTCTATTCCAGTAGTAGGCTTTTCATTTCCATAGGTTAATATTTGTAGTAAAGACTTCTGTGGCCCGTATTTAATAGTATCAAATTTACGTTTCAACATAGACCTTGCTAGTGTTCGACTTTTTATAATTTCTGGATAAACCCACTGTTTCTGATTTTGGTCATTAGGAAGTGAGATACCAAATTGAGCAGCAATACCAGATGCTTGGGACGTACTACTACCAGATGAAGACATAATTTTAGCAGTTGATTCATAAATTGGCGTTGTAAAAAACAATGCATATATGATTGTAATAGAACACATTATAGAGGGGACAATAATAATAAGCTTAATCTGTTTAGCAAGAATTAGTAGTATCTCAGAAAATGATATAGGGACCCCTTCTAAATCAGAGAACGATGACGTATTTAAATCTTTTTGAGATTGTTTAAACATTATTTAATTATATTTTTTCGCCAATTTTAATTTGATCTGGCTGCTAAAGCTACTACTGCTACTGTCTGAGCCAAATTTGCAAGGATTGCTGTAACTTCTTTTGCGAATTCTGTTTTATCAAAAGGCTCTTGTTCTTTTTCTTTTCCGATATAGATTGACGAACCATCAATCACCTTTGCACTAATCAAAGACCAACGATTATACTTTTTGGAATCTCCATTTGGATATTCTATCCAAATATTATTTAAATCTGCATCTGGCTTCATGCCTCCAGCCAATTTAATATAATACCTTAATCTTTTTCCAGGAACAAATTTATGGACTCCAGAGGAGTTCACCTCCCCTGAAATTCTAACTATATTTGGATGTGGTACAATTTTTATTAAATCACCATCTTGTACATTAAAATTCAGTTTTGAATTTTTATTTTTTAAAATTTTATTAAATGAAACATTAATCTTTTCTCCATTGCGAGTATATTCAGACGCCTCCGGATAAGCATTAGGGAGTAAACCTCCCGCCCTTCGAATAATATCAGTTATTTTCTCATTAGAATTTAAAATTGTATATTGTCCAGGATATAAAATCTCACCTTGCATAATAATTTTTCTTTGAGAAGTAAAATAAGGGTCTGGTCTAATTGAAACCAGGTCGAATGGTTTCAAAATGAAAGAAGAAAAATCAGAAGGAATTTTATTGAGATCAATGCCTGGTTCATCATTATATAGAACTTCCAATTTACTATTAACATTAAAAGTAATTATTTTTGCATAATTCTCTAATTCCTTATTAAGTGGATTAATCCGTGCTATTTCAATTCTATATCTATGTATATTATTATCCACTCCTCCAGCTTCTAAAATTAGATCTAGAAGAGTCATATTTGTTTTCAATTCATAGGTTCCAGGTCTACGAACAGCCCCATTAATGGATATATTTTGAACAACATTAAAGATAGTTCTAGGATAGATTCTAATTTTATCTCCAGGTAAAAGAGCAAAATTACTTTTATGGTTTTTATCTGATAAAACATCACCTAAATGGAATGAAGTTATTGATTGATTAATTTGGTCATTATCAAAACGAATCAAATCAGCACGCTCTAGGAAGGTCTTAGATTTATAAATTGGATCGTCGAAACCACCAGCTTTAAATAAAAGATCATAAATACGCATATTATCTTCATAAAGTTCGTACTCTCCTGAACGCTTGACATGTCCAGAAATAGAAACATAAGGAGTGCTTCCTTTAATCTGATCAGCGCTATAAATCTGGACAACATCTTCATGGCGCAATGGCATGGTCGCTAATCCTTCTTTATCTAATACTTTTCCTAAATGGAATGATATAATTTCTTTCTCATCACTATCTTCTTTAATTCTAACTAGGTCTGCTCTTTCTAAGTAAGCACGTTTTCTATATTCTACATCAATAAAACCACCAGCTTTAAAAATTAAATCATACAGTGTCATACTTTTTTGAAGTGGATAACTTCCAGGTTGCTTTACATAACCGTTGATTGAAACATGTTTTTTAGAAATCATCTCCGTCAATCCATAAACCCTTATCTTATCTAAACTTTGCAGTTTTATATCATTATTGATATTCCCATTTTGAATGTCAGACAAATTAAGTTTTATTAATTGTTCACTAAAATCTTTGTTCATACGCACAATATCAACACGTTCTAGGTAAGCGTCACCAAGAAAACCATCTGCTTTATTAATTAACTCACTTACTTTAAGGGAGTCTCCCAAATCATAATTACCAGGTCGTGTGACCGCTCCACGTAACTCTACTATATTTTGGCGACCATCTAATACAGAAAAAATTTGAATACGGTCACCATCGTACAATGGAAAACTATTTTGGGATTTCAAAACTTCATTAAGGTTAACATCATTATACATTCTATCCATCCCTAAATCCACACGATCTTCAAAAGGAACTATCCTATCAATTTGACAGCGATCTAAATAGGCTGTAACTTTTAAATTTCCAGCCATTTTAATTAAATCAGCAAGGTCCTCATCAAACTTAAGCTCATAAATACCATTTCGATTAATTTCCCCACTGATGGCTACAGTTTTCAAACGCCTTGGGATGAAAATAACATCATCTAATTGCAATTTTTGATCCTCTGGTTTTTTCCCGGTCAGCAAATAATCATAAAAATCTATCGAAGCTATTTTTTCCCCAGATCTTATTAACTGAATATCTCGTAGAGAGCCATCAATTTTTGGACCATTAAAATAATAGAGCGCTGAAAAAAGAGTGGCTGAGGGACTAATAGTATAAGCACCAGGTTGAGCAACCTCTCCCAAAACTTGAATTCTTAGTGGACGCAAGTTTCCTAAACTAACATCTAAGAAAGTTGTTGGAGTGCGGTCTTGTGGATTTAAACTAGCATATGACTGTGAAAATACTCTGAAAAGTTTTGATTCTAATAAATTTAGATTTAATCCATTGACAAATACCTGCCCTATCTCAGGAATAAATACAAACCCCTCACGATCTACTTTTAGCAACTGACGAAATTGTGTCTCCCCCCATAGCATCACAATTATCTCATCACCTGGGCCAATTAGATAATCTGGATCCACTATCCCAACAGATGAAGCTTGGAATAAAGACGGATCTCGACTAAATATGTCGTAACCAAAATATCGCTCATCTTGATGCATCAATTGTGATTCAGTATCAATGTTTAATTGAGATTCATCTTTAATTACTACATCATCTGTTTGGATATCTACTAATTTGCTGTTATCGACGATATCTTTACGGTTGTGCTCCATTTCATAATCAATAGTTTTATTAGAATTAATTGGTTCTACTACTACATTATCAATTGAATGAGGCGTACTTTGTTTATTACCAACTTCTAAAGATTCACTTTTTTGAATTACTTTATCTATCTGCTTATCAGAGTACCCTCTTGCTTTTGCTTCATCCCTAACTTGTTGCGAAGACATACCAGAACGTTGAATAATATCTTTAGCCTTTTTTATCTGTTCAACATTTTGACCATAATTAATACTTCCAAATAATAATAATATGTAATATGTTTTTTTCATTCTTAAGTCCTAATTAATTATTTTGAAAATTCCCAAGATAACCACTAGGGTAATTGTCAAAGTATTCACCTTCCACTGAATTGAATGTATACATTGCCAACCAATATCGTTTTTGTTCTTGCATTGTAATTTTCTCATAATTCCCATTAGCCAATTCTAAACCAGCACTATTACTAGCATATAAACATATAATAATATTAGAGAACTCGCTAAAACGCTTGGAGATTATCTTACATAGAGAATGCTGAGCTTCATCACTTGTGTTTTCGTTTATAGTAACATAAATCTTTCCCTGATTAAATGAATCTGAAAGACGATCAATACGAATAATATCGTATTCGGGTATATCGATATGTTGTTTATTAGAATTTTTAGGAGTGTTAATTATATCGTCAGAATAAAATACCTCCGAATGTTCTGAAATTTGTTCACTCAGAACATTATTTTTAAAATCTCTTCCATTTTTTATATTTTTTTCTTGAGACAATTGATTTTTGGAATCTTTGGATAGATCTTTTATTTTGATAGTTTTTGAATTGCTGTTTAGAAAATAGTCAAAAAATGTTACAACAAGGAGTATTGGTAAAATCAAAAATAACATTTTAATTACATTCAAATATATTTTTTTAATATGGGGATTACGTTTACGAGCATTAATTAATGCAATATACTTTTTATCTAACTCAATTTGTTTTTCTTCAGCTTTAATTCTTTCTTTTGTTCCAAGCGAGTGGAAAATTCGTTTGTCTTTTTTTCCAGTTTTAGGATTATCAACATAGGTTTGATAATAGAAGTATCCATCGCGACCTTTTCTATATATACTGCTCATAGCGTTATAGTAAGAATTTTTTAGCCATTTATTTATATTAACGATTAACTGATTGAATCTACAAAATGCTGATTAATTATCAACTACCTTTTAACTACTATAGCTTATTAGAAATTTATTGAAATAATTTTCAATAATTTACCGTCAGTAGTTGAACAACTACCATTTTTCATTACTCACTAGGATTCAAAAGAAATAAAGATAATGAGGTTTTTGATTGTCACATTATAAAATTGAATAGTGACTGATATTAATAATACTTAATTATTTATCATTATAGTCATTATACCAATCAATAAACTTTATGATTCCTTCATTTATTGATGTTTTTGGACTGTATCCAAGCTTGCTTTTAGAATATTTGATATCTGCAAAGGTCTTTTTGACATCGCCGGGTTGCATGCCTAAATATCTTATTTTAGCTTTTTTGTTTAAATAATTTTCAATCACTGCAATCATATCCATCAAATTCTCACTATTGTTATTACCCAAATTAAAAATTTCACATGAATAATTTTTTTTAATACTTGATGTTATTCCAGAAATAATGTCATCTATATATGTAAAATCTCTTTGCATTTTTCCGTGATTAAAAACCTGTATTTGTTGATCATTATTTATTTTATTTAAAAATATATACATCGCCATATCTGGTCTGCCCCAAGGACCATAAACCGTAAAAAACCTTAAACCAGTACTATGCAAGCCATATAAATGATTATAAGCATGTGCCATTAGTTCATTTGACTTTTTTGATACAGCATATATTGATATTGGTTTATTTACATCATCATCAATTGAAAATGGTATCTTTTCATTGCCACCATACACCGAAGAGCTAGAAGCATATATTAAACCCTCTATTTCATATGCTCTACAGCACTCTAGAATATTCATAAACCCCATTACATTTGAATTTATGTAAGCCTGTGGATTTTCTAAGCTATATCTTACACCTGCTTGTGCAGCTAGATTTACTACTTTATTAGGTTTAAAAATTTCAAAAATCTCTTTCAATTTATTGTAATTCGATATATCAGCTTTTTCAAAATCAAAATTTGCATATTTTTCAAGATTTTTTAATCGTGATTCTTTTAAAGATATATCATAATAATCATTCATATTATCAATGCCAAGTATCTGAATTCCATCCTTTAATAGAGCTTCACATAAATGCATTCCAATAAACCCAGAACTACCAGTGACAAGTATTTTCTCCATACTCCTAGTTATAATCTCCAGTGAGTTATATCCTCATTTAAAAACATATCTATGGGATATATCGATTTCACATCAACCAATATTCCATTTGATTTTATCATCTTTAACCATTTACTTTTTTTAATTTTCAAATATTTATCATGTTGAACTGAAAGAATTATTGCGTCATATCCATTTATTAAGTCAATATTTATTAAATCAATCCCAAATAACTCTTTGGCTTCTGTCACATCTGCATATGGATCTACCACATCAACTAAACAATTATATTCATCTAAATATTCTTTAATACTAACTATCTTAGTATTTCTCAAATCTGGACAATTTTCTTTGAACGTTAGCCCCATAATTGCAACTTTAGACCCTATAGCATTGATCCCATTTTTTGCTAACTCTATAATAGTATTTTCTGCGATATACTGTCCCATGTTATCATTTATTCTTCTACCCGCAAGAATCATTTCAGGATGATATCCAACTTCAACCGCTTTATGTGTTAAATAATATGGATCTACTCCTATACAATGCCCCCCTACCAGTCCAGGTCTAAAAGGTAAAAAGTTCCATTTTGTTCCTGCCGCTTCAAGTACTTCAGCAGTATCTATACCAAGTTTATTAAAAATAATTGCTAATTCATTACTTAGTGCAATATTAACGTCTCTTTGGGTATTCTCAATTACCTTTGCTGCTTCTGCAACTGCAATTGAGCTCACATTGAATGTACCAGCTGAAATTATAGATTGATATAGCTTATCAACAAACTGTGACGCTTCTTTATTTGATCCCGAAGTGAGTTTTTTTATATTTGTTAGCTTATATTTTTTGTCACCAGGATTGATTCTTTCAGGACTATAACCACAAAAAAATTCAACATTGTATTTTAAATTAGATATTTTTTCTAAAATTGGGACACATATTTCTTCAGTTGCCCCAGGATATACAGTTGATTCATAAATTACTATATTCCCCTTATCCAATAAAGAAGCAATCATTTTTGAGGCTTGTAACAGTGGATTAAAGTCTGGATGGTTATTTTTATCTACAGGAGTAGGAACAGTTACAATATAAACATTTGATTGAACTATATCATCAATCGATGAACTTAGAATCAATTTATCAACATTTTTCAATAGGTGGCTTGAAACTTCATTGGTGCGATCAAATTTATTTTTTAATTCATCGATTCTAGTTTGATCTATATCAAAACCCGTTACATTAAATTGCCGACTAAACTCCACAGCTAAAGGCAAACCAACATAACCCAGGCCTATAATTGTAATATTAAGATTCTTTAAGTCTTTTTCCATATTCCATTCATAGTTTAATTATTATATATCTTTATTTTTAATATTTCTTAACCTGTTTACCTTTTTTATCAACAAGGCCTACAATTCTACCAGGGTTTCCGATTACAAGACTGTATGGAGGAATATTTTTAGTCACTACTGCTCCCGATCCAATCATAGCATATTCACCGATTACTACTCCACAAACAATGGTAGCATTTGCTCCAATACTTGCAGACTTTTTAATTAATGTTTTTGAGTAATATTCCTTTCCTCTTTGAGGAAATTCGGACCTAGGAAGTTTAATATTTGTAAACACCATTGAAGGGCCACAAAACACGTAGTCCTCTAATTCTACACCTTCATAAACTGAAACATTATTTTGAATCTTGACATGATTACCAATAACTACATTGTTTCCTACATTTACATTCTGACCAATTGAGCAATTTTTACCAATTTTAGACCCAGATTGCACATGAGAGAAGTGCCAAATTTTTGTACCTTCACCAATCAAAACATTATCATCAATAAAAGATGAATCATGAAAAAAATATTTTTTATTAGAGTTCAATTTATTTGCTCACTAGCCTCGACAAGTATTTTTATAACATCTAGTGCATGGTCACCACTAGCAGTTTCTAGATCTTGACTACCAAGGTTATTTATAAAATATTCCATCTCTGCAGTAAGTGGCATTTTCTTATCAAAATGTACTAATTCAACTGGCCCATCAATTTTTTCAGGTATACCATTTTTAAAGTCAAATTTTTTCGAATAAAATTTTAAAGGCTTCTCTTCTTTAGAATCTTCAAATGATATCATTCCCTCTGAACCCACTACCACTAAACGATGTTCTTTAAATGGATGTAACCAACTTACAAAAATATGTCCTTCTACACCGTTTTTATATTTTAAATGAGTCATAGTTAAATCCTGAATACCTTTTTGCAAAAAAGCACTACCTGTTGAACTAACTAAAATTGGATAGTCATCAATAAAATATTGAAAAATTGCGATGTCATGTGGAGCAAGACTCCAAAAAACATTTTCTTCTGACCTCACTTGACCTAAGTTTAATCTATTACTATAAATATATTGTAGTCTGCCAATTTTTTTATTTTTTATAATATTTTTTATTTTTTTAATTGCTGGATGAAACAGAAGAACATGTCCCACCAATAAAGTCACATTATTCTTTTTTGCTAAACGTACTAATTTTTCTGCATGCCTAACTGTTAAAGCGAGAGGTTTTTCAACTAATACGTGCTTACCCGCCTGAATTAAACGCTGTGCTATTTGGAAATGAGTCTCAGCAGGTGTAGCAATAGTAAAACCATCAATAGCCTTATCTATCAAAGCATCATCTAGTGACACATAATGTTTAATATCGGGATAAAGCTTCAAATATTGATCCAATTTTTTTTTATTTGATTCTACGATACCACCCAAAGCTCCTAGATCAAAAAGAGTAGAAATATGATTTCTTCCCCATCGACCTGCTCCAATAACACATATTTTTTTTGTTTTTTGCATACGCTATTTAGACAACACAAATAATAAAGTTAATATTTTATATGATACTTATTTAAGAAGACTATATTAATCAAAAAATAAGTTAATATTTTATAAAATTTTCAAAAATTATAAATCTATACCTAATTGATTTTTATAAATTTTAACCCAATCTTTTAATTCCGTTCGAGGTCTCCATTTTAATATGTTTTTTGCTCTACTTATATCAGCAAGGGTTTCACGAGGTTCTATTAATGGAGCATTATTAATTCTTGTTGAATTTTCATCTAACAAATCAGCAAGCTCAATTACAGAAAAATTAATACCAGAACCAATATTAAAAATATTTTCATCATTTTTTTCTAATGACAAAGATAAAATATTTGCATCTACCACATCTCCTACGTAAACAAAATCTCTTCTCTGTTCTCCATCTCCATTTATTGTCAATGGCTTATTTTGAAGTATTTGATTAGCAAAAATCCCCATAACAAGTGAATATGCACCAGATAGTGGTTGCCTTTCCCCATAAACATTAAAGTATCGTAAAGATATGGTTCTTATACCATATAGATTTTCAAACAGCTTGCAATACTGTTCTCCAATCAATTTATGAAGACTATAAGGACTCTTAGGATTAAGGTCTGAGGATTCAATTGTTGGAATTATTTCTGCATCGCCATAAACAGAAGAGGATGAGGAAAAAATAAATTTTCTAACTCTTGCTTTAACACATGCAAATAACATATTTAATGTACCATTTACATTTGTTTGATGATATTTTATCGGGTCATCTATGGATGGCTTCACCCTAGGTAGCGCAGCTAAATGAAATATTGCATCGGAACCTTCAAAAATAGAAAAATTTTCTATCGTAGTAATATCCTGGTAAAGAATACTTATGTTAGGATTACTATCCCAATCTTTCAAATCACCATTATCTATCCTTTTTTGAGATTCAATAGATTCAAGGTTATCTATTACCAAAACTTTATGGCCTTGGCCAAGTAATCTTTCGACCAAATGGCTACCAATAAAACCAACACCACCTGTTACAACGTATTTCATTTTAATATTTCTTCATATTAATAATTAAAATCATCAATCTATGTAAAACCCTGCTTAACAATTCTATTATTTTAATTTATTTAATATTTCTAAAATTTTATCTTGTTCTTCATTTAATAAGTAAGGATGCATTGGTAAAGAAAATATTCTTTTAGCTGCATCTTCTGAAAATAGAAAATCCCCTATAGAATATTCCAAGTTTTTATAAACATCTTGTAAATGAAGTGGAATTTTATAATAAATCATACTTGGAATATTTGAATTTTTCAACATAGAAGTAATATAGTCTCTTTCTTGCTCTGAAGTAGCCATTAATGAGTATTGTGCCCAAGACGAGGTATAGTCTCTTGGAATAAATGGCTTCTTTATTTGTGATGTTATATTTTTTGTATAATAGGTCGAGATTTTATTGCGGAGTAAAATTTCTTCATCAAATATATCTAGTTTTTCAATTAGAATAGCGGCTTGAATTGTATCAAGTCTTCCATTTACACCTACTCTTATATTTTGATATTTATCTTTTCCACTTCCATGCACTCTAATTGATTGCATTACCTGCGCCAATTCATAATCATCTGTAAAAATTGCCCCACCGTCACCATAGCAACCAAGGGGCTTCGCGGGGAAGAAACTAGTAGATGCTACATGACCAAAAGATCCTGATTTCCTATTTCTGATTTGCCCCCCAAATCCTTGTGCAGCATCTTCCAATAGGAATAAATTATTTTCTTTAGCTATTTTTTCCAATAACCGATAGCGAGCAGGCAGACCAAAAAGATCAACTGAAATAATAGCCTTTGGTATCAATCCTTTATCTTTTGCTGATTCTAACGCACTATTAATTTTTTCAGGATTAATATTATATGTTTCAGGATATATATCTACAAAAATAGGTTCTGCGCCAAGTAAAGATATAACTTCAGCTGTTGCTATATATGTAAATGGTGTTGTGATTACAGCATCTCCTGGACCAATATTTTTCGCAATTAGTGGAATTAACAATGCATCTGTACCTGAAGAACAAGATATACAATATTTTACACCAACATAGTCAGCCAGTTTTTCCTCTAATTCAAAAACTTCTGGTCCCATGATATATTTACCATGATCTAAAACTGATTTAATCCTTGAATCAATTTTTCCTCGTATTCTATCTTGTTGTTTTTTTAAATCTATAAAATCCATCACATTTAATTATTTATATAACCAGTCTTTATTAGTTTTTTATAAATATCATCTACTAACTCTTCTGGCCTAGTTGAACCATCTGAATTTAGAATTATATCAGAATCTTTAGGCACTTCATATGGATCTGAAATACCTGTAAATTTTTTTATCTTGCCTTCCCTAGCTAGTTTATAAAGACCTTTTGAATCTCGCTCCTCACACTTAATTAGTGGTGTATCAACAAATACCTCAATATATCCACCAACTTTTGAAATTCTTCTTCTGTTTATATCTCTATCATTTTTATATGGTGCAATCGGTGCGCATATTGCAATTCCTCCATTTTTAGTTATCTCACTGGCGACATACCCTATTCTTTGTACATTGATTGAACGATGTTTTTTTGAGAAGCCAAGTTCACTAGATAAG
>CETH01041802.1_pt1 | contig 11507 bp, 9 predicted proteins | sample 361461 | NCBI WGS metagenome assembly CETH01 (sample SAMEA2622695, study PRJEB7988) | marine metagenome | isolation source: saline water (ENVO:00002010), including
TTTTCCTGAGTTTCTTGTTGATTCATTTCATTTGTTGATTCTGTGGTTTTATTGGGTTCTAGTTCTGTATTTTCCTGAGATGATTGTTGAACCTTTTGAGTCTTTGTTTTAGGAGGGATCATGCTAGGTTTTCTTTTGTGAGATCGTTTTTTTAGTTTAAGTTTTTTACTTGGTTTTTTTAATAAGGCATTTAGATCATTATTAATAATTTCTAATAGTGGTTTTTTGATATTCTTTTTTTTAGTGAATAACATTTTATCTTTGGTGGATAACTTTTTCCGATCCATTTTGTCATTTAATAACAGAAGAAATTTGTAACCATGTTTGGGACGTTTTGTTAGAGAATCTAACGTGATTTTTAAGGTTTCTTTGTAAATGTTTTTTGGATCTAAGTAACGTAAGTCTAAGTCAGATAGATCAACGTTATCAAAGGTTAAGGTAGCATATGTTATTCCTAGTATTGATAGTAATGTTTGGTCATCAAATTCTTTATCTTCAAATTCTCCATATATAGATAATCCCGTTTTTAGCATTTCTTTTAGTTGTTTATGCGAATGTCTATTTTTTTCTGGGGTATAGATTTGTTTGAAATCACCGGTTCCATTATATGTAAACCGATTGTGGAGACTTCTACTAATGGCTGTAATTACTAATTCTCGTTTTACAATAAGGGATGGGGTTTTTGTTATAGCGTTAGTATCTGTTTCCAATAAAAACATTATTTTTTGGTTTTCATTCATTTTATAGTTACGAAAATTATTTAGTGACATGAAAAAGGATTGGTAACTTGCTTTTTCAATAGGAGATGCATTTAGCATTGTTGTTCCTAATAATCCATGAGCAAGGGTCCACTCAGGGTAGTCTGCTACATCGGTTGATAGTGCTAGCATAATTAATTGAGTTCCTTTTTCATGATCTGTTTTATCAGGGCTGCTTAACCCAAATTTATGTAAATCATCTAGTGATTTTAGTTCATGAAGGGAGTTAAATGGATATTTTTTTTCTCCAGAGAATTCAATAGGTTTTTTCTTGCATAATGTGTAGTTAAAAAAAGCATGACTGGAAGTGTGGATAAATAGGGTAGTTATTAATAATATGGTTATTAGATATTTTGGGGACATCGTTTTAATTTATTATATCAAGTTCGTTTTTATTGCAGAAGGTATTATTCATGTTGGTTATGGTGTAGATTTTATTTTATATGGAAAATAATTCCTAAAAAGTGGATAATGCTTCCTATTAAGACAAACATATGCCATATTGCATGATTGAAATAAATAGATTTTTTTTGATAAAAAATGATTCCAACTGTATAAAAGATACCACCTGATAATAAAAACCAAATTAGATCTATTGGGACAAGGCGAATTAAGTCGTTTATTGATAATAAAATTAACCAACCCATTGATAAGTACATAAATAAGGAAAATCGTTTGAATTTTCCAATAAATTTAAGTTTGTAAACCATTCCGGCAAAGGTTAAAAACCAAATTAAACAAAACAAACTCCAGCCAAGTTTATTACGCATAAAAATTAATAGTATGGGGGTATATGATCCAGCAATTAGAAAGAAGATTGAGCAATGGTCAAATAGTAGTAGTATTCGTTTAAAGTGTTTATTAGGAACAGGATGATAGTATAGATATAGGTGGTAGATGGTTGAGGATAGGTATGTTGATATTAATGAAATTCCATAAATACTAAACGCTATAAATATCCATGTATTTGCTGATTTTGCAGCACTTAAAATTAGGATTAAATAACCAATAATACTAAATATTAAGCCAATGCCATGTGTCATTGCATCGGCGAACCCTTCCAGTTTTGTTTTTTTGTATTTTAAGTTTATCATTTATCTGGTAGTCCTAGTTAATTGTTTTAATTATAGTTTACTTTGCAATAAAATGCTTAAATTATCTATTTATTAGTTCCCAGTGTTCTTGTTTTCTTAAACATATTTTAGTACTTTCATAGAGTAAATAAATTTTTTAAAATTTTTTAGTATTATGTATTATAGTTATTGTAAGGAGTATTTGTATGGCAGAAAAAGAAAAGACACGTTTGATTTCAGAGAGAGCTTTAGGTATTAAGGCTAGTATTACGATGTCTATTACAGCTATGGCTAATCAATTAAAAAAAGAGGGGAAACCTGTTATTGGAATGAGTGCGGGAGAACCTGATTTTGATACTCCTGAATCTATAAAACAAGCAGGAATTCAGTCTATCCTTGATGGTAAAACTAAATATACCCCAGCTTCTGGGATTATGGATTTAAAGGAAGCTATTGTTACAAAATTAAAACAAGAAAACCAACTAGATTATACTAGTGATAATATTATTATTTCTTGTGGAGGGAAGCATTCTTTATTTAATGCAAAGATGGCTTTGTTAAATCCTGGGGATGAAGTTATTATTCCAACTCCGTATTGGGTTAGTTATCCGAGTCAGGTTGAGGTGTTAGGGGGTAGTTGTGTTTATATTGAAACTAAAGAAGAAAATCAGTTAAAGGTTACCCCTCAGGAATTAGAAGCTGCGATTACTCCAAAGACAAAGTTATTTATTTTAAATTCGCCTTCAAATCCATCTGGCATGGTGTATTCTAGAGAAGAATTAGCGGCATTAGCAGCTATAATTGTTAAGCATGATATTTATGTGATTTCGGATGAATTATATGAAAAGCTGATTTATGATGGAGATCATGTTTCAATTGCATCGTTAGGAGATGAAATTAAAGATCGGACCATTATTGTTAATGGTGTTTCTAAGGCTTATTCAATGACAGGATGGCGTATTGGTTATACTGTTGCGGATGCTCGTATTATTAAGGCAATGTCTAATATTCAGTCTCATTCAACGTCTAATCCTGCTCAGGCTTCTCAGTGGGCTAGTTTAGAAGCGGTTCGAGGTTCTCAAGAGGTTGTAGCTAAGATGAAACAGTCTTTTCAAGAACGTCGCCAGGCTTTGATAGAGGGTTTAAATGATTTGCCGGGAGTGTCTTGTATTGAGCCTAAAGGAGCTTTTTATGCGTTTCCTAACATATCATCATCATTTGGTAAGCGATGTGAATCGGGGGTTATTCAAGATGCTGTGACATTTTGTGAATATTTGTTACAAGAGCAGTTGGTGGCAACTGTTCCTGGTTCTGCTTTTGGAGCTGAGGGCTATATTCGTTTATCTTATGCAACATCGATGGACCAGATTCAGGAGGCTTTAAAACGACTATCTGTCTTTATGAATGGCTTGACTTAAGATAATATGGGTTTTCGTTTTATTATTTAATTTTTTTGTTTATAACATCTGTTTTTTCTAATGTAAGGTCTTTTGTTTCTTTTAATATTGATTCTGGTACTTTTGTTAAGATGTATACGAATAGGTTAGTAATTTTTTTAACTTTATTTAGTTAGGGTTTTATTAATATGGGATCATGGTCCTCTAATCGTAATCTGTTACATTTAAATTGAAAGTTTGTTTTTTATTATTATAATTTAAAAAATTTATATGGAGAACGTCATATATCATTACTAAAAAATGGGAATACTGATCTTAACTTTTGGGTTTCATATTCATATCGTAAATAAAGGTGTTAAAGTTTTCTTTTGTTTAATCATATGATACAGTATTTCTCTAATGGATCCTGATAAACTTAGACAACAGTTTGAAAATTGGCTTAAACAATTATTAAATTCATCTTATTTTGTTTTTTTTCTTGGTGCGTTATTTTTATTTTTGTTTTCTTTTAATGCGTTTTTTATTTATGTTCAACCTAATGAGGTTGCTATTAAGCAGGTTAAAGTTGGTTTAAATCGAGGTATTCAAAGTACTGTTTATGATACAGGTTGGTATTTTATGGTTCCTGGTATTCATTTATTTCATGTTTTTCCCAAGGATTTGCAAGTTTTTGATTTGACGGCTAAGCGTAATCAAGCGTCATCTCGTTTTATTGATAATTCAGCACATATTCAAACGTCTGATGGGTTTTTTGTTGATGTGGATGTTTCTGTTATTTTTCGTATTAATGATCCACTTAAAGTTATTAAAACAATTGGGCCAGGTGAATTGTATTTTATTAATGGTATTTTGCCAAAAACCGAACCTGCGTTAAAGGAAACATTGGGTACGTTAACTACTGAAGAATTTTATAACCCTTATTTACGTGTTGAAAAAATGAATCAAGCTAAGATTAAGTTGGCTAGTGAATTAGAAGAAAAGGGGATTGCTATTGAACATGTTTTAATTCGATACTTTAAATATTCGTCAGACATTCAACGAAATATAGAAGAAAAGAAGTTGAAAGATCAATTAATATATAAAAATCAAGCTGAAGCAAAGGCCGCTATTCAGAATGCACAGTTGCAAAAAGTGATAGAAGAAGGAGAAGCTATTGTACGTGTTGAATTAGAGAAGGGAAAAGCCTATCAAGTAACCCGGAAAGCTGAACAGGAACTTTATGTTCGTACAAAACATGCGCAAGCTGATTTGTTAGTTAAACGGGCAGAAGCTTTTAAGACTAAATTGAAGAATATAGCGTTAAAGGGGATGGGGGCGGAAAATTTAGTGGGGTTGGAAATGGCTAAGGTTTTAGAGGGGGTAGAGGTTATCATTTTACCTAGTGATGGGGACTATGGTGTGAATCCTCTTAATTTAGAAAAAACAAGGGTTATGTTTGAATGATGATATCAAAACGTTTTATTGTTGTTTTAAATTTATTAGTTGTTTTTATGCTGAGTGGCTGTGTATTTTACAGTACTAAACCTAATGAGGTTGGTGTTCGAACTAAAAAATTTAGTCTTTTTGGTCAGAAAGGTGTTGAAAATGAAATTTATGCTCCTGGTTCTACTTATATCTTTTTACCTTTTGTAACAGATTGGCATACGTTTAATATTAATATTCAGAATATGGAAATGACAGCTAACATAAATAAAGGAGATTTGGAAAGAAGAGATCATATTCAATTTAAAACTATTGATGGTAACGATATTAAATTAGATTTAATTATTTCATATCGTATTTTACCTGAAAAAGCTCCTTATATATTATCTCATGTTGCAGCTTCTGATTTAGAGTTGAGAACCAAAATTGTTCGGGTAATTACTCGTAGTTTACCTAGAGATATTTTTGGAGAGTTACGTACGGAAGAGTTTTATATTGCTGAGTTGAGGGCCAAAAAATCTGAGAAAGCTAAAATGGATTTAAATCATATTTTAGAGCCTTATGGTGTTATTGTTGAACGTGTTTTAACAAAGGATTATCGTTTTAATCCTGATTATAAGCAAGCTATTGCAGATAAAAAAATGGCGGATCAACAAACGGAAAAATTGCGATCCGAAGTATTGGCAAAGCAAGAAGAATATAAACGGAAATTAGAAGTAGCAAAAGGGGATGTTTATAAAGATATTGCAAAGGCAGATGGTGAGTTTGATAAGGCTATTATAGCAGCAGATGCTTATTACTCTCAGCAAGAAAAGATTGCTAAGGCTATTAAAGAAGAGGGAAGAGCTGAGGCCACGGGGATTGAGAAAATGAATCAGGCTTTAGCTCAGCAGGGAGGTAAGGTTATGGTGAAGTTAGAAATGGCTAAAGCATTAAAGGATAAGAGAATTATTTTAATGCCTGCATCATCTGGGAGTAGTATTGATTTAAAGACGTTGGATGTTAATAAGTTTTTAGAGATTCAGGGTATTCAAAAACAAGTTGATAGTGATTAAGTTTTTGAATGAAATATAATCTTCCTCCTGGTATTGCTATTCTTCAATCGGTTGTTAATAAATTAGATTGTGTTCAATCTTTTTTGATGAAAGATAATGATGATTATCGAATTTTAAAAGATGTTCTGGGAGAGTCATCTATTATTGATCATGATAAGCGTTTTCTTGAAAATGATGCTTTTATTACTTATATGCAAATGTTGCTTCTTGCAGGAATGTCGATGTTTGGTGGTGTTTCTTTGTCCTGCTTAAATTCTTTTTCTGATGATGGGGATGATGTTTTGTTAACGTGGGATAGTGGTTTTAGTGACCGTTTTTCTTGGGGGGTTTATGATGATTCTATGACGAAGTTTATATCGTATTATCAAGATCGTTTATCATCAAAACCTCAGCATAAAAAACATCTTCCTGTTGATATAATGGTAGGTATTCGAGGTTTTTTTTCAACTTATTTAGATATTTTAGGGTCATTAGATTCTAAAATTTTAGCTCTTCTTAGTGATAAAAAAACTTTTATTAAGATGGCTTGTTCGGATGTAAATAAAGATATTTTATTTTTGGTAATTTCGAGTTTGCCGACTCAGCAGTTGAGTCGTTTATTTATGTTTATATATCCTTTTTTGCCTACTGATTTAACGGTTACATCTCCTGATGGGAGATCGATGGCTCTAAGGGCTATGTTTGATAGTCCTTCATCAGATTTTTCTTTTTTAGGTGAGAAAATGAAGCTTTATTTAGATTTGTATTTTAATCCTCAATTTCCTGATATACAAAGGATTACTAAGGAAAAGACTAAGGAGTTTTTAAATACCGTTATTCAGAATGATCATGATTTTGGAATGACGCAAAATAACATTAAGTCTGTTAAGGAATCTCAAATTGATGTTCGTAAAACATTATATAGTACTTTAAAAAAACATTTAGATGAGCTAGTTTATGTTTAATGAATTCGAAATTAATTTATTGTGATCATAATGCTACAACGCCTGTTCATTCTGATGTACAAGCTTCTTTTGTAGAGGCTTTAGCTGTTTATGGAAATGCCTCGAGTTTGTATCAGCTTGGTAGGCAGGCAAAAGAAGCTATAGAATTTTCTAGACAGCAATTAGCTGATTGTGTTGGAGCTTCAGTAGATCAACTTATTTTTACAGGATCTGGTACAGAAGCTAATAATCACGTGTTAATGCAAGCGATTTATTTAAAGAGGCAATCGTCTGATCCTGTTCATGTTTTAGTCTCTTCTATTGAGCACTCTAGTGTAAAGGAAACGACGACTTATTTAAAAAGTTTTGGTATTGAATGTGATTTTATTCCTGTTGATGATAATGGTTGTATTGATATATCTGCGTTTAAAAGATTATTTAAATCTTATACTCGGTTAGTAAGTATTGTTTTAGCTAATAATGAAATAGGGACGATTCAGGATATACAATTATTGTGTGAAATTGCTCATGAGCATGCTGCTTTATTTCATACAGATGCTGTTCAGGCTTTAGGTAAGTATCATATTGATGTTAATCAATTAAATGTTGATTTTATGTCTTTTTCTTCTCATAAACTTTATGCTCCGAAAGGTGTGGGGGCTTTATATATAAAAGATGAAACTAACGTTAATCCCTTATTGTATGGTGGGCATCATGAGCGGGGATTAAGAGCTTCTACAGAAAATGTTCCAGGTATTATTGCTTTTGGTACAGCTGTTTCTCGGATCGATGTTAGTTATTATCAGCAGCATACAGAGTCTTTAATTGAATTTTTAAAACAGGAGTTTTTAGTGCTTGATGGTGTGGTTGTTAATGCTGCTAATTCACCATTACGATTAACTAATACCTTGAATATTACATTTTCTGGTTGTAGTGGCTATGCTTTAGCGATGAATTGTGATTTAGAGGGGATTGCTTTGTCTACAGGGTCTGCTTGTTCAGTTGGTTCTATTGAGCCTTCTCATGTTTTAGATGCAATTGGTGTTTCTGTGGATGATAATAAATCTAGTATTCGTTTTAGTGTTGGGTTAACAAATTCGATTGATGAAATGCACGTTGTTGCTAAAACGGTTAAGGCGATTGTTGATCGTTTAAGAAGTTGTTAGTTTTTTTACTTGTTGTTGAAACTTTTTAAGCCTTTTTTCCGAGCTTTTAAGTCTTTTTTTGTCTATTGTAAATCCATTTTTAATATAGTTGAACTGTGATTCAATTATCCATTGTTGAAATGCTCTTGCTGTAGGGTTATTTAATTTAAATGCTATTAATAAAATGATATATGATGAGTATTGTGTTTCTTGAATGGCTTGAGATGTTGTTGCTTGTTTATCTATGTAGGAAATAGTTCTTATATGGATTGTTTTATTGATCGGTGTTTCATCTAGAACGATACTAAGTGCTTTTATGATTGATTTAAAAGGAGTTTCAAAGAATGTTGCTAATGTTTTTTGACTCATCCAAATAATATCAACGGTATCTTTAATATGAAATGTTATGCTTTTTCCATTTGTTTTTTTTGTTAGCATTTGTGTATCAGATAGTTCGTTACTCATGGAGCTAAGTATACGGTATTAGTTTGTCTTTTTACTAGTCGTTTGTTTTTAAAAAACTCACATAAAAACTCACATTTCTGTTTGTTTTTTAATCTTTAAATTTGTAAGTTGTAATTAAGTTACTCAAAATGGTGATTTTTGTTTCTTAGTTTATTATTAGATGTTTTAGTGTTCTAATGTAGAGCGAATTGTATTGAGAATGCTTGTTCTTTAATTTTCCATTTAATGCCTAGGCCCCAACAGTGAAATTTGTATAGGAAGAATATGTTTTGTTTACGAAATTCTTGGGATTCTATTGTAAAAAATGATTCATATTCTAATTGGATTTTTTTGGTATGTTTTTTAATCTTTAAGCCTACTTCGTTGTTGATTAAGGCAAATTTTTGTTCGTGTTGAAAGGGGCTTAATCCTTTATTGATTATTTTTTGTAAATAGCTTACTTCTGGACTTAATAGTGTTTTTAATTTGAATTTGGTTATAAAAAATAGTCGATTCCAATGGTGTGTATTTGTGTATTGATTTATGTTTGTGTTGAGTTCTGGAATGATTTGTAATTTTTTTGTTAAGGTGATTTCTTTTGTTAACGAGTTTTGTAAGTGAATATGTTGTTTTTTTGTTAGAATCGTGTCATTTGTTGATTCTGTTGTTTTTGATATTGATAGTTGTGTATCGATAATGGTGTTGTAATAGTTTAATTTTGGAATTAAAAATTCTATTTTAGGGAGGTAATCTACCCAATAATTATAGAAAATTCCTTTTTTTTGTAATATAAAGTTTAGCTCATTATTTTCAAGTTGGTTTTGATAGAGAAATGGATTAATTAATTTATCTATTATATTTGTATTTAATTTTTTCTTTTTGTTTTTGTAAAAGGTTATTTTACTTATGGAGTATAAAGCTGTTGTTTGTATGACATTGTAATAATGGTATCGAATAGCTTGGGAAAAATATTTGTTTTTATAGATTGTATTACTACCTCCTATAATCCAATATAAATTTTCTGTGTAACCAATATCGGTTGTTCCTGATATATATTTGTTAAGCATATAGGATGATTTATAAATCGCATATTTACCCATGATGCTATTTTCTCCTAGTTCAGGAATATATTGATTTTTTCCTAAAATATTTTGAGTTTTTGTACCATAAGGGAAATATGGGATAGGAATTCGAAATGGCAAGAAATGAATATCAAGCCAATTTTTTCTTGCATTTATAATGCCAAGCATTGGGTAAACATCAATTTTTTCTGACTGGATGGCAATATGTTTTTCTTTTAAACTACAATTTGAAATGGAGGTGTTGTGTAGGGTTGCTTTTAAAGGGCTAATGGAAGCTCTTTCTGTTTTAAGGGTTAGTTTGTTGGATTTAATTGTGATATTTTTTGCATGGCCTTTATTTTTTTTGAAATTATATATTAATGAATCTGCTGTTAGGCTTTGTTGTTGATTGCTTAACTTTAAAAATGTAGGGAATTTGACTTCAGATAGTTTAGTATCATAGATAAAATTTTCAGTATACGTAGTTAGATTTTCATAACTTAAGATTACATTTGATGTTGCTTGTAAGCGATGATTATTTTTTTGAAAGATAATATTGTCTGCTTCTAGATCGATATTTTCTGGAAGCTGAGCAAAAAGTGTATTTGATAATGAGATAATAACTAAAAATGTTTTTAGCTTCATACCATTGGTTCTGGTACTGGGGGTTGAGGAGTAGGTGCTTTCATTACAGAAACAAAGGTAGATACTTGTTTTCTAAATCCTAGATCGATATTTCCGGTGGGTCCATTTCTGTGTTTTGCTATTACAAGCTGAACATTTGAAAACTCCAGATTTGATGCATCTACTTCATCGTTACGATGAATAAACATAATAAGATCAGCGGTTTGTTCGATCTCCCCTGATTCTCTTAAATCGGATAACATTGGACGTTTATCTTGTCTTTTTTCTATATCACGACTTAATTGGGATAATGCTATCACGGCTACATTTGATTCTTTAGCAAATGCCTTAATTTCTCGTACAATTTCAGAGACTTCATGATAGCGACTTTCAGACCGTTTTTTACTTCCTCGTAATAGTTGTAGATAGTCAATAATGACAATTTCTGGTTTTACTTTTAATTCAAGTCTTCTAAATTTTGCTTTTACTTCTAATGGAGATAGGTTGGGAGCATCGTCTATATAGATAGGGGCTTCTGATAATTTTCCAAAGGCTAAATTTAGGTCTCTATATTCATTATCTTTTAATGAGGAGGTTCTCATTCGTTTTGAATCTATTTTTGCTTCAGAGCATAATAATCTTACGGCTAATTGTTCTGAAGGCATTTCGCAACTAAAAATGGCAACTGGGACTTTGTTTTGAATAGCCATATGTTGGGCAAAGTTTAATGCTAAAGTTGTTTTTCCCATTGAAGGTCTTGCTGCTAGAATTACTAAATCACCCGGTTGAAAGCCTGATGTCATTTTGTCTAAATCGGGGTATCCTGTTGGAATTCCTGTTAGATTATCTTCGCCAGGGGTCGTTGTTTGAATTTTTTCAAAGACCGTATTTACGGCTTCTTTTAAGTGAATAAAGTTATCTTTAAAACTTTCTTTTGATAAATCAATGATGGCTTGTTGTGCTTCTTCTATTACCTCTTTGGGTTCATTGGTTTCGTCGAAGGCGTCTTTAATAATATTAGATCCAGCTGTAATTAATTTTCTTAATAAGGCTTTTTCGGCAACAATACTGGCATAATAATCTGCATTTGATGCAGTTGGAACACATTCTGTTAATTCAATTAAATAGGTTCTTCCTCCTATTTCAGATAATTTTTTTTCTTTTTTTAATTTATTGGATACGGTTAGCAAATCGATGGGTTCATGTTCGTTATAGAGGTCTACAATGGCTTCATAGATAGTTCCGTGAGAAGGTTTGTAAAATGAATTGGCATATACTTTTCCAATAATTAGTGAGATGGCTTCGCTGGAGATCATCATTGCTCCTAATAAGCTTTTTTCAGATTCTAGATCTTGAGGTTGTATTTTTTTTGGTGTTGCCATGATTGTTAATGGTAGTACAAATTGTCTTGCTTGACGATAGATTAGTATTGTTCACTTATGAGTATAATTTTTTGTTTTTGAACATAAAATTGTTCTATTTGTGAACATTTTTGTTGTTTTTTGTTGGCATTGTTTTTTCATTACCTATGGTGAAATTATTTTAGGAGGTGCCAATATGTGGCAAACAAAAAAACTGTCTTATCCGTCTTTAACATTTCTGGAT
>CETH01018840.1_pt1 | contig 11499 bp, 14 predicted proteins | sample 361461 | NCBI WGS metagenome assembly CETH01 (sample SAMEA2622695, study PRJEB7988) | marine metagenome | isolation source: saline water (ENVO:00002010), including
CCCATGATTTCTTAATGCACACCCCGCAGTTAAGCCAGATATCCCCGCTCCTATTATTGCAACACTCTGAATCATTTAAATTGTTTTTGATTTTATCTGTAGCTTATTTTCGGCTCTCTCTTTCTTCCTGGTCTTATCGTTCACTTGACCAACTAACTGGCCGCAGGCAGCCATTATGTCATCCCCCCTTGTTGAGCGAATTGTAGTTACGTAGCCCTTATCTTGAAGATATTTTTGAAAACGTTTTACTCTATTTCCAGACGGTCTCTTGTATTTTGATTGTGAGAAAGGATTGAAGGGAATTAAATTAATTTTACAATCAATTTGGGTTAAAAGCTCACATAACTCATTGGCAAGCTCTAGGCTATCATTAACTTCATCAATCAGTATATATTCAATAGTTGTTACTCTCTTATCCGAACAACCTTCTACATATCTTTTAACTGAATCTATTAGATCCTTTATAGGATATTTCTTGTTTATCGGAACCAATTTATTTCTCAATTCGTCGTTTGGTGCATGCAAGGAAACAGTTAAGGACACATCTGTTACTTTTCCTAAATCATCAATCCTAGGAACTATACCCGAAGTGCTTAGAGTAACTTTTCTTTTTGAAAGCCCATACGCATTGTCATCCATCATTAAATTCATCGCGTCCACTACAGGATCGAAATTTAATAGTGGCTCCCCCATGCCCATCATCACCACGTTTGTTATAGGTCTGTCATCTGGTGACCTTGGTACCCCAAAAGAATTAGCAGCTACCCAAACTTGGCCAATGATCTCATCTAAATTTAAATTTCTAGAAAAGCCTTGTTTCCCTGTAGCGCAAAAACTACAGTCTACAGCACAGCCTACTTGAGATGAAACACATAAAGTGGCTCTGTTTTTTTCAGGTATCAACACCATCTCTATAAGGTCTTTATCGCCTACGCTAATAACCCATTTTCTAGTTCCGTCTTTAGAGGTTTTCTCAAAGATAACTTCTGGTGCTTTTACGACACAATTATTTTCAAGCTTTTTCCTTAAGCTTTTAGACAAATCAGTCATTTGAGAAAAATCAGAGATGCCTCTTTGATGAATCCATTTCATTAGTTGCACGGCTCGAAATGGTTTTTCTTCAATAGAAACAAAAAACTCTTCTAGGTTTTTTTGATTTAAGCCTAAAAGATTCACGACATTTTGGTTTGAGATGCTTGCCATTTTAATTGCCTAGAGCTTCCGAAGGTATTTCCTTTCTTTTAATACGAGACCAAAATTGGGAAAGTATAAACAAATTGATGCAGCCCATTACCCCTGCAAACGTATAAGCCCAGATGTAATTTCCTTCTGTATCGAAGAAATAACCTCCTAAAAACCCTCCAAGACCCATCCCTATCCAACCAAAAAATGACGTGATGCTCATTGCTCTAGCAGCAAATTGTGCTGAAACCATTATTCTAGTACAAACTAAAATGCTAGACATAACACCAGAATAAGTAAAACCAAAAAAAGCTGCTAATAAATATACTCCCATCACGGAAGAGACCTGAGGAAACCATACAACTGATATTGTTTGGCCGAATGACATAAGAATATAGCCTGGCAAAGGTCCTATATAATCTCCCAGTATTCCTCCAAAAATTCTTCCAAAAGCACCACATATCATTAAGACCATTAGCACTTTGGTAGCAAATTCAACTGAGAAACCTTCATCAGTTAGTAATGGTACTAAGTGCATTATCGGCACGGACATACATACACAACAAAAGATTACAGCCACACTTATCCATATAACTACTTCTTTTTCTGAAATAGGAAAGCTTCTAGGTTCTGGTATAACTTGATCGCGAGCACTTTCCCTCCAGGGCGATTCTTTAATTAGAAGTGCGATTGGGAAGGCTATGACTGCGTAAATTAAAGCTAAGTTAACATAAGCGCTTTGCCATCCAGACGAGTCAATTAGATAGCCACTAAGATGAGGAATGAACGCTTGACCCACTGCTCCGCCAGAAGCTGCTATACCTAATGCTAAACCTGGATTCTCACGAAACCAAAAGCCGACATTTGCATAGAGAGGAGAAAATAACAAGGCGCTACCTAAGGCCCCAAATAAAAAATACAGAAGATAAAATTCAAACAAAGAATTCTGGTTACTTAATGCATATAAACAAAACGTCATAGCTGCAGCACCCAAAAGCCCAAACCAACGAGTACCATATTTGTCAGCTATCACTCCCCAGATAACTCCAAATAAAGCCGAGGCAAGAGACGCAACAGTATATGCCAGAGAAGTGGCTCCTCTGGTCCAACCAAAATCAGCTGAGATAGGTTTTAAAAAAACTGAAATTGATGCCATAGAGCCAAACGCAAGCCCGCTTAAAATAAAAACTACAAGAACCATTACCCATCCGTAGTTCAAAGACTCCAGCCTCAAAAGATTATTCGTATTGCCCATATTTCTTTTTTCTAAAAAACTTAAAGGTTATTTACTAATTTCATCTGCAACCCAGCTTATAGACCAATTGTGACCAAGTTTTCTGCCATTGTAAGTTTCTGGCAACCTTCTTACGTTACTTCCAAGAAGATCAATCTCTTGAGGATCAAAGTCTAAATCTTTAAAAGCACCATCAAGTTCTTTTATGGTTCTCCATTCATAAAAATCAACATTTTTATTTATTTCTGAGGGAGGCTTATAGAGACAAGGGGTGTTGCTTAATGAAATACCTGCTAAAGGTCCAGCTATTAAGTGCAAAGTTACTGGCACCTCATTAGTCCAGTCTGACGAAAACATGGAAGTTAGTATGGCACCGTAACTATGACCTACAATCACTACTTTTTTTAAACCTGGATTTAAATTCAACATCGATTCAATTGATGACTTTAACGATTGATATGATGGTTTGGGACAACCATTATCGTTCCATCGATAAAATGATGTTAGAGTCTCTGTATCATCCATGGTTTTTAAGGGATAGATCCATTCGTAACCTCTGCTTGCACTTCCGTGGACACCTATCAATAACGTACCTTGGTTTGCAGACTGTTCTTCGAGTAAATGCAAACCATAACTAACCGACATTAAACCCTCTCCCAAAGCAAAAACATCATCCTCTAGATTAAATCCCTTTAGACTTATGTCGATGGGTTCTGAACAAGAAGCTAGTATATAAAACAGAATCGCTGAGACAATTTTCTTAATTGCTTCCATGTCCTTTCCTCCAGGTCCAATTAGAATTAATTAAATAGTTCAAAATAGCCGCAACCGCTATCCCTATTAAGTTTGCCAAAATATCATGTATGCCTAAAACCGCAAATGTTAATAAGAAGGTTAAATAGTTAAAGCAAGCTGCTCCGCCGCTTGCTACATGAAACTGTAATAATCGCTTATATAAGCTCGAGGTAACTTTTCTCTTTTTAAATGTCCAAAAATTGTTAAGAAAAAAGTTGGACAACAAAGAAGATTCTATTGATATCAGTGGAGCAATAACCTCTGAAAGGCCAAAAAATCTAGTTAACACAATATAAATTCCGATGTTAACTAAAACACCAGAAAACCCGACAACCGAGTACTTAATAAAATCCTCTGCATTTCTAAAGCCTAATTTAGGTATGTTCAAAATGAACTCCATTTGGTCTCTAAAGGAAAGTTTAGAATCCCCTCCTTTTCTAGAAATGAATTTTATAGGTGTCTCCACAGTCTTTGCTCCTCTCCATATTAATTCGCATAAAAGTGAAGACTGAAAGGAATAACCTCTTGTCGAAAGGAAGCCTAAATCGCAATCTCTTAAATAAGTTGCTCTAATGGCTCTATAGCCTGAAGTACAGTCTTTAATTTGCCTAACACCTCCAGCATATCTGACCAATATATTGCCGATTTTGCTTATAAACTTTCTTCTAATAGAGAAATCAGGGGTAGCCCCTCCATCAATAAATCTAGATCCTATTACAAAATCATTACCTTCTTGTAATAATTCTAAAAATTTAGGAGCTAAACTTGGATCGTGTTGACCGTCTGCATCCATCTGGAATATAACCTCAGGGTCCAATTGATCCAGTGAGTATTTAAACCCTCTCTTATAGGCATCTCCTAGTCCTTTTTTTTCTCCAGTAATCATATGTAATTCAGAAAATTGATCTTTTAAATCCCTAACAATCTTCTGAGTTTTGTCAGAAGAATTGTCATCTACTACCAATACTTTTATAAGGTTTTGATTAGATTCTTGAAGTGAGAAAACAGATTCTATGCATTGCCTAATATTTGCTTCTTCGTTAAAAGTAGGCAAAACGAAACAGATACACTGTTTGTAAATCTTTTTAGATTTTATATCCATGAGTCTAACCACATCCTTGAATAAAAGTGCTCTGCAGAAATATCCAAACCTATCTGTATTGGCAACCAATAGATTGCTGAAGCGCCTATTAATAGCATTGAAACTATGTATAAGGCTTTATATTCAGTCTTTTCTTTTAAACTAATTTTGTAGAGTAAATAAGCCAAAGCAATAAAGCTGAAGCAGGCTGCGGCCTGATAGTGGTAAATAAAAGCTGATCTTGAGACCACCACCCAAGGAAGAAAATTGGCGTAATAACCTAAGAGAATAAAGGCAGTAGCAACAAAGTCTGGATCATATGTCTTTGATGAAATTACTTTTGAAAGAGAGTTAAGCCAGTTAAGAGACAATATGAAAATGGCTATTGAGGAAAGCAATGTAAGCGCAGGGTTTGGAAATAAATGGACTGCATTAAACACTGTTAGGCTGCCTCCAGAGGCATTCAGTATTTCTTGGGAAGAAAAGTAATAGGCCATAGGTCTAAGCATAATTGGCCAGGTAAACCAACTCGAACTGTAAGGATGTAATTTCTGCTCGACGTTATCCGTATGGTAAGAAGTCATTTGTAAGTGTCTATCTACTATATCCGAGCCATTGAAAAATAGATCTGGGATCCAAAATATTAGATATCCTATAAAAGGAACAAACAAAACAGACAAGAGACTGGTCTTAAATTTTTGTTCCGGGCTTTGCAATGCCTCGTATTGTTCTGGTTTAAACTGCTTGTTTAAAAACAAAAGGAATAAAACAAATAAAACACTCATTAACCAGAACCCTAATCCGTTCCATTTTATGGAAAAGGTTAAGCCCAATAAAAAGCTTCCAGTAAAGAGAAAAAGCAAATTACCCTTCCCTTTAAAATATTGAAGCAAAACAAGGACAGACAAAAGACCAAATAAAGATAAATATACGTTTATAAGGCCAAAACGAGAATCAACCAGCAAAGATCCGTCTAAAGCAAAAAATAATGCAGCTAGCAAAGCTATGTGTTTTTTATCAAACAGTTCGATGCATAGCCTGTAGGCCAAATAAATAATAGTGGTTCCAGCTATGACGTTTAACCATCTATAGCTAACGGGGTTTAAGTCTGATATGTTGACTCCTGAGGAAAGTACGGGCTCGGCCCAAGGCAAAAGATGATAAATATAGATGCTTAAGGATATTAAATAAGTACCAACAGGCGGATGAACTGAAAAGAATGTCTCTCCTAAAATATAATTTAAACCAAAGACAGGGTAAAAGACCTCATCAAAAGTTAGACCAGGAATGGTGCCTAAGTTAAATGAACGTAAGCAGAAGCCTAAGAAAATTGTGGCTAGCAGGAGCCAGTTATTCTTGAGAGCTGCCACAACTAATTTGATTAACCTTAATATTTATGAAAAGGTATACTAACAAGAAGATAAACATATGGGAGATAAAAATGTTTAAAAAATACAGTTTAATAAGTTTGGTAGGAATTGTTCTTAGCAATGGTTTGATGGCTTCTGAGCCTTACGGCTCACATTTATCAGCTAAATGGCAGATTTGGGCTTACTCCACGGCTGCACCTGATTTTATAGGAGAATTCGCAACGGTTAAAGGCGGCAACGGGGAAGTTTTAAGAGAAGGTACAAACGGATGGGTATGCTTGCCCTTTAATCCAATGCCTGAGAAAGGTTTTAAAACCCCTCATGATGCTAATCCAGCTTGCGCTGATGCCGCTTCTTTGGCCTGGGTTGATGCATATATGAATCAAACAATCCCTGAAATGGAAAGTGACGGGTGGATGTGGATGTTGCACGGAGATACTGGTGTAGATAACTTTAGGGCTTACTCTGAGGGAGACCGAGAGGGATCGGATCCAATTCATTTTATTGAATCAGGTCCACACCTAATGTTAATGCCTAAAGACCCAGCAAGCATGGAGGGACAAACAACTGAATTTACTTCAGGGGCTCCGTATGTGATGTTTAAAGGAACTCCATATGTTCACTTGATGATTCCGGTTGATGGGTATTATGATTATCAACCGAATTCAGCACCTAAGTAGATTTTAAAATAGAAAAAGGGCCTTATGGCCCTTTTTTTTATTTCAGAATTTCATTTTCTTTATTAAACATTGGGTATTCTTTTTCATCCCAAAAAACCTTCCCACTTTTCCCGCCTTTCTCTAACAAAACTAGCATTTTTGCTGTGGGGTAAGTTACTTGAGGGTCTTGTAGATGACTCATTTCCCTCCCCCAAATTTGGGTATTTGTTGGCCCCGGAATTAACATGTTAATTAAAATGTCTTCGTCAAATACTTCCTTAGCGGCCACTCTAGATGCAGACCAAATCCCCGCCTTAGCGGCTGCATATGCTGAAGTGGACGGCACGTTTGTTTCTGCGTTTCTTGAAATTGTATTAATAATCCTTCCATAACCTTGATTTCTCATATGTGGAATCGCATACCTCATTCCGTACACTGCCCCAAAAAGATGGACAGACACATGGTGTTCGAAACTACCATCAGGAAAATCTTCTAATTTATGACCAAATCCCATGCCGGCGTTGTTGAATAAAGCGTCTAGTTTCCCAGTTTCTTGTACCGCTATATTTATAAAACTTTCTACGTCTTTTGGGTTCGAAACATCTGCAACTACAGTAGTCACCCCTTGTCTATCTAGCTCCTGCAGTTTTTCTTCATCTCTATCGCAAGCTATTACTTTCGCCCCGTCGGCAGTAAACATTTCGGTCCATGCCCTGCCTATGCCATTAGCAGCTCCTGTAATAACTATGGTTTTTCCTTCTATCACTTTTTTAGGATAACTCAAGAGAGGCGTGAAATTCGATAAAATTATCTACTGTCAAATCTGGTCTCTGTAATACCGACCCATGCCCAACTCCCTCTAAAATTTTCAATTCTGCAGAGGGTAATCTGTCCAAGATTTCTTTGCTAGACCGAAGGTTAGGGTCATGGTCTCCTGTCATAATCATGATTGGTATGTTTAAGTCCTCTATCACATCAGATAAATTAAACTTGGAAGCGGCTGATAGGGACAATTGAGCAGTGTCGGGGTCATGGTGCTCATTCCATCCTAGTGGAAGTTCAAACCTAGGCACTCCTACCTTTTCTTGAATTGATAAAGCTTTTTTTGCCCCTTTTTTTTGTTCAGTTATATCGGCCATGCCAATGCTTGCATCACTAAAAACTGCTGAAAGAACTTTGTTAGGATTTAATGAGCAATAAGCTATTGCTGCCCTTGTGCCCCAGGCCATGCTCCAAACATGGTGTTTCTTAATATCAAGCTCTTTAAGAATAAAGTTAACATCTTTGGAATATTGTTCGAACGTAAATTGATCAGAGGGTTCAATATCTACTAAGCTCTGTCCTGCTCCTCTTATATCAAAAGCTACGCAAAAAAAACTGTCTTTTAAGTCTTTTAAAGCAGTGTCCCACATTCTTAAAGTGCACCCCGCCCCATGCCAAAGCAATAAAGCAGGGCTAGAAGAGTCACCACTTATTTCATAATTTAAGGTGACGCCTTCTGATTCAATGTGCATTTAGAAAACTAACCATCCATGTTGTGCAGGGCGCATAATTTATTGCCTGAAGGGTCTCGTAAATAAGCCAAATAGAATTTCATACCCATGCCTTCTCTTACGCCTGGAGGGTCTTCGCATGTAGAACCACCGCTATTTATGCCTGCTTCATGCCATGCATCAGCCTCTTCTGGGTTCTTTGCACTAAACCCAATGGTACTTCCGTTACCAATAGTTGCTTCTTGATCATCTATTGGTTCTGAAATTAAAAACATAATTCCGTCTAATAAGTACATGTATCTTTTATGGCCGGTTGGGTTTATAGACAATACGCCGGGTTCACAACCCATCGTGCCTAAAACCTTGTCATAAAATATTTTGGAAATCTCAATATCGTTAGCTCCTACCATTATGTGACTAAACATTTTTACTCCTGTTATTTTTTGAACAACACAACGTCTTTTTGGGGAATTTCGTAAGTCCAATTCATTATTGAAGCAATGACTTCAAATGTTTTGGGACTATAAAATGCCACATGCGTTGGGTCCTTTCTATAATACCATCGACCAAAATCTTTCTCATCAATCAAAAAAGCTGTCATTACCCCAAAAAGACCTTCCTTAACTAAGATCTTGTCTATCCTTTTAAACTCTTTAATGGGTTCAAAAAAATGCTCTAGGGTTTCTGTGCAGGTTATAAAATTATATGTTTTTGAAAAGACTCTCTCGTTATCAAAGAAAAATGGATCGTAAAGATCCACTTGATGGCCATCTTCTTTAAACATTTCAGCCAGAGCTGGACCGGGTCCACATCCAAAATCTAGACCTTTTGACCCATCTTTAAGCTTATCTTTCAAAGGTTTAAAAAGTTTTGATAAAAACAAACGGTAGTTTGAGTCATGCATATCATTGTTGTGTTGCTTGTAACGATCTTTCTCTTCCGAAGAGCTTAATCTAAATTTGGGGTCTAAAAAGATAAAGAGACAAGTTCTGCAATTCCAGTAAATCTTTTCATCTACTTCCAAAATTAGCTTTACGGCAGGATCGTCACAAATCAGACATTTCATTTGGTAAAGTCTTTATATCCTTTTTTTTGTAACCAGGATGAATAATCTTCACTATTTACCAAGTAAGACCAGTGTAAAAGAGATTGTTGTATTCTTGGACTAACATGCTCGCTAAAATCCACATCACAGCCATCTGCATGTATTTTTGAATAAATTGCATTCTTCCATCGGCCCTTTGGTCCGCAGAAAGCGGCCCATCTTTTAATCTGTCTTTCGTCATCTTCATGCCTTCTTCCTAAAAAATACTTACAATACCATTCGAACCACCCTCGAGGGTCATCAGGATGAATCCAGCCCTTAGCCTCCCATTCTTTCTGTGATTGACCTGACTTAACCTTAAACAAGTTAACATTAACTAAATACTTTTTGGATTTATAGGCCGACTCCTCTAGGCCCTTAAACCAGTCTTCAGGAAAGTCTTTGTGATCTATAAGCTCTGCGAAGTAAGTGCCACCAAAAATGCCTTTGCACAGCATTTCCTTTGGTGTCAACATTGGCCTAAATTTCATTTAGTATATTTTAGAGCTTAAAGAATTCTCCTTTTTGGATTCTTATATCTACTTTAGGAAGTCAACCACACTTATTAACCTTCTTGAAAGTTGGCGTCTATTGTTTTCGAGCTCCCCTTAATTGCATGCTCGTAAATTGCTACCTGAACCATAATGACAATGGGATAAAGAAAAAACATAGCAATCAAGCCTAATATTGGTATTAACGAGATCAGCTGTACGCCTAAAGACATAGCAAATATAGTTATAAAAACCTTCCAGAAGCCCACTTCATGAACTAGCTCTCTAGACTTACCTAAGGCCTCCATCGGGCTCAATCCTTTATCTACTAACAAATAGATTCCCAAAAACCAAGCTGCAGAAAGATATAAACCAGGAATAATCAAAAGCAAAAAGCCGATAGCCATTCCTAGACCTGCAATAACACAAAAGATCAATGACTTTAGCCACATTCCGTCTTTAAATCCCCATGAAATTGAATCGCCAACATCAACCTCTTCTCCTCTAGCGGTCCGTATAGTAAATCTGACAAGCCCCACTGCTAAAGAAGGAACAATCAACAAACCAATTAAGGTTATTGCCGAGATTGCTATTAATACTACATAAATAATAAAGTTAAAAAATATAGTCCAATACTCGGCTTTAGACAGTCTAAAGCCCTCTGAAAAAAATTCTTCTACCTTCATAACCGTACTCCTTTATTGCTTGTTTCTAATAATTAACACTATAGCTGTTATCTGAATAAATAACATAGAAGTTAATAACAAAATATTATGCACTCTTTCTATAATATAAAAGCCAACGTAAGCCCATCACCTACAGGAACCATAGACAGAGACACTCTTTCGTCTTGGGCCAAGAATTCATTCAGTTCTCTTATTGCCACTGTATCAACATCATTAATATCAGGGTTTATAACAGAGCCACTCCATAGCACGTTATCAATAGCCACAACTCCTCCCTTCTTCACAAGCTTTAAGCACATCTTGTAATAATCTAGGTAGTTAGCTTTGTCGGCGTCTATAAATGCGAAGTCAAAAGACCCTTCCAGCCCCTCATCTATCAATTCTTGTAATGTTTCTAATGCCGCACCTATTCTAAGATCTATCTTGTCAGCAACGCCCGCTTGTTCCCATTTCTTTCTACCAATGGTCGTCCATTCTTCAGAAATATCGCAAGCCACTATTTTCCCATCTTCGGGCAGAGCCAAAGCAACAGCCAAAGCACTATACCCAGTAAAGGTGCCTATCTCTATCGTTTTCTTGGCTGACATCAACCTTACTAAATTTGACATTAATGCGCCCTGTTCGGGACAAATCTGCATCATTGATTCTGGTAGTTTAGCTGTCTCTTCTCTTAACTCTCCAAGAACAGGGTGCTCTTTCATGCCTTTTTCCCAGAGATAGTCTCTTAACTCGTTGGTTAAATTTAGTATTCCTGTGGACATCTTGACTCCTTTCTAATTTAATCTATTAACTATACTTCTTTTTGAACCCAAGGGAGCATGTCGTTTTTGTACATATCGCCTTTGGGTTCAAAATCTTCAGGCTTATCTAGACTACAAATAGTTATATATGTGTACTCTGGATATTCATCAAGAAGACAAACAACAGGAGTTCCGCAATCCTGGCAAAAATACCTAGACCCGTGAGAAGAAGATATTATTTTTTTTGGCTCTCCTTGGGAATACTCAAAATCAGCTACAGGGATAGCCATCCAGGAAACATACGGAGCCCCCGAGATGCGTCTACACATTGAGCAATGACAATTTGAAGAAGGGAAATCGTTTATTGGAAATTTGTAACGAACAGATCCGCAAAAACAACCTCCTTCAATGAGTTCACTCATATCTTTCATTAATTAATATTTTCTAATAAAAAATTAACAGAATCTTTCATCGAAGATCTTCGGGCTTTCCAGTTTCCACCTAAATGAGCTCCTATCTTGGCTCTATCTTTAAACAGCTGGGCTCTTTCATGGGGTTCATTCATAAATGTTTTATTGCCCTCTTTGTCTTCATGGTAATGAGAACCATCTTTTCCAACATAAGTGTGTCTGCGTCCAACCGCTATGGCATTGGGTATATACATTACAGGGTCTATGGCATCAA
>CETH01044602.1_pt1 | contig 11498 bp, 10 predicted proteins | sample 361461 | NCBI WGS metagenome assembly CETH01 (sample SAMEA2622695, study PRJEB7988) | marine metagenome | isolation source: saline water (ENVO:00002010), including
TTGCAGCACCTAATGCATCTTTACCAATAGCAACATTATCACCACCAGAGGTGAGTGCATCTGCGGCATTTGATCCTAACACAACATTATGTGTGCCTGTAACAAGACCAGCACCTAATGCAAGACAACCTATTGCAATATTATTTGAACCAGTTAGAGAAGCACCAAATGCATTTTTTCCCATTATGATATTTTCACCACCAGAAGTAATTGCATCTCCTGCAGCTTCTCCGATTGCAATATTATTTGAACCAGCAACATCTGCACCACCTAATGCTTCCGCACCGATTCCAATATTATGATCTCCGACACCATCTGATACAGCAAGTGCGGATCTTCCGATTGCAATATTATCACAATTATCAGTAGCCGCACCTAATGCGTTTATTCCCAACGCAATATTACAAGCACCAGAAGTTATTGCATCTGCTGCATTTTTTCCAATTGCAATATTAACAGCACCAGTTGTGACTCCTGCACCAAGTGCAAGTTGTCCTATTGCAACGTTATCGTCACCAGATGTAGCTGCACCTAATGCGTTTAGTCCTGCAGCGATGTTACAAGTTCCTGTTCCATCAAGTGCATCTCCGGCGGTATAATCCAGTAAAATGTTCCCATTGGTAGGAATGGAACGTAGATTGGCAATTTCTCTAGCAGCAGACATAGTTATAATCCTCGTTTATATAAAAATTCTTTGAAATAAAGTTTTCTTTATATATTTATAACTCACGTAACTTTGATACCTTCTAAACCAGTTTTTTTGTTCTTTTCTTTCTGAAATTTGTCCCAACTCATTGCACCACTTGACTTTGAAACTGGTTTCTCTTGTGGGTCAGTATTTAGTTCTTTTTGTGCATCTTCTTCCACATCATACAACTTCATCTTGGCACGATCAATACCAACCACAAAGTTACGATTTTTCACAGGGTCATTATAACGATTTTTGAGTTGTTTGACTTTGATTTGATTGTGTTTCTCAAGTTCTTCAGTAGAGATAAGTGCAAACATAAAGTCAGCAGTTGCAGGAAGTCCAAATGATTCTGAAGTATCTTCCAATCCTACATCTGAGGACATAAACCCTGTCCGATTCAACTGAGTTGCAGAGACAATAGGAATATCCTCTTCAACTGCAAGACCACGGAGTTCTTCTGCTATAGCCTTGACTACGAAATAAGAACCGGCAGAGATGTTGTTGCGATAACGAGAAGACACACAAAGATTGAGATAGTCCATGAATAATATATCTGGTACAAACCCCCTCTTGATCTTCAGTTCGTTCAACAACGCACGAAAGTTATTCACGGATGCAGTTGCAGTTGGATACTCTTTGATTATCAGTTTCCCTTTGATTTTTTCTCTGAGTTTTCCAATCTTTTTCTCGTAGGATGTTTTAGGCATTTCCTTGAGAGTGTCCATCGTCACATTCATCAGATTTGCATCTATTCTTTCTGCGATTCGTTCTTCTGCCATTTCAAGAGTGACATACAGAACATTCTTGTTTTCAGAAAGACAACTTGCAGCCATGTGACACATAAACAACGACTTACCAACACCAGTTCCAGCAAGTGCAACATTCAACGTTTTTCTTGGAAGACCACCAGTAGTAATCTTGTTGAAGTATTCCAAGTCAAACGGAATCTTTTCTTCTTTCTTACGATAGAACTGAAATCGTTCATCTGCATTGTCAATGTAATCGTGTCCGATATGAACATCAAAACTTACACCAAGTGCATCAGCAAGTATGGAAGGAATAGCATCTTTGGTTTCTTTTGTTGTTTTGTTTTCATCAAAGATTGCAATCGAATTGATTATCGCATTATAGAGTGCTTTATCTTGACAGAACTTTTCACTTTTTTCCATCAACCAATTCATATCAGTTGTCACTGTCTCGTCTTTGTAATCTTTCTCGATTGTTTCCAGTGACTCCATTGCAGATTTCAACTGTTCTTCTGCAATGTCATTCCTTCCATTTAACTCAATACCAAGAGCCTCAATAGATGGTTGCTTTGTATACTTGTCAAAATACTTTCGTATCTCTTCAAATATCAAGCGATCAGAAAATGTCGTAAAATACTCATCACGAAAAAATGGTAGTGTTTTTCTCGTATAATCTTCGTCAAAAATTAGGTTTCTTAGGATAGTGTCTTCCAGTTTTTCCATTTAGCCTTTCTTGTTAAGAACAGGTTTGCTGAAATCGTATCTTCTAGTTTTTCCATCCTCTGATTCTTCCTTTCGTCTTTCAAGTTCTTGATCTAAGATGTCAATGAATACTTCTCCGAGCATTCGTTCAAACTTCTCACCTTCTTCATCACTAAACTCTTTGTCCATCATGTCAGGTGGAATACCAATCATGTCATACTCAAAACGACATTTAGTAGAACCATCATCATTCTCTTCATCCGCCATTTGGAACTTACCATATGCAACTGTAATTCCTGCAAATGGACCTTTCTCTATGAAAACACAAGGTCTATCTTTCCCCTCTGGGTCTTCACTCATCAGACGATACGAGCTCTTCAACTGCTCCTTCGTCATCTCCACTTGTTCTTCCATAAGTATACTCCGTTTGAGTGTAATTGTCAATCTTATTCAACACTTCTTCAGTAAAGTATTTGTCAGGATTTGAGAGTATTTGTTTTCCAAAAAGTTTTGTACCATCTGATAATTCGTATCGTGTTGCAACCTTCTTGAACACTCCTGCAGCTTCTGCCATTTCCAACAAACCATAATACTTATGTAGTCCATCTTTATACGTCAACAGAACGTCAACCATCTTGTTTTCTTTAGTCATTCTGGACTTTTGCATCTTGCAGTGAATGATGTTCCCGATTACTTCTGTTCCTTCTTTCTCTTTTCTTTTGGACAGGAACACAATAGATGAAGCTGCATACTGAACAGCAGAACCACCACCCATTACCTTTTGTGGATACATAGAACCAATCTGGTCATAGACATGATTCGTTACAATGAATGGGACATTTGCTTTTGCGAGCATCAAAGTGAGAACACGAAATGCACCTTTTAAAACCTGTGCCTTTGTCATGTCACGAACCACTTTACCATCCGTCATATCACCAAGTTCCTTTTCAGTTGATAACATACCAAGTGAGTCCAGACACATCATCAAAGGTGGTCTGTCTGCTTCGTGAACCTCTGTATGTTTTTCAAGAATCTTGACTGCTTGCATACGGAACTCTTCTACAGTAGAAACAGGAATGTGAATCACTCTGTTCACATCAATTTCTCTTTCACGTAGCATATCACTTGTCAATGCAGATTCCGATTCAAAGTAAATCACTCCTGCTTTTTCGTTCATGTCCAGAAACCTCTTTACAAGTCCAAGTGTAAAGAAAGTTTTACCAGTTGCAGATTCTCCTGCGATTGCAGTGATTTTATTTGCGGGCAATCCACCATAAATTGAACCAGACAAAAGAGCGTTGAATACGTAAGAACCTGTGTCTATGAACTGTTCAACGTCACCACCAAAAATCCCATCGTCAACGAGATTTGCAAACTCATTACCAGATACTTTTGCTAATTCTTTCAGATAACTCATGTATTATTTTCCTTTTAATTTCTTAAACATTTCCCAAGTGAGGATTTTGAAATCACTCGTTTCTTCTTTTTGTTCTTCATACTCTGCCACGTTGTCTTTATCTATCACCTCCTTATCAGACAAATCGGGCATGACTGTTACAATTTTAGTGTTCTTCTTCTTTTCTGTTCTGTAATCTCTCAAAGTGATATTAGCTGCAATCACTAACACAACTGCAAGAGGATCAAAAACAAAGATGAGAAGTATGATTATCCAACGAACGGCCTCTTCAAGTTCACTCTCACTTGCATCATCATATAACATCTCAGCAATATAACGAATAGGTCCAACTTCCACTTCTGCAAGATTCAGTTTAGTTTTCAATTCATACTTCTCATCTGTCAAATCATCAATCTCTCTTTCCAGAGTATCGATTCTTGATTTCAACAATGTCGTTTCATTATCACTTTCTGCAATCTTATTCAATCCCCTTGTGACTGCACCTAGTTCAATGTATCTTTCTAACGCTTTGTCTAGTATTTCTAATCTTCCCTCATATCTCCCTATTTGTTCTTGTTTCTGTTCTGTCTTGATTTCTATTCTTTCTATTCTCTCTTCCAACAAGGCGGTTGGGTTTGATTGTTGAATATGTGCCCGTGAAAGAAACCCAAATATTCCTAGTGATGTTATGAACATCAACACCAGAACTGCAAAGATGAAATACACCTTCATCATGAATGCAGTTATTTTCCAGTTTTGAAAGGTCCAACTTGCAACGACAAGTTTTCCCACTTCCAGAACTACACCCATAATTGCAATAGCAGTAGTCGCTCCTGCAAATATTGCCATTAACCCGACAATAGAGTAATAAGCTGCAACTGTTGATATTGCAAGTGCAACAAAAAGTGTCAATAAACCGAAAAACATTAACCGAAAAAGTCCTCTAAGGTTGGTCTATCTTTGAGATTTGGTAAGTCATTCATTAGTTTACTCCAAAATATTCTAACTTTAGGTTGACCATTTACAATTTCATTTTTAACACTTTTTAGATGATTGTTTAAGTCATTGTAATTTTCTTCTTTATCCAAAGTTTCAATATAATTTGGAAATCTATTTTTTATCATTTGCAAACCACCTTTGACTTCATCCACTGTTCTAAAAGTACTACACCCACCATCAGACCCAAAATCCGTGCTGTAGAGAAATTCATCAAACTTTCCTATTTTATAACCCCTACTTAATATTTCCATATTAATTAAGATGTCCTCAACTGTACAATGAGGGTTACTGGTATAAGAAAAATCAATTTCATCAATAAACTCACTGAATATTTGACCATCAATAGAATATGCATTATAAACCCCACCACCCACATTACTACTCGCTTCTTGAGCTGGTGGCATGTATTCTAATCTTGTTCCACACAATATTATGCCTTCATCGTGTTTTTGTTCAAACGATTGTATCATATCATCATAATCAGAATCAATAAAATCTCTTTTAGATTTTTCCATATTTGATTCAAGTCCATAATATCTTCTATTCCTTCTTTTGAAGGTAATATCATCATCAATAATCATGTATCTTTTTTTACCAGCTAGACGATATATCAATTCTCTTGTTTTTGCTATTCCAATGTCATTGTCAACCACATGATATTCACAATCATAGTCATACAAATGTTTCTCCTTTTCTTGGATCACCATGACAGTAATATTTTTCCATTTTTGTGGAAGATGATTAAATGTTATTTGATTGTCGTGTCTGCCTAAAGTAGGTATGTATATTTTATCCAAAGAAATCCTCCAAAGTTGATAGTCGTTCAGTTTTCCAACCTACTGAGTTCATTACAGAGCTCATCGGTTCAATGAATGCTTTATTAAACTGTAATTCATAATCAATGTAATCCTTCAAGTCAAATTCATGTGGAAGATTGTTTAGTATCGCAATGACAGTATCTCCAACTGGATTTGGTTTTTTGAGATATGCAAACTTAATTTTTTCACCATCCTTGATTGTTGGATAGGAGTTCATCAGTTTCATCTCCTTGAGCATTTTATTGTAAATCAATGCACCCTTCACATGAATCGGAGTTCCTTTCTTGTAAAGTTGTGCTGAATCATAATACTTATCAAGACCACGAACAGACCTTGGAAAGAAGATGTCTTCTGCCTCAAGTGTAGAAAACTCTTCCTTGAACTGTTCAATATAGTTGATTGCATCATCTTCCGTTCCACTCATAATAATCTTGAAAATGTCTTTCATCTTGATTTTACAAGCAGCAGGAGTTGAGGAACGAATCGCTTCAATACCCATAATCTTCAGTTGTGGCTCTTCGTACCTCACTCCCTCTGAATCAAAGACATTCATAATATAGCGTTTTTTTGCAGTCCAAACAGCTCGGTCTGCAATGTTTTCACGTTTCATCACCATCTTCTGTTGAAATGCGTTGACATAATCAGCAAGACGGACGTAAGATTTTTCAATGATATCTTCAAGTTTATCTTCACATACCTTGTCGAGAAAGTCAATCACTTTGGTCTTGTCTTCAATCTTCTCACCAAACACTTTCTTTACCAAGTCATCCATACGAATGTAGACGGAATCAGTATCAACTGCAACAACATAATCTTTTGTTTCTTTTGGCTTGAGTAGGTCATTTAGATACTCGTTTATTTCTTTCTCAACCCAACGTATAGACAACTGACCAGATGTCGTCACTGCTTCTGCAACTCTCTGGTCAAAATAACGAAAGTGCTCGTTACCCATGGCACCGAAAGCAGAGTTGAGAGTGATCTTGAGGTTGAGTTGCATATTATGATACTTTGAGATAAGATTGTTCAAGTCATGTCTCTTCACAGGATCTTTCTCTTTCTGCAACTCTTTCTTTGTCTCAATCATCAGCTTCTTATACTTCACTCTATCATTGTAAATCTTCTCCATCATCTCTGGAAGAAAACCTTGTCTATCAGTTCGATAGAATTCATTGTTGGGAGTGTAAGTAACACCAAACTGTTTGAGAGAACTCAAGTCCAGCTCTTCAGTCAATAGACCATCCACTCTGGGATACCTATTTTTGATAGTTTGCAACTCCATCGGTAACTCTTGTGTGATAAGAGTTTCTGGTGATAGATTGTATTGCATGATGAGATGAGGATACAAACTATTCAGATCAAAGTTGACAACCCAATCATGAGCTCCAAGGATTGGGTCTTTGACAAATGCACCTTCAAATTCTGATGATTTGTGTGCAGACCGCTTTGGTGGAATGACAATACCTTTGCGAAGAAGATGATTGAATATCAGAGTGTCCCACATACGAACCTGTCCGAAGCAGTTTCCGTAGTTGACCTTGCAAAGATACGCAAGTGAAACAATCATCTCAAGGAGTTTCAGTTTACCTTCAAGACGTTCAACCAACTCCACATCTTTGATATTGTATTCAATGAACTTCTGATAGTCATTCTTATAGAGTAGATGCAACGTGCCTTGTTCAGAGTAGTCAAGTTTGCGCTCTCCTAGTTCCACACTTGCGATGTGATCAAGACGATAAGATTCTTGCGGAGAGTAGATAAACTTACGATACATCAACAAATAGTCAAGAGTTTCAACGCCCACGATTTCGTAAGCTTGAAGTTCTTTACCCCCCATTCCGTACATCGTGTACTCATTGACCTTTCTCCACGGAGACAACAAACGATATGGATTTTTGACAACATCGAAAAGACGTTTTGCACGATTGACAAGATAGGGAATATCAAATGTCTCTACGTTCCATCCTGTGAGAATATCTGGTGACTCTTTGTCCCAAATCTCAAAGAACTTTTCCAACATGGAACGTTCACTCTCAAATCGAAAATAGAAAACATCGTCCCTGTCATTGACAAACTCATCAGTGCCAAAGACATAAACTTTTTTACCAATCTTGAGAGTAATAGCTGTAACTTGTTCGTTTGCGGTTTCTATGTTTGGAAAACCATGTTCTGAACCAGTTTCAATGTCTAGGTAAGCAATACGAATCTGTGAGAAGTCGTAGTCAATGTGTTCTTCTGGAAAGTGTTCTGCAATGAAAGAGAACTCAAACTTATTATTACCATGAATCTCAAAGTTCTCAACTTCACTATACTTGCGAATGAAGTCACGACACTCTTTGATGCTACCTGGGCGAATCTCACCCATAAGTTGACCATCAAGTGTTTTGAATTTACCTTGATTGTTTTTGGCAGGAATGTAGAGAGGCGGTTTGTACTCTATACGATCTTTAAACCGCCTCCCATCACTGGAGACACCTCTGAATAGAATGTGATTTCCGATACATACAACATTTGTATAAAAACTCATTATTTGTCTAGGTTAAAGATTCTAACGTAATTCACTTCTAACTTATCTAATCTAGTATAACATAATAGAATCTGTTTGTCAATCCAATTCTTTTTAGAACTGAACTGGTGTAACATAAACAAAATCTGTAAATAACTCAACCAAATATACTTCATAATCTCCTTTCGTAATTACGAGAGAAGACCATCCTTATATTGAGTTTTTCCGTTTACTCTCAATGCCGTCATTGCTTTATTACGATTACTTCCATCTTTTCTATACGAACAATGCACCCATCCACTATGTGGATCTTTACCATCATAAAACTCAAGAATAAGTTGGTCAAAATCAAGATTGGCTTCAATCCAGTGTGCAATATCTGGATTGGATATTTTGGATGACTCAAAATCCGCCGCTTCACCATTACAATGTTGGCTCGTCCCTGAACCGCCAACCGCCTTGTTAAGTGCAGGACCACGATAGCCGCTGTTGATGCGAATGGGTCCATACTCTTCCCTGAGTGGTTGCAATATGTGATTACAGAGATTCACCAAATTGATAATGTGTTCCATAGTCGGCGTGTTGGTAAGTCCTAATCTCTCTGCTGTTGAACTTTTCGTCATTTCTTTCAATGCGAAATTTTTTGTAAGATACATTGACATTTTTTCCTAACTTTGTATAACTTCTACTGCTCTGGAATTTGGGTCAAATCTAACTTTCAAATCAATTTCAATTGGAAGAAGTTGTCCGTCTTTCATCGGAACTGGTAGTTTACCTTCCGCTGCTGCTTGAAGTGCTTCTTCAGCGGACTGATGTGGATGATTTGGGTCATCCGCAATAATTTTGTCAAGTTCTTCTTTTGCATCATCTGGTAACAAATCATCTAACATTTTACCCACATGATCTTTTGCTAAGTTCTGAGCCTTGTCAACTACTAACCCAGACACAACATTGAATAGCATTCCTGCTAATGGTAACATAAAACCCCCTCAAATAGTTAAAATAAAAAAATACCCCATCAAAGTATATATCTCTGATGGGGTTTTGAGGATTACTTATCCTTGTGGTCAATCACCTTTGAGTGATTTTTAATTGGGATAAGCCGAGGTTTCTTTTCCTCTGGAATCACTTTTTCAAGTGAAATATTCAGAAGACCATTTTGGAATTCTGCACCCCTTACAACCATATCGTCTGAAAGGGTCCATTTACGAGAAAACGCTCTTCTCGCAATTCCACGATGAACATACTTGTTGTCATCTGAGGTTTTGTCTTCTGTTGAACGGACAGTAAGTATCCCATCCGCTACTTCAACTTCAATATCATCTTCGGAAAACCCTGCAAGGGCTACCTCAATGACATAATTGTACTCATCCACTTTACGAATATTGTAAGGCGGAAAACTCTCTTGTTGTGAAGTTGGAAACGACATCAGACGATTGAACATAGAGTCAAACCCTACGGAAAGACCCATGAACTTTTCTAAGTCGCCTGCTGTGAAATGTGAATGATGTGCTAGTTGTACCATAATACCTCCTTATAAAGCAAGGTTGGTTGTAAGAAGATTCGTCCCGAAGCACACGGCAACGAATCGGTGAGATGAGATTTCCAAACTGGACAACCTCATGTAAAACTATTTATGCAATTTCTTCTAATTTAAGATTCAAAATTTCTTCATTGAAATTTTCTGAATTTTTCAATATATCTTTTCCATGTTGTGGACAAGTTATACAAGTACACTCTAACGGATGTATCTCCGTGTTCTTTTCTTTTTCTTTTTCAAACATCTGTTTGAATAATTTAAAATCAGAATAGTATTCTCTTAAATAAACTTCGAGTTGTCCATGCACATCACTATCTCCTGTGAGATACCAAACTTTAAATTTGTTATTTTTGAAAAGAATTTTTTCAATTTCTTTAGATAAATTATTTTCGTTATTGAGCTTTAATCTAACTACCAACTTCGCAATATCTTTAGGAGATAGAGGATTGTTATTTAAGTCACATAAACCAGTAAACAATCTAACCACTCTTGTAATTGCTTGAATGACTGATTCAAAATTTTTCGCAGTTGGATACTTCGCCATCAAGTCAGTGTGTTCGCTCAACCCTAATGCACCGCAAAGTGGTGGATGGTTCCATCCCCTCAACCTTTTTCTTTTCAAGACAATATTAGGGATTCCCTTGTCTTCATCATCAATGACATCTTCTACTTCATGCAATTCAAGATCATCTTTCATTTTACCACCTTGAAAAACATAATATTTATCATCAGTGTATAACGCATGATCCATCAACTTTTCGACCATATACTTTGTAACATCTTCACTTTTTACAAACTTTGCACCTATCTTGGTTTTGTCATCACTCCCGCTTAAGATAATGTTACTTCTTTTTCTTGTGTCAATCTTAACATTAAATCTTTTCAAAAGATGATCTAGTTCTTCTGATTTTTGTATGTTAAATGAATTTAAATCAGTAACATATTTGTGTGCTTTATCGATCAACTTATTATAATTCTGCAAAGTTTCTGTTTCTATACCATCATAATAAGATCCGTATAATGTGTCTTCTGACTTTGGCACGTATTTACTCAATGTTTTCATTTCCCATATTTCTTCACCACCACCATATTCAGTTTTCTTACTATAATTGTCATCTTGACTTTGAGAAAGCCCAGGAAGAACAGCTCCTTTTTTTAGTGGAACTATTTGTTTCATGTTGTATTTTGGTGTTCCATCCAATCCCATAACCAAAGAGTTAATCACAGAATCATGTTTTTGAGTACTATTAACAAGGTCTACAAGCGCTGGCATGTAAGATATTAAATCTGAATTGTCATTGACAAATGAACTTTTTGAAGAAAATTTAAGATTTATTTCATTATTAGGTGAAGATACTCCACATTCATCTAAAATAAATTTAACTAAAATTTTATGCTCTGGGTATTGATAGGAAATATTGTCAATAACAGCATCAAATAAACTTTTAGTAATTGGTTTACATCGTTTTAATTTTTTTCCTGCATTTATCAACGCTTGATTAACATTTATGACCGCACCTTTTTTTCCTCTAAAAAAGTTTTTCACTTTTTTGAGAGTTTGTATTTGTTTTCTCATCCGAGAACTACCTTCCAAATCAATGAAACATACTGGTTCTATGTTTGTCATATCTTGCAAACCATGCGATACCTGAGATTTTAAAGTTATTGAATCTGGATTTACCATAACAACCAAAGTAAAAATATCATGCTCAAATAAAACTTCTGTTATAGATGGAATGTAAGCATGAATTGCCATTGTTGACTTACCAGAATTTGGTATTGCCTCATATACTGAAAATTTTCTTGAATTTGAAACATCGTCTAAATTATAAAAACTTTTTGGTTTATCAAATTCTTTTATTGTTTCATTAAAATCATCTGCTAACAAAACGTCAACTCTCATTCTTTCATCCCAAGAACCTTTTCGGACATGATTCTGATAACTCATTTCGTAATCGTATATTAACTTTTTCTTTTCTTCAATATTCATATTGTATCTCCAAAGTGTTATAGTATAATAATATCATTTTGACAACTCATTGTCAAGTTTTTTCTTTATTTTTTTCCATCCGAACCGAATGGTAAATGCGAGTCCTCAAAGAC
>CETH01164098.1_pt1 | contig 11485 bp, 8 predicted proteins | sample 361461 | NCBI WGS metagenome assembly CETH01 (sample SAMEA2622695, study PRJEB7988) | marine metagenome | isolation source: saline water (ENVO:00002010), including
CATCATAACCGGCATCATTATATGAATTAGAAGTACCAGTATTAGGTGTATTTTTTTTAGGGTTATTATCCATTTATATATATATATATATATATAAAATTATGATATATATTAATTTCTTATTTGCGAGGACGACCTCTTGTTTTTGATTTTGGTGTTTTTTGTATTTTTTATAAATATTTTAATTATATAAAAATAAAATTAAAATATTATTCTATATTTATCTTCTGCGAGTTTTGCGACTTCTACGCGCTCTTTTTCCTTTGCGGGATTTACGAACTTTGCGTGATTTTCTAACTTTAGACATTCTTTTTCTTCTTCTTTTACCGCCATCCATAGGTGGAAGTGGTTCTTCATCAACAGAAGCTGGACCAGCCTCAAAATTCTCAAGCATATCAAAAGCCATTTTTATATATATATAATATATTTTTTTTTACTAAATAAAAATATTATTTTATTTGTTTTGTTTTGTTTTTTTTATTTTTTTATTTTTTTGTTTTTTTGTTTTTTTTGTTTTTTTTGTTTTTTTTGTTTTTTTTTTATTATTTTCTAATTCAGAAGGTATATATCTTAAGAAATTTTTATCATATTCTCTACAACCACTTTTACAATTTTTTTCACGCAGTTCTTTATATTTTTTTGATTTATTAGATCTAATATCTTCTAAAGAAACATGGGTACCATAACATGTTATACTAAACCTTTTTAATAAACCTTTTTGTTCTAATCTATTCCTAAATTGAACTTTAAATAAATATTCAGACATACATAATAATCTATTAACATCATAGTAAGGTCTATTAGCATATATAAAAGCTAAATAAAAACTTAACATAGTATCTATTGTTGCTATTTTTAATTTAACTCCATTAATATTAATAATATTATAACTATGACATGAATTAGTATTATATATATAACATAATACATCAATTTTATCGTTATTTTTTATAATAATTTCATAATGTTCGCTTACAAATTCTCCTATAGGTTTTTTTTTATTTATTACTATATTATGAAAACCTTCATAAATAAGTTGTTCTTTAATAATTTTAGAACTAACTTTAGCATCTTCTGATAAAATATCAAAATCTGGAATATTAGATATTTGTTTTTTCTCTTTATCAGGCATATAATTTCCATATAAACTTGCAGCATATCCACCAAAAAAAATTAAACCTTGATTGATTATGGAATTTCTAACAATTTTATAAATTTTACCATAATCGGTTTCCTTATCTTCATATTCCCTAGAAAAATCAACATTTTTACAATTAATACCCTTTAAAGGATAATGTTTATTTAATAATATTAATCTTTTTAATACTTTTTCCCAACGATTAACATCACCCATAGGTCTAGATAATTCTAAATACATTGCCATTCTTAAAAAATTGGGCGGACAATAAGAAATAGCATTTATTTTAATTGAATTTTTCTTTAAATTTTTAAATATAATTTTATCTATATTTGTAATATCTGCAACTGGAATAAAATTAACATAAACTTTATATGTTCCAGGATGTATAGCAGCTTTAGCTTCAACTTCTTTATAACCATGTTTATAATAAACATTTGCTAAATTTTTTGCTAATGAAAGTGCATTTGTACTAAAAAAATCATAATCTGGTATTTCAATATTTTTATTATAAAATCTGTCTTGTTCTGGTATAATATTATTAACTGCAGTTCCGCCATAACAAATACAATCATTTTTTCTTATAAAATTTTCTAAAATTTCAATTATAATTTTTATATCATCAGAACGGAGCAATTTTTGTCCTAAAATAGCTGTAGCACTATCTATAGAATTTCTTAATATATATAATTCTTTTTCATGTAACGAAATATCTTTCATTATATATATAAATAAATAATTTAAATAAAAAATTTATATAAATTATTTCTCTATTAAAGTAAATTAATTAAAGATTAGCACATAAATTTCTGTATTCAGTATTATTAGCCACAGCATGTTCGCAATTACCTAATACAGTATCCATTGATTGTCCTGCCTCTCCTCTACCCCAACGCATAATTGGTGTTTCAACACCATCTCTTGTACAAAATATATAGATTGCTTCCTGATTGCGATTATAGGGATCAGTTATTTTCCTACATTGAGGTGTTGGAGGTGGAATATTATAACATACAGGTGGTTCACATGGATTACGGACGCTGCGAGTTTGGTCGGCCGGTAGATAGGCCTTGTTAGGATCGGGGTCGCGATCATCCCTCCTATATCCGACTTGTGCCTTATTAAAAGATTCTGTAGTATGATTTATCTCTCCGTTTTGACCGAGACCTTCCATACTATCTGTTTTACATGCCCATTGTACTTTAGCATATTCATTTTCTAATAAAAGGTCTCGTCGTGCCGGTACAGGATTATTTGCCATAGATGGTGCTATATTTAACCATCGTACATTATGTCTAGGATTTGTCTCGTCCTGTATCAGCGGCCATAATAGTTGATCCAATCTTTGGTTAGGAACACTATAAATATTACAAGCATATTGTCCATTACCACCACAATCAAGAAATGCATCCATACCTTGCCTGGTTCCATCCGATTTGAGTGTGTCGATATTCTTCCATTCCATGTGATTTTCAAGGGCGCCAGGAGACGAATTTGTACCAGTCAGAACTTGTGAGTTGTGCAAACAAGTAGGTTGGCTGTTTAATGTTACACCTGGTGTTATTTCAGCAGGTGGCCTATGATCATTGCGTAATCCTTCTGGTTTAATAACAAATGAGAATCCACCTTTATCTTTAAATAGTTTAGAATATGAAGTTAAATTATTATCAATATTTTGAAATTTCATAGCAATAAATTGACAACCATTATCAAATGCTAATAATGGGTCAAAATTTTTTAAATTATTATCTAGATTAGGTAAAATAAACATCATATTTCTTTTAGAATCATCAATTATTAAAGCATTATTGTTTCCTGCAGCAACAAGTTTTTCATAACGAAGAAGTCTAAGTTTATCGCCTCCAGAAAAAATATTAACATAATTAGATAAACTACTAGTTTGAAGAGTATTTTTGTGATTAGTATTTACCATAATTATAAATTTTTGGGCGATAGCTACATTTCCAATATTTAATGACATTAAAGTATCTACATTATTAGGATCTTTATAATTATATTTAGTTTTATCTATAATTTTATTTGATAAAAATTCTTGGATATAGTCTCCCATTTTATCATAAATAATTTTATTTTCGCTCATAATTCTAAAATGTAAAAACATAGGGTCGTGGGTACAATTGGTTGTTGCAGGATTAAAACAATCATTTTTTAATTTCTGTATTATATGCTTAAAATATAATACATTATATGTTTCTTTAATATTATTATTATTAGCAGTAGATGCAGCAATAACAGGTTCATTTTGATAAGAATATATTTCAAAATCAAGACATCTAGCACCAAGTTCTATACATTTTGTTAATGCACATTCATTTACAAAATTATTTTTATAACCATCACCACAACAAGCATTATAAGCAGTTTTAATATAATAATTTTTAACTAAACATTTATATTCATTATCAAAAAAATTACTATTACTGATTTCTTGAGTCTCAGAAGAAAATTCTTTTGCGCTTGATTTAATAGTAAAGTTATTATTTAAAAAAGTATTAGTTTTAAAAGAATGTATTTTTCCTTGATATTTGTCTGTTAAATTCTGACATGCAGCGTCCTTTTTGCTTAAAGTATTATATATCCAACTAATAACTAGAAAAAATATAAAAATAATAACTATAATAGATATAATAATATATATTTCAGATTCATTATTATTAGAAAATGTAGATGATAATTTGTTACTAGAAATTTTAACTATTTCATTAAATGAACCTTTTAATTTATTAAAATTTTCATTCATATTAATATTAATATAATATTATATAATATAATCAGTAAAATTATTTTATAATAAAAATAATTATTATTATAATTATTAATATATAATAATAATGGCAGGTGGTTTATTAAATTTAATAGCAATAGGAAATCAAAATTTAATATTAAATGGTAACCCAACAAAATCATTTTTTAAAAGCAAATATGTTAAATATACAAATTTTGGATTACAAAAATTTAGAGTGGAACAACAAGGACAAACAAATATTCATTTAACACAAAAAACAAATATAAGTTTTAAAATTCCTAGATATGGAGATTTATTAATGGACACATATTTAGTTATTACATTACCTAATATATGGAGTCCTATATATAAATATTCAGATACTGAATATAGACCATATGAATTTCAATGGATTAAAAATATAGGTAGTCAAATAATAGATGAAGTAAATTTAACAATAGGAGGTCATTTAATTCAAAAATTTTCAGGTTCTTATTTACAAAATATGGTAGAACGTGATTTTTATAATAAGAAAGAATCATTTGATATTATGACTGGAAATATATCAGAATTGAATGACCCAGCCAATTATTCAAATAGAGAAAATAATTATCCTAATGCATTTAAATTAGATGACGTTCAATTAGACGGTGTAGAACCATCAATACATAGTCATACATTATATATTCCATTAAATACTTGGTTTACATTATTAACAACTATGGCTTTACCTTTGATATGTTTACAATATGCAGAATTGGAAATAAATTTTACATTAAGACCAATTCAAGAATTATTTACAATAAAAGATATAATATATGATTCTGTTGTTAATTATAATAATGAAATACCTAGAATTCAAGCTACACAAAATAAAGATACACGTTATGGATTTTATAGATTTATACAAGAACCACCTTATAAAGATATATCAAATGAAACAATTTATCCAGATCAGAGAACAAATATTAATATAGACATTCATTTAATGACTACTCAATGTTTCTTAGATAATGAAGAAAGAATATTATTTGCCAATAATAGTCAAGATTATTTAATAAAGGAAGTTTATGAATATAAATATGAGAAAATTAATAAATCCACTAAAGTTAATTTAGAAAGTAATGGATTAGTTTCAAATTGGATGTGGTTCGTTCAACGTAATGATGTTTATAAAAGAAATGAATGGTCTAATTATACAAATTGGCCTTATGAAAATATAATACCTAATAATTTAATTAAAATGACAGATTTAACAACAAATGAATTAATATTTCAAAAGTCTAATATTTATGATCTATATGATACATCAAAAAATATTTATATAACTGGTAATGAACCTACTGTATATAATCAAACAAATAGAAAAGAAATTATTAAAGATTTTGCTATAGTAGTAGATGGTAAATATAGAGAGAATTCATTCCCAAGTGGAGTTTATAGTAAAATAGAAAAATATACAAAAACTAGAGGAAATTCAAAAGATGGTTTATATCATTATAATTTTAGTTTAACTACAGATCCTCTTAAATATCAACCTACGGGTGCTTTTAATAGTAATAAATTTAAAAATATTGAATTAGAATTTAACAATCATGATAATCCACCTATAGATTCTAATAATGTGAATTTTACTACAATATGTGATCCTATAACAGGTGAAGTAATAGCAACTTCTAAAGAACCAACAAGTATTTACAAATATAATTATAATTTAACAATTATGGAAGAAAGATATAATATATTAAGATTTCAATCAGGTATGGCTGATTTATTATATAGTCGTTAATATTGGGGGAGACCGCCCCCCATTATATAGTCGTTAATAAATAATGTTTGTTTTTAATATAAAATCATAATATTAATGTAAATTATAAATATTATGATTTCAAGAAAAATATTTAATTTTGTAAAAAATAAGATACCAAAAATTTCATCAACAGAATTAATAGCATTAAGAAGTGGTAATACATCATTAGATCGTTCAATTTTAATGGGTAAAATAGATTTACCAAAAAAATCAATTATTGTGAATAAATTTCCAGAAACTAAACTAAATGAATTATTAAATAGTTTTGATGGTTCTAGAATTTATCCACATGATTCTAATTATTGGGTAGATTATTTGGCGAAAAATAAATATTTTAGTTTTTTAATAAATGAAAATTATGGTGGTATAAAATTAAGTGTTAAAGAACTTTCAAATTTATTAACAAAAATTTCTAGTGTTGATCCTGCATTAGGAGTAGTTACTATGGTTCCAAATTCTCTTGGTCCAGGAGAATTATTAATACATTATGGAACTGAAGAACAAAAAAATAAATATTTACCTGGATTAGCAAATGGTAAATATATTCCTTGTTTTGGGTTGACTGGTCCAAATAATGGTTCAGATGCAACTGGTTCAATTGATGAAGGTGAAGTTGTAAAAATAAATGATAAATTAATGATAAAAGTAAAAATAAATAAACGCTATATAACATTAGCACCTGTTGCTAATTTAATGGGTATAGCATTTAATTTAAAAGACCCAAATAAATTATTAAAAAATAAAAAAACTGGAATTACGTTAGCACTTTTAGAACGAGGACATGAAGGTTTAATACAAGATAGTCATCATAATCCATTAAATGCTGGTTTTCCTAATGGTCCAATAAAAGGTGAATTTTTAGTTGAATTAAAAGATATTATTGGTGGCGAAGAGAATATTGGAAATGGTTGGAAAATGTTAATGGAATGTTTATCTGCGGGTAGAGGTATAAGTTTGCCTTCTACTGCTAATGCAAGTAGTAAAGTAGCGACATTTGGTATGTTAAATTACATAAAAGTTCGCGAGCAATTTAAATTACCTCTCTCTAAAATGGAAGCGATTCAAGAAAAAATAAATGCTATGGTTTTTAATACATGGATAATACAATCTTCAGTTGAATTAACAAATGATATATTAGATGATGGTAATAGTCCAGCAGTATTAAGTGCTATTATGAAACAACAAACGACAGAAAGAGGACGTGAAGTTTTAAATCATGCTATGGATATTCATGCGGGAGGTTCAATATGTTTAGGTTATAGTAATTTTTTAGAGAAATTTTATAGAGCAGCACCTATAGGTATAACAGTTGAAGGTTCAAATACTTTGACTCGTTCTCTCATAATATTCGGTCAAGGATTAAATAAATCACATCCTTATATTTATCCTATATTAGATTCAGTTTTAGAGGATAATCTCTCAAACTTTTCTAAAAATTTCAAAAATATTTTAGTTCATTCTTTAAAACTTTATTTTTCAACATTTAATTTAAGTAATTTTGTTCCTGGTTTTGAAAAAACAATTGAGAAACAATTATTGGATTTTGCAACATTAACTAATTTTGTTGCATTAAAAGGTGGTTCATTAAAGAGAGAACAAATGCTTTCTGGGACTATGGCTGATATATTTAGTAATTTATATTTGGCTATTTCAGTTCAATATTATCATATGAATAATAATGCAAGTGAAAAATTAACTAATTATATAATTAATAAGTTGATTAATAATAATCAAATATTAATAAATAAAGTAATTTATAATTTAGGTGTTGAGAGAATATTATTATTTCATTTGCAAAACCCAGTATTAAATGATTGTTATGAAGATGAAAGAGAAATATTTAATGAAATCATGAATAATAAAAATATAATAAAAGAAATAAAGAAAAATATACACGTAAAAAATAATATATTATATGATTTAGAGAGAATTAATGACGAAGATGCAAATTTAGATCCAGAAGAATATAATATTATTAAAAATCGTATAATTAATGTTGATGAATTTAAAAATATTTCTTAAATTTAAATAATTTTATAGTTATATATAAAATGAATAACTATAAAATTCCTTTAATAGCTGGAGCAATTGCTATTCTTCTCAATATTTTACTCTCATATACTTTATATCCATTTGCATCAAATGAAGAAATTAAACCTACTAATGGCCCTGAAAATTTATCATTTAAATCTCAAATTATGCATATGTTAGTTCACCATAAACAAGTTATATTAACTAGTTCATTTATAGTTGGTTTATTGGTAACATTATCTTCTTTAATAGCATTAAAATATTTTAATTAAAATAATTTAGTTTTTGCTACTTTTCTTGTCCCGTATCCAAATTTTCTTCTAGCATTTTTTGCTAATCTTAATGCTTTAGAGTTTTTATTGCATCCATTTAATAAAATATTAAAATCAACTGCTGCAGCTTTACTACCTGTTATTGAACTGGCTAATCTAGCATAACCCCAAGATTGAGGTGTTTGATTTGGTCTTGAACCAGATGAATAATACGCACCTTGTCCTTTTTTAATAATAGCGTTGAGAGATTTTGAAGAACATCCAGTTTTTTTAACCAATTCTTTATTTATTGCTAAATTCTTTAATTTGTATATATTCTCCGCATTTAAAATATGTTGTGACTTTTTTGATTTAAATGATTTAACTTTTTTTCTTGTAATATATTTTCCTTTTTTATAACCTTTTCTTGATTTTTTTAATTCTTTTCTTAAAACTTTTCTGTCTTTTTTTGTTAATCTTTTTGGTAAATATTTTAATGGAATATTCATAATTAATATAATATAACTATCTATTAAATATTAGAAAAAATATTAATAAATTAATTATGGATGTTATTAAAAAAAATTCTTATCATTCATCTATTTTTTTATTGTTTATTTCCAGCTTATATCAATTAATATCAAATAAAATAAATAACTTTAATTTGGTATTAATTATATTAGGTTTTACATCTAGTAAACATCATAGTAGATTAGATGTATGGGTAAAAAATGATATATTTAGACTATTAGATTGGTTATTAGTTATAATATTTATAATTATTTATTCTAATAAATACTACAAAAAAATTTTTTATTTAATTTCTTCAACAATATGTATTACTATATTTTTTTTATTAAATTTTAATGTAATAAATAAAATTAATATTGCTTTCGTCCATTCATTAATGCATTATACAATTATAATAGTTATAATTTATTTAATTATAAAAAAAATAAAATATAAGTATATAAAAAAGAATAAAAAAATGAAAGAAACAATTATAAAATTTGAAAAAGGTCCTAAAATGAAAAAATATACTGCATATGTAAGAGATAAAAAAACTCGTAAAGTTAGAAAAATACATTTTGGTGCATCAGATTATCCTCAATATAAAGATAGAACTCCTTTAAAATTATATGCTTATAAAAATCATAATACAAGAAAACGAATGCAAAATTATTTTTCTAGACATTCTGGAACAAAAAGTAGAAGTAAAGCTATTGCTCTCGAAAAAAAGAAATCAAAAGGGTATTATAATGCAAAAATTTTAAGTCATATTTATTTATGGTAATATAATATTAATAATATTAATAATATTATATATATAATGAAAAATAATTTAATATTTAATGAATTTAAAGAACTGCTAAAAAATTTAGATTTAGAACAGAGAAAAAATATAACTATTGAAAAATTAATACTGAAAGCAAAGAAAAACGCAGCAGCAACAACAATAAGTTCAAATTATAGAAATAAAATGGCAATAGATAAAGAATTTAAAAATTTAGGAGACTATATATGTAATGACTTGACTAATACTACAAAAGACGTATATAGAGCAAAAATTGCACGAGATTTAGAATCAAAAAAAAGCCCAAATCATATAAAAAATTTATATTTATATTATTGTAAATTTGGATCAAAAATATTAGGTTTTGATAAAAATTCATTTTTAATAAAAAAAATAACAAATTCAATATTTGTTAATACAGGATTTAAAAGTACTAATTTTATAGGAGTTCATTTTAAATTATGTAAATTTTTACAAGGTCCAAGACACTTCCCAATAGTAAGAAATTTATTAGAAAGAAAAGAATCATTAAAATCATCAAAAAAAAATATAGGAAGACAGGATACTATGGAATTTGAAAATACTAAATTAGAAAATTCTATTTTTGAAGAGTGTTATTTTTATAATGTTGTATTTAAAAGTTTAAATTGTGGTTCTATTCTTAAAGGAAACTACGACGATGGTGATAAAACAATTCAAAGCCAAAGCACTATTTTTAAAAAATCTAAGTTTGATAACTGTGCTATAGAGTTGCCATTTATGTTATCATCTGATGGATTAACATTAAATAAATATAAAATGGAATTTATTAATAATTCAAATATTGTAACTGGAAGAGGAAATATAAATAATAATGTTCTTTTATTTGATAAAATAAAAATTACAAAAGATGCAAAAATTATTTTTGAAGATAATAAATTTATAGATACTAAATTTATAAAAAAAAGTTCAACTTTACAAACTTTACCTTTAGGACCGGAATCCGTATATTTTATAAATTGTGATTTTGAATGTAGTAGATATACAAAACATTATACTATTATTGATATTACATTCGATAAAGTTACCTTTGAAAAATGTAATTTTAAAAAAGTTAATTTTATTGATTGTAAATTTAAAAATTGTTTATTTAATAATTGTGATTTTAAAACTTGTATATTTAAATCTTGTACTTTATGTCATGATGTATTGATGAAAAAAACATCATTTACTGAGAGTACGCTTTTTGAAAAATGTATATTTACACACCATGATGCAAATGGCCATAATTTACCAGCTCAACAATTACATATAGAAAAAGATTGTATATTTAATGAAGTATATTTTAAACATAATGTATTATGTAATTTTATATTCAATAAAGATATTGCAAAAATGGACGAAAGTGAAGCAGAAAAAAATACTTTAAGTATGAAAAGATGTCATTTTATATGTAATAACTTAATTGGAACAAATTTTGATTATTGCGATTTAGAATCGTCTGATTTTGCTGCTCGAACAAATTGTGTTGAACATATAAATTGGTTAGGAAAATTTTTTGGAATATTAGGAAACGGATGTACATATATTAAAAAAGAAGGTTCTGATTTGACTTCAAAAATAAAAACTGTAATAGGTGGTGCATTTTATAGTTATTTTAATCCTGTTGAATTAGATAATATACGATTTAGATGTTACCCAGGAATATATAAATTAAAAAATAGAAATTATACAGGTATAGGATATGTAAATGCAGAAGACTTTATAAGAAGAGTAGATGTAAAACCTTGGGATTATTTTAAATTGGAAGACTCTACTATTATATATTTTATACCTCCAACATCATTTAATGGTTCAAATTTAAAAACTTGTAGATTTCAGTCGATTGATGGTTTTGAAGGATTTGATTTTAGTAAAATTGCAAAAGATAGTGCAGGAAGACCAAATTTAAATTCTTGTAATTTTACTAATGTAGATTTAACAAATGCAAATTTAAAAAATGCTAATATAATAGGAAGTGTTTTTCAGGTAGCAAAAGTAACTGGAGTAGATTTTGAAAATGCACTAGCAAATGAAAATACTGATTTTGAAAATACAATTGATACAGGATTAGCATTAAATGCAGATCATATTAATTTTGGTGAATTACAAAATAATGCTAATGAAACACACGCAAGGGCACAATTTATAATTAATAATAGAGAGAAATACAAAACATTTTATAATAAATGTTTAG
>CETH01102392.1_pt1 | contig 11481 bp, 10 predicted proteins | sample 361461 | NCBI WGS metagenome assembly CETH01 (sample SAMEA2622695, study PRJEB7988) | marine metagenome | isolation source: saline water (ENVO:00002010), including
TCCCAATTAACTAATCTTTTATCTTTATAAATAATTCCATCATTATATAGATCTACAAAAGCTTTTCTAACGGCTTTAGACAAACCTTCATCCATTGTAAAACGCTCACGAGACCAATCAGCTGATGATCCTAAACGACGAAGTTGATTGCTAATTTTACCACCAGATTCTTTTTTCCATTCCCAAACTTTTTCAATAAATTTATCCCTACCTAAATCATTTCGTGAAATATTATTTTCTAATAATTTTTTTTCTACAACCATTTGAGTTGCAATTCCTGCATGATCAGTTCCAGCTTGCCAAAGAACCTCTTTACCTCTCATTCTATTATATCTAATTAAAATATCTTGAATTGTAAAAGTGAGAGCATGACCCATATGTAAACTTCCAGTAACATTAGGTGGGGGCATCATTATACAAAAAGATTCATTTGATTTTTTAGCTTTAAAAGAATTTGAAGTTTCCCATTTATTATAAATATCTTTTTCAAATTTATTAAAATTAAACTGCTTTTCAATTTTCATTAATTATTTATTTTTTTTTTGATAAAATTTATTAATATAATTTTGAATATTCTTTTTTACCCATTCTTCTATGTGATTATCTAAAATTCTTTTAATTTTATCATTATTAATATTATCGGTATTTGCTACAGAAACTTGTTTAAGTTTATAAATTCTTCCATCTTTTTTAATTAAATTATCTAAAATCAATATATCTTTTTTTAGATAATTTGAATTATCATCTTGCAAAGCTTTTCTTATTATTTCTAAAGATTCATTAATAGATTTATTTTTATCTTCATTCATATATTTTTATATTAAAAATAATTTATTAATCAAAACTAGGTATATATTCTTTAAAATTTTCTAATAAACTACCTTCTAAAGATTTAAGATTAAAATATGAAATTAAATAATCTTTCTTAGAATTAGAATAATTTAATTTTGCTAAAAGCAAATTTTCTTCTTGAGTTAAAAGATCAGATATAGTTTTGGTTCCTAAATTATATTCTTCTTTAATAATATCTAAAGATGTTTGATTAGAAGAAATAGATTTATCATTTGCTATCATTTTATATTCATTAACTTTAAAATCTTTAAAAGTATTTGATATTGATATTCTTAAATCTTCTTTTGTATCTTCTAAATTTAACTCAGCCTGTAAAATTTGTGAATGATATTTTCTTATATTGGAATCATCAATTCCTTGTTTAAATATTGGTATTGTTAATGTTAAACCTAGAGTTCCTTTAGTTGTTTCAGATCCAGAATCTATATGTCCTGTATCTGAATATTCAGCAGATCCCGTGAAATCTAAACTAGGTTTTTTTGTGGATTGTTCTTTTTGAAAGAGAATTTCTTTATTCGTAATATCATTTATTAAAAGTTTAATAGAAAAATTATTTGATAATCCATTTTGGATTAAAGTATCTAAAGAAATATTAGAGTCAATATCTATTAAGGAGTCTAAATCTATTGGTTCAAGACCTACAATTCGTTTAAAAGTCTTCTTTCCAATTATCAAATTTTGTTCAGCTTCAAATAAATTCAATTCTGCATTTGCAAAAGATGATTCTGCAGCTTGTAAATCAAATATTGTTGCTGATCCTATTTCATATTTTGTATTTGTTTCTTCATATAATTTTTGAACAGAGCTATAATTAATTTTATTAGCTTCTAATGCTACTTGATAATTTAAAACTGTCAAATATCCATTTATCGCATCAAGTATTAAATCATTTATTGTCATTTCAAAATTAATCTTTTCATTTTCAAATAATATTTTTGATCTATCAATCTCAAGATTATCATAACCACCATCTAATAAATTTTGTTTAATAGTAAGTTTATAATTATCAGTAAATGTTTCAGGTGTAGTTTCGGTTGTAGAAGTCTCTACTTCTGAATTTGAATATGTTCCCGATATAGAACTTGAAATATCTGGTAGTAATTCTCCAGATGATTTAGCAATTAATTCTTTTGCTTCATTAATTTTTTCTAAACCAATTCTTATTTTAACATTATTTTCTACAGTACTTTTTATAGATTCTGATATAGAAACTGCATTAGCTATATTAAAAAATAATATGAATGTTAAAGTATATATAAATCTCATAATTAAAAAACAAATTGTTCTTTTTCTTGATATAGCAAAAATTTACTAAAAACATCAAATAAAAATTCTTTATTAAAATTTTGCTTAATTTTTGTTATTTTTACAGCTTTACAAATATTTTCATTAATTTTATCTATCATAATAATTCTACCATTATCACTATTTATTTGTTCAAATAATAATGTTTTATCAAAGTTATAAACAGGACAATCGATAAATATTAAATCATATGGTGAATGTTTATTATAACCTGACTTTAAATCATTTTCATAAATCAAAATATTTTCTATTTTTTCATTTTTAACATTATTTTTCATTATATTTAAAAAATCTATATTATTTTCAATAACAATTAAATTTTTGCATAATTTAGAAATTAAAACTGAAACATAACCTGTTAATCCACCTATATGAAGAACTTTATCATCTTTAGTAATATTTGAATTTTGTAAAAGTTGAGCTATATGCAAATTTTTTAAATATCCACGATGATCTTTTAAAAGAATTTCATTATCTGAATAAATATTAGACAAAGTATAATTTTTTAAAAATGATTCTTTTTCTAAGGTATTAAATAAGTTTATAATATGAAGATTGTTAATTTTGTTGGGTCTAAGTTGATTTTCAACCATAAAAGATCTTTGTTCTTTAAAATTCATAATTTTTCGGAAATTAATTAACTTATATTCTTTTTTATTGTTAATTCAATTAAATAGATTAATAATAATATTTTTTGGCTCGATGGCAGAGTGGTTATGTAGGGGCCTGCAAAGCCTTGCACAGCGGTTCGATTCCGCTTCGAGCCTCCATAATAATTTTATAGTTAAAAATTATTTTATTTATTAAATATATATGAAAAAAATAGTAATAATTGGAAGTGGAATAGGATCAATTACTGCCACTAAAGCTTTAGTGAAAAGAGGAATAAAACCATTAATTTTAGATACAGGAAATATAATAGATAAAGATAAATTAGAAATTAAAAATAAATTAAAAAAATTAAATTATAATGATTGGTCAAAAAATGATTATAATAAATTATTTAAAAAAGAAAAAAATAAATCAATTTTTAAAAAACAAATATTTGGATCAAACTATTTTTATGGAAAAAATTTAAAAGTTAATAAATTTTCTGATAATTCTGAAATTCCCTTTTTTAGTTATGCTAAAGGTGGATTAAGTGAAGGATGGGGAGGCGCAGTTTTAAGTCCAGATTTTGAAGAAATTAAAGATTGGCCGATTGATAAAGGAAATTTTGAAAAATATTTAGAAATAACTTTAAATGATTTACCTTATATTACAAAAACAGATGATTTATCAAATATTTTTCCAACTTATACTAATAATAATTTTAATTTAAAGAAATCGTTTGCAACAAATTTTGTAATTAATGAATTAAAAAATAAAAATAACTTAACAAATTTGCTTGTTGGAAATTCAAGATTGTTAACTAGAATAAATGATGACTCTAATTTTATCAAATGTCAATATTGTGGAAGATGTATCAGCGGATGTGTTTATGACTCTATATATAATTCCAAGCAAGATTTAGAAAAGTTATTAGAAAATAATCAAATTAACTATAGTGATAATATTATAGTAAAGAAATTAATAAATGAAAACAATAGAATAAAAATAGAATTTATAGATTTAAAAAGTAATATATATTCTTCTATTTATGCTGATAAAGTTTTTTTAGGTGCTGGTTCAATTAACAGTACTAGAATAATAATGAATTCAAATAATTATTTTAATAAAAATTACGATCTCAAATCTAAAGGACAAATAATATTTCCATTATTCTCAAGAAAATCTTTATTAAATAATTGGCCTCACACAAATACACAACCTGATATTTATATGGAATATAAATATAATGATGAGTTTTGGACTCATACACAAATAAATACTAGTAATGATTTATTTATAAATATTTTTCCATCCATTATTAGTCAAAATAAAATATTTGACTATTTTATTAAGAAATTAATGAATCATTTTTTTGTCGCTCATACTACAATTAATTCATTTAATTCTGACTATTATAGAATGTTTTTGGATCATAATGATAATTTAAATATAAAATTAATTAACAATAATAAAACTTTGAAAACATTGAATAATATACAAAATGAATTAAAAGTTATATTTAAAAATTCTAATTTTAGAACTATTAATCCACTTATTTTGAAGAATAATATATCATTGCATAATGGCTCATCAATGCCTATGTCTATAAATCCTAAAGATAATGAAACAAATATTTATGGAAATCCTAAAAATTTTAAAAATGTACATATAATAGATTCATCAATATTACCTTCGCTTCCTGCTACACCCATTGGCCTATTAATTATGGCTAATGCATCAAGAATAGCTACTGAGGTTAATTTAAATGAATGATTATTTTTTATTTTTATATAATTTACTTGTTTTTTATAAATAATTTATTATTGATAAAATAATTTTCCCGAGTAGCTCAGTGGTAGAGCAGAGAGCTGTTAACTCTAAGGTCGGTGGTTCGAGCCCGCCCTCGGGAGCCATTCTTAATATTATGTTAGTTTATTTTTTCTTCCCATTTGCACTTATTTTTTTAAGTTCTTTAGGTATAATATTTTCACCAAATTGGTCATTAGCTCCTTTTATATGGGTATTTTTTATAATACCAATAATCGATAATATTTTACCAAATTTAAATCAAATAGATAAGAAACTTAAAGAATATAATTTTCATAATATTTTTTTAATTCTAGTAATGCCCTGCATTTTTTTACTTATAATAAGTGGATTATTTAAAGTATCACAAGATAATATTTCTATTTTAGAGTCAGTAGCTTTAGGAGCTGCAGTTGGTATGTCTGGAGGATCAATAGGAATTACTTCGGCACATGAATTAATACATAGAAATAATAAAAAAATGAGAGCTCTAGGAGTAATTATATTAATATTATGCTTCTATGGACATTTTAGAATTGAACACATTTATGGACATCATAAACATTTTGCTACTAAAAATGATCCAGCAACAGCTAGAAAAAATGAAAATTTTTATTTTTATTTTGCACGTTGTGTTATTTCCAGCATAATTTCATCATGGAACATTGAAAAAAATATTCTTAAAAAGAAAAACTTATCTACACTTAATTACAAAAATCGTATGCTTCACTACTTAATATCAGAAATTATTCTACTCATAATATCTTATATGGTTGCAGGTATAAATGGAATTGCATTTATTATTTTTCATTCACTTATATCAATAATTTTACTAGAACTAGTGAATTATATTCAACATTACGGTTTAATAAGAAAAGAAATAAATGGAAAATTCGAAAAATATCAAGAGCATCACTCTTGGAATAGTAGATTTAGCCCAACAAACTGGTCAACTTTTAATTTAGGTCTTCATAGTGAACATCATCAAACTGCAACGAAACATTATCCTTTGTTATCCCACAATAAAAAACAAATGGAAATGCCTACAAGCTATCCAGGTATGTTGATCATGGCACTAATACCTCCTATTTGGTTTAGAATAATGAATTCAAAGTTAAAAACTATAAAATAAATTAATCTCTAAGTATTGGCCTTGTTAAACAAGTTGGACCTCCTTCTGTTTTTATGCAAAGTTCTTTTCCTTCAAACAAAACTATCTCATTACCTTCATTTAAAAGTAATTCTTGAGTTTTAGGATATCCATCAATTAAAACTAATTTACGAGGTGATAAAGCTAAAATATTTATAGCTAAAGTATTACTTATTTTATATTCATCTTCAGGAATACAAATTAATTTTATATTTCTTTTCTTAAATTCATCTTTTAAAATTTGCGGCAACAATGAAATACATCCAATAACTAGGTCATGGTCTAACATAGACATTAAAGACATTAAATGAAAACATGATTCGGAATTTGTATATTGAGGTAATTTTATTGGAATACACTCTACATTTAACCTACTTAATATATTAGATAGTTGTTTTATTCCTTCTTCATTAGTTCTTGAACTTTGACCAATTAACAAAGTATTTTTATTTACCCACAAACAATCACCTCCTTCTACTGTCCCTTTTTCACTAATCTTACCAATAATAGGAATTTCATATTGATTATAAAAATTTTCATGCTCTATTGTTTCTGTTTTTCTTAATTTTTTACCCATATTTAGTATTATAGCTCCATCTTCAGTGACCAAAGATGGATCATGTGTAAAAATGCTATCACATAATTCTTCATCTTTGCTCCTAATTGATAATTCAATCACTTCTGTTCCAAAATCTCTTATTATTTTATTAAAATCTTTATAATTTTGTTTAACTATTTCTTGATTCAATGTTTTTTCGTAATGCCATTTTTTTAAGTCAATTTTTGAGAAATCATATTCTGGCTTTCTCATTAAAACTTTTTTTAATGTTGAAACCATATTTTGTGCGCCAAAAGATTTCATTTTAACAATTTACAACTTTCAATTCATGAAATCTACTAGTGTAACATGGTGAAATTTTTTTTCTCTGCATTTTCCATTTTTTTTCTATTCCTTCAGCTGCTAAACGTAAAGTAGAATTTCCATATTTTAAATTAATTTTATCTATTGATCGCATTAATAAATCAGATTTTTCTCTATCATAATCTAACAATCCTCTTACATCATTAGAATTATATAATTGATGTAAAATAACTCCTACTTTTTTATAACGATATTTTTTTTTATAAATTTTATATAATCCTTCTATTGCTCTTTTAACTATCAAAAAATTATTATTTGTAGGAAAATCTAATTGAATTCTTATGGATTTTGAATATTGTTTTTCTTTTTGATTAAAATGATTAGTTGTTATAAAAACGTTTATTACCTGAGCTATCAAATTTTCCTCTCTTATTTTCTCAGCTGCTCTAGATGCATACGTAGCTATAGACTCTGTCATTTCATCAATATTATCAATGGGTTTATTAAATGATCTTGAAACACAGCAACTTTTTTGAGGACTAGGAATAAGATCTAAATTTAAACATGAAATTCCATTTAACTCCATCTGAATTTTTTCTCCTACAACTCCCATATTTTGTCTAATCCATCTTCTATCCATTTCTACAAATTGTTTAGCTGTTTCTATTCCACATTTATTTAAAAATTTTTTTAATTGTTTTCCTATTCCCCAAATTTCTCCTATTTCTGTTTTATCTAAAATTTTAATTACCTCATCTTGATTACTTAAGATAAAAACACCTTTTAAGTTTTTATTTTTTTTTGCTATATGATTCGCTACCTTAGTTAATGTTTTAGTTGAACCTACTCCAATACTAACAGGAATTCCAACCCACTTATTTATAATTTCTCTAATATGCAAACAATATGTTCTTAATTCATTAAGCTTAAAACCTTTAAGATTCAAAAAAGCCTCATCAATTGAATAAATTTCTATTTCTGAAGCAAATCTAGACAATATATCCATGACTCGATCTGAAATATCTCCATATAAACAATAGTTAGAAGAAAAAACATTAACATTATTTTTTTCAATAATTTTTTTTACTTTAAAATATGGATCTCCCATTCTTAAGCCTAATTTTTTAGCTTCATCAGATCTAGTGATTATACATCCATCATTATTTGATAAGACAACTACTGGTTTATCAATTAATTTTGGGTTAAACACTCTCTCACAAGAAGCATAAAATGAATTGCAATCAATCAAAGCCAGAGATTGACTAATATTATTATATTTTTGCATCATGAATAATAAAAGTCACTACACCCCAAATAAAACAATCCATCTCTTCTTTTATTTGAATACTAGGATAATTTGTATTTGCAGATACTAAAAAAGTAATGTTACTTCTTTTCTTTAACTTTTTAACAGTTAAGTCACCAAAAATTGAAGCTATTACTATATGATTGTTTATTGGAGTAAGACTTCGATCAACAATTAATAAATCATTTGGTTTTATATTTGCCTCAATCATTGATAAACCTTGGGCTTTAACAATAAATGTGGCTGGCGGATTTTTTATAAGATATTCATTTAAATTCAATTTATTTTCAATATAATCGCTAGCAGGAGAAGGAAAACCTGCTGAAACCTTATCTAAAAAGACAGGTATATTATTTTTTTTAATTTTAAAAAAATTAAATAAATCAACTTTCTTATTCTTTGTCATCATCTTAAAAAAAACAATTAACTTATTGAAATATAATATTTATATAAAAATAATAATATTATGTTCTATTTTTGTTCTTTTTATTAAAAATTAAGATAAAGTCAACAAAAAAATTGAGGATTTTATCCTTGTTTTGCAACCATTAATTTGTTCTCTACTCTAAGACTATAACGAGACAAGCTAAAACATATAATAAAGTATACTAAAGCTGCATATATATAACCTTCAAAAGGAAAACCCATCCAATCAGGATTAGAATTAGTAGTAAATACTGTAAGTAATAAATCCATTAAACTTATTATGAATACTAAAGTGGTATCCTTAAATAAACCAATAAAGGTATTAACAATACCTGGGATAACTATACGTAGTGCTTGAGGCATAATTATTAATGCCATCATTTTCCAATATCCTAAACCTACAGCTTGAGCTGCTTCATATTGTCCTTTAGGTAAAGCTTGCAATCCACCCCTAACAACTTCAGCCATGTAAGCACCACCAAATAAAGTAAGACCAACTATACATCTCAAAAGATTATCAATTTCAACACCTTGTGGAACAAATAATGGAAACATAACAGCAGCAAAAAATAATACTGTTATAAGTGGAATCCCTCTCCAAAACTCAATAAAAATTACAGATAATAATCTAACAACCGGTAGTTTAGATCTTCTACCCAAAGCTAGAATGATTCCTAAAGGAAGAGCAAAAACAATACCTATACTACCTAAAAGGAAGGTTAAAAATAAACCTCCCCATTTATGGGTGCTCACATATTCTAAACCCAATGATTCATTTCCAGATAAAAGAAAAAAAGCGATAAACGGATAAAATACGAAAAGAAAAATACCTACATAATGTTTCTTTTTAAAATTCGGAATAAACATTAATGAAAATGATATTGCCAAAATTATAAATGCTAAATTAATTCTCCACTGGAGCTCATCTGGATAAAAACCATATGTAAAAAAATTAAAGTAAACCTTAACCATAAGCCAGCAAGCACCAGCTCTATATTTAACTTTGTCTTCATCATACCATTCACAAACTGTACGATCTTCTCCACTCCATACAGCATCTAAAATAGCCCATTGAAATAAAGGAGGAAACACCAAATACAAAATATAAACTCCTAAAAGGGTGAATAAAGTATTGTACCAAGTAGAAAATAAATTAGTTCTTATCCAACCTAAAAAACCAATACTCACAACAGGTGGTTTTTTAAGATTGTCTCTTCCTGGGGGTAAAGTCACTGTGGGTTGTTGAGCCATATTATCTGTCCTTTAGAGCCATAGCTCGATTATACCAATTCATTAATAAGGAAATTGTTATGCTTAATGTTAAATATACTGACATAGTCATAGCTAAAATTTCAATTGCTTGACCAGTTTGCATTAGAGCAGTTCCAGCAAAAACATGGACTAAATCTGGATAAGCTATAGCTACTGCTAAAGAAGAATTTTTTGTTAAGTTTAAATATTGACTAGTAAGAGGAGGTATAATTACTCTCATCGCTTGTGGAATAATTATTAATCTTAAAATTTGTATTCTATTTAATCCTACTGCACTAGAAGCTTCAATTTGCCCTTTATTTATTGCCAATATTCCTGATCTCACATTTTCTGCAATAAATGCGGCTGTATATAATGATAGTGCTAGAAGCAATGCAACCATTTCGGGAATTAATCGAATTCCACCTTTAAAATTAAAACCTTTTAAGACTGGTTGTTCAAAATATAAAGGAAAATTATATAAAAAGGAAACAAACATAACTGGTAAAATTAAAATACCTAAAGAAATTGAAAAAATAGGAATTTGTTGACCAGTTTTAGCTTGTCTTTGTTTAGCCCATCTAATTAAATAAATAATAAAAATAATAGCTACAATAAAAGTAAGTAAAACGGAATTAAATCCAGTTTCAGGAATAGGTTTAGGAATAAATAAACCTTTTAGATTAAGAAAAAAACTATCACCAGCATTAAGACTGTTTTTAGCTCTTGGTAAAATCCTTAATACTGCGTGATACCAGAAAAAAAGTTGGAGAAGTAAAGGTACATTTCTTAATATTTCTATATATGCACCACAAAATCTTGATACTAACCAGTTATCAGATAATCTTCCAATTCCAATTAAAAAACCAAAAATTGTAGCAAAAAATATTCCAATCACAGCAATTAAAATTGTATTTAAAATGCCAACGATAAAAGCATGGAAATAAGTATCGACAGGAGTGTGGTCAATAAATGGAAGATATCCAATATCAAACATAGAATTTTCCCATAAAAAATCAAAGCCATGGGCTATTCCATTTGCAGTCATATTGGTTGCAGCATTATCGATTACCCACAAAACAAAAGAGATGAATAAAAGCATAACTATTGATTGAATTACAATAGATCTAAATTTTCCAGATTTAAAAATATCTTTCTTTGGAGGTTTAATTATTTCAGAGTTAATATTCATACTTTTTGTTAAAATAAAAATGCTCGGTTATTATACCGAGCATTTTATATAAATAAATATATTTTAATGATTATCTAATTGGAGGTGCGTATAAAAGTCCACCGTTTTTCCAACCAGCATTAGGTGATCCATCTCTAGCTAGCTCTAAAGGAGTATTCATACCAACATGACGCTCGTACATTTCTCCATAATTACCAACTTCAAAGATTGCCCAGTATGCCCAATCTTTAGGAAGACCTAAATGAGCTCCTGTTTCACCTTCAACACCTAAAATACGTTTAACTTCAGGAGTCTGACTAGTATCACCTACGATATTTTTCACATCAGAACCAGAAATTCCAAGTTCATCAGCTGTAATTAAAGCTTGAAGAACCCAAAATACGATATCACTCCAAGGTTCGTCACCTTCACGAGTAACTGGTCCTAAAGGCTCTTTAGAAATAGTTTCTGGAAGAACCATATGAGCATCTGGTTGAGCTGTTTTAGTTCTTTGTGCAGCTAATCCTGATTTATCAGTAGTGTGTACATCACAACGACCTGCATCATATGCAGCTACAACTTCATCAGCTTTTTCAAAAACAACTGGCTCATAAGACATGCCATTTGCTCTAAAATAGTCAGCTAAATTAAGTTCAGTAGTTGTTCCTGTGTTAACACAAACACTTGCACCATCAAGTTCTAGCGCACTTGTAACACCAAGATCTTTTCTTACCATGAAACCTTGTCCATCGTAAAAGTTA
>CETH01180058.1_pt1 | contig 11479 bp, 8 predicted proteins | sample 361461 | NCBI WGS metagenome assembly CETH01 (sample SAMEA2622695, study PRJEB7988) | marine metagenome | isolation source: saline water (ENVO:00002010), including
TTTTCAACATCTTGGACATTTTTTTTCCTCCCGGGTTATGTGTCCGTTACATTAATTTCGTCAAAGATCTTTTATGTATGGAAACCGGTCGCTAAGTCGCTGCGATCGCTGCCTCCTCGTCAACCATGCCTCGTGAGGCTTCCTCACGCAACAAAGTCCATAGTTTGCCGACATAGGTACCGAACTCTGGCGTTGAGATAACTTCCGATGACCTCGGCCGCGGCAGATCAACCTCAATGATATCCTTTATCGTTCCCGGCCGGTAAGACATTACCACTACACGATCTGAAAGCTGTACAGCCTCCGTAATGTTATGTGTGATAAGCAGCATGGTCTGGTTTAATGCGGACCAAATCTCCAGCATCTTGTCACCCAGTAACATACGGGTCTGCTCATCCAATGCGCCAAACGGTTCGTCCAGAAGCATAATCCGTGGCTCGTATGCCAGTGTCCGAGCAACCGCCGTGCGCTGTTTCATGCCACCTGATAACTGCGCAGGATAATGATTTTCGAACCCATCCAGTCCAACCAGTTTGATGAACTTCTTGGCAAGTTCTTCGCGTTTACCTTTTTCGATGCCCTCGATCTCAAGAGGAAATACGACATTGTCGAGCGTCGATCTCCACGGGAACGTGGACTCTTCTTGGAATACTACTCCAACATCTTTGTGAGCTCCATCCACAGGACGACCCTCAATCAATACCTCCCCTTCGTGATCGGCGATCAGGCCACCTATAACGTTGAAAAGGGTTGATTTACCGCATCCGGACGGGCCGATTATCGAGACGAATTCACCCTCTGAGATGTTTAGGTCGACCGCATTCAATGCCTTTACGGGATCGTCGCTGTCCTCGTTGTAGGTCTTCGAAACACCCTTTATTTGTAAAATGTCAGACATCGCGTTGCTCCTGTCAGCTTGCCTTGCCAGTAGAAGCTTCGCCGCTAGCCCGCGTCACCATCGGTGCCGAATAACCGGGCTGAACGCGTACGTCTATGAAATATGGTTCTCCAGTCGCTACGGTAGCTAGACCTTTTTCAAAGGCGCCGACTAAATCGCCGGCCTTCTCAATCGGCCCGTCCGCTTTAACGCCCTGCGACCGCGCATATCCAGCTAGGTCTAGAGCTGGATCATCGATCCGCTGGCCGATCCAGCGGTTCTCCACCGGTCGGTTACGTTGGGTCGCCATTGCTTCTTGGTGAACCTCATCGTTAAAGTTCGATCGGTTGTTTGAAATGATGAATAGTACCGGAATCTGGTAATGCGCCGCCGTCCAGAGCGCTGACCCTCCCTGCATGAAGTCACCATCACCTAGAATGGCAACTGGAATTCTCGGACTATCTATCAGAGCCAAACCAACGCCGATTGCACTTCCCGGTCCACAGCCCAGTCCACCGCCGCCGTCGTTACCCAGGTAATCCAGCGGATGATTGACTTCCCAGGAGTCCGCCGCCCACCCGAGCGGTACCCGCGTGAGGGTTATATCATGGTCGCCACGCGCCTCTTTCAAGGCGTAGGCAATATCTCTAGGTGCGATAGCGGCGTCATTCGATTTATCTTCTCGATCCGGGGTTTCAGCTTTTGCCTTGGCGCTACCATCCCAGCGGGACCTACCGTCCAGCTTGTCCTTCAACGTCAACAAAAGCTGCCCGGCGAAAACATCTGGATCCGCGAGAACGGGTATATCTGCGGGCGCGAGACCGAAGTGATCTGCACTCCAGCCGTTATGAGCATAGGAATCTACTGTACAATTTACGATTTTGCCCGGTATGCCGCCACGAGGTGCAAGCGGTTTTAGAGATCCTGCAAGGTCCAACCAGTCAAACACTATCACAGCATCGGCCTGCATAAGTTCTTCCTGCCCGATAGGACTAACCCAGTTGGCCGGTGCCCCGACATGCAGTGCATGCTCCGATGGGAAAGACGCACGATTTTTAAGGTCCGTGATCACCCCAGCACCCACCAGTTCCGCGAGATCGACACGTTGCTGCCAATCCTCCATGCTTGGCGACATGCGACCAAACATGAAAACAACCTTTTTTGAATTCACGATTAAGTTTGCGGCATCCTCAACAGCGTCGTTGGATGCCGGGGGTGGGTCAGCAAGCAGGAAACGCTCGACATCGGGGATAGTGACCTCACCTTCCTTAAGCGGTGTTTCTTGGAGACCTGCATCAAAACACACATACACCGGTCCCTTTGGCGCCTGTTGCGCCATAATATTGGCACGGAGCATTGTCTCGACGATAGCTTCAGCCGAACGCGGCTCGTCGTCGTATTTTACGTAATTCCGTAGGAGGGCTCCCTGATCCTTCGCGGTGTGAATCCAATCAATCCAGGGTCGTCGCAGGGGCGCATCAACCGGTCCGGTCGCACCCATAACAAGGATCGGTGCCCGGTCACACCAAGCATTAAAAATCCCCATAAGCCCGTGCATCAGCCCAACATTTGAATGTAGGATAGCACCCATCATTTCGTCTGCGACTTTGGAATAGCCATGCGCAATGGCAACGGCGTGATCTTCATGCAGGCATAATAGCATCTGGGGATCTTCATTACCCAGATAGTTGACAAGTGAGTCATGAAAGCCTCGATAGCTTGCCCCCGGATTCAGCGAAACGTACTTTACGCCAAGCTTACGAAGCATTTCGGCAGAAACGTCGCTGACCCATTCCATCTTGTTGTTATTGCCGGGAACAGGCCGATCGATCTTTTTGATATCACTCATTTTTTATTACTCCTGCATCGGTAGTTTAAAAAAGGAAATACACTCGGAACGCTTGGCGAGACCACCGATGCGAACTATTCGATAATTTCTTCACTTAGTTTGTATAGACTTTCGGGCCCAAGCAACCCCTTCATCATATTCATTTCTGTTTTGAGACGCTTGAATACGCACCCAAGTCAAGCGCATCACAGAAGCTCATTGGCGCCAAAAAAACCGGCAAACGCTTTTTACGCCCGTGAACTGTGGAATTCGGATCAACTCTTCGAACACCCCTCAGAACCGCCGGCTTGAATGCCAATCTATCCAACGAATGGTGGTTTCGTAGCAGGGATGTCTCGTTATCGGCTCCGACTAACAAATAGGACCACGTTTCCGGCGACAGGATCTGGTGAACAGCTTTAACGATTCCATGCGATGTTGCGAAAGCGCCCACACCATAGTTCCTCCCTGATTGCCGGATTCTGCCCGACATAAAACCCCTTAAGGGAAATTTCATTTATAGGCGGCATTTTAACTGGATATCGTAACGCTGACCATATCCTATCCTAAAATTAAACCCTATTTATTACTCAAGTTAATGGTGAGTTAGCTAAAAGCGTTTTCTATCTATACCATCTTAGAACAAAATATGGTTAGAATTAGGTTGTAAACAGATAAAGGGACAAAACGATATGAAACGTTTCTCAATTATGATTGCAGCGGTAGCTCTGGGTTTTGGAGTTGTTGCCTGTGATGAGGCGCCCAAAGAGAGTGAAAGCAAGACGCCGCCGACATCAAACGTCGCTTCTGGAGGAACTCTAGACGACGTGAAGAAACGCGGAGTTCTACAGTGCGGAATAAACACCGGGCTTGCTGGCTTTGCCTATACAGATGACAGCGGAAAATGGGCAGGCTTTGACGTTGCCTATTGTAGAGCGCTTGCCGCCGCAGTGCTGGGTGATCCGGACAAAGTAAAATACGTAAACCTTACCGGTAAAAACAGATTCCCCGCCCTTGCTTCGGGTGAAATTGATGTCCTGTCAAGGAACACGACTTGGACATTTTCTCGTGACGTAAAACTCGGGTTTACTTTCATAGGCGTTAGCTACTATGACGGTCAGGGTTTCATCGGTCGAAAAAAATTGGGTGTTAAGAGCGCGAAAGAATTAGACGGCGCCTCAATCTGCATTCAAACAGGCACGACGACCGAGCTTAACCTTGCCGATTTCTTCCGGGTAAATAAGATTAAGTACGAGCCGGTGCCGATCGAAACGAATGAAGAAGCTCGAAAAGCTTACCTAGCCGAGCGGTGTGACGTCTATACGACAGACGCATCCGGTCTTGCAGCTACAAAATCAACATTTTCAGATGCCGCAAACCACATGGTTTTTCCAGAAATTATCTCGAAAGAACCACTCGGCCCATTGGTGAGACAGGGTGATGACGCTTGGGCAGATATTGCCCGTTGGACGCTGAATGCTCTCATTAACGCTGAGGAGTACGGTGTTACCAGTGCGAATATCGATCAGATGCTAAAGGGGACTAAGAACCCTGAGATCAATCGTATGCTCGGCACTGAGGGTACACTCGGTGAGATGCTCGGCCTTCCTAAGGATTGGGCAGTGAAAGCGCTGAAGGCTGGCGGAAACTATGGTGAGATTTTCGACCGTTATCTCGGTGAAAAAACACCGCTCGGTCTCTCTCGGGGTTTGAACGCCCTTTGGAATAACGGTGGAATATTATACGCACCACCGATGCGTTAAATTTCTACGGGGCTGCCTTTGATTTTTGGCAGCCCCTTCATTTTCAAATTCAAACAAGGTGGCAGATTGCTAAAATGTTAGAAAGTCTGCCTTAATGACCAGTCGTATAAACTTTCGAAACATATGGTTCGATAAACGTGGGCGTGGGTACCTGCTACAACTCCTCGTGTTATTCGGCGTTGCCATCTTCTTGGCAGTCATAACTTCAAATACACTCGCCAACCTGCAAAGAGCGGGCCTCACGTCCGGTTTTGGTTTTCTCGGCGATCAAGCTTTTTTCGACATTAACCAGCGCCTAATCGACTACACCTCACAGTCTTCCTTTGGAAGAGCATTAATTGTTGGCCTGTTAAACACTGTCCTGGTCTCGTGCCTTGGAATAATAACAGCCACTTTAATAGGTTTTGTTGCAGGAATACTAAGGCTCTCCAATAACTGGCTGGTAAGTCGACTTATTACTTCTTACGTGGAGATCACCCGAAACGTCCCGCTCTTGCTGCAGATTATTCTTTGGTGGTCCATTTTAACAAGCCTGCCAAAAGTTAGAGATAGCATGTCTATCTTTGGTGCATTCTTCCTGAATAATCGTGGATTACGTGCGCCATCCCCGGATTTTGAAGCTCCATTTCTATGGTTATTTGCGGCAGTATTTCTTTCCGTACTCGCCACAGTAGCTATCTCTATTTGGTCGCGCCGTCGTCAGAAACTTACTGGAAAGACCTTTCCTGTAGTTTTTTCCGGCCTCATCCTGTTACTGGTTGTCCCTATCTTTGTGTTTTACCTGTTGGGCCAGCCTATCAGCTGGGACATCCCTGCGAAGACACGTTTCAATTTTGGGGGCGGTTTCAATATTACTCCCGAACTACTTGCGCTTTGGGTTGCCCTTGCCACTTACACGGGGGCTTTTATATCAGAAATCGTAAGAGCAGGAATCCTCTCCGTTAGTGCCGGCCAATCCGAAGCAGCTCTATCCCTCGGCCTCCGGAAGAATCAGACAATGCGTTTAGTAACTATACCTCAAGCACTTCGTGTGATTATCCCGCCGTTAACAAGTCAGTATTTAAATCTTACAAAAAATTCATCTTTGGCAATTGCCATTGGATATCAGGATCTCGTTTCTATTGGCGGAACAATTCTGAACCAAAGCGGGCACGCGCTTGAGGTCGTTGCAATCTGGATGTTCGTTTACCTTAGCCTCAGTCTTGCTACCTCGGCCTTTATGAATTGGTACAACAAGAAAATGTCTTTGGTAGAGCGCTGATGATGAACCCCACGGACGACACAACCAAGCAATACATACAGGGCCGGCCACCGCCCCTAGCATCTACCGGGATCATAGGATGGCTTCGTCAGAATCTCTTTTCGAGTATTTCGAATACAGTTTTAACTCTCGTTTCCATTTATCTTCTTTCGCTAGCCATACCAGCGATTCTGGACTGGATGTTACTAAGTTCTCAAATTTCTGGTGATACTAGGTTTGACTGCAAAGTCGATGGAGCTTGCTGGGCTTGGGTAGATCAACGCTTTGGACAATTTTTGTTCGGATTTTATCCACCAGATGAAAGGTGGCGAGTTGTAATTGCTTTTATCCTTTTATTTCCGGCGCTCATTCCCTGGTTAACTAACGGCACACCCGGGGAACGTTACCTTCGATGGTTTTCGGTTACCTACCCCGTAATCGCTACGGTTCTTTTGGCAGGAGGGTTTGGCCTTCAGGAAGTCCCAACCGACAAGTTTGGTGGGTTTATGCTAAATTTGATCGTGGGACTGTCGGGAATTGTCCTATCCCTCCCGGTTGGGATACTGCTAGCCCTCGGTAGACAGTCGAAATTACCCCTGATCCGGTGGTTCTCGATAGGTTTTATTGAGGCGGTAAGAGGTGTTCCTCTGATAACGCTATTGTTCGTCTCAAATATACTTTTACCGATTTTCCTGCCACCAGATGTAACGCTAGACTCGATCATTCGAGTTATCATAATGGTAACGGCTTTTGCATCCGCCTATATGGCAGAGGTAATTCGCGGCGGTCTCCAAGCAATACCCTCCGGTCAATACGAAGCAGCTAACGCGATGGGTCTCAACTATTGGAAGTCGATGCGGCTAATCGTACTTCCCCAGGCTCTGAGGATATCGATACCGGGTATCGTCAATACATTTATAGGTCTCTTTAAGGATACAACCTTGGTAATCGTGATTGGTCTTTTTGATATCCTAGGGATTGCCAATGCAATGGTTTCAAACCCTGACTGGCTTGGATTGTCGACTGAAACTTATGTTTTTGTTGCGGTTTTCTTTTTCGCGGTTTGTTTTTCAATGTCACGATACTCCATGTGGCTCGAGCGACGACTAGGCGGAAAAGGGTATTAGGAGTTTAGAGATGAACGAAAAGGGATTTGATAAATCAAAAAATCAAAGCCGGGTCATACAGATTGAAGGCCTAAACAAATGGTTCGGCTCTTTCCATGTTCTGAGGGATGTTTCGTTGTCTGTTGGGCAAGGTGAAAAAATAGTCATCTGCGGCCCTTCCGGGAGCGGTAAATCTACGCTTATTCGTTGCATTAATTTTTTAGAGGAACACCAGGAAGGACAGATAATCGTCGATGGCATAGAGCTTACGGGGGACCTGAAGAATATTGATGCCGTTAGACGGGAGGTTGGAATGGTTTTTCAGTCATTCAACCTCTTCCCTCACCTATCCGTTATTGAAAATTGTACTCTCGCGCCAATATGGGTCCGAAAAACTCCACATGCAGAAGCCGAAGAACTCGCAATGGAATATCTTGATCGGGTAAAAATCCCGGAACAAGCGCACAAGTACCCTGGTCAACTCTCTGGCGGACAACAGCAAAGGGTCGCCATCGCGCGTTCCTTGTGTATGAAGCCCAAAATAATGTTGTTCGATGAGCCAACCTCCGCTCTCGATCCAGAGATGATCAAGGAGGTCCTGGACGTGATGGTCGATCTTGCTGATTCCGGCATGACAATGCTTGTCGTCACCCATGAAATGGGTTTTGCCGCGCAGGTAGCCGATCAGGTAATCTTTATGGATGAAGGCCAGATCATTGAACAGAACACGCCCAATGAGTTTTTTGATAACCCGCAATCCGACCGAACCAAACTATTTTTAAGCCAAATTCTAAGTCACTGATAAAACCATTTCTCCGTCAATATTTTAATCAGCGGTTGTTACTCTTGAACGACGAGTGCGAATGGTGCCCAGAATATTGGGTGTGCATATGAGAATAGAGCTTTCCCGTTCTGATAAGTAAATTCTGGACCAGTGAATCAGTTTTTTACCCATTTCACGGAGGGTGTGGGGGTAGAGAACGACCGGCTTTATTATCTGGGTTTCAGTCCACTCTTATCCCCGGTCTGGAAGCGGTGCAGTAACACGCCAATTAGGGGAGTCCAATTAAACCAAATGCGCCCCAAAATATCGGGTGGGAGTAACTGAATACCATCTGGTTTTCTGCTGTTTTAAAGCCACTATGATTTATTAAATAGCGATAGGATTGACCTGCTGCTTCCGATTTTGACAGTGTCGGGTCAACAATTTGCCGCTTGAATAGGTCCGTGGTTAGTAACCTAGCTGACGTCGTTTCAACCGGCCAATAGGTAACCAACATTGCACGTGCGCCTGCATAAAAGAATGCACCTCCTAGTCCCGATATCGCTTCCGCCCCGCTACCATCTGCAGCACCAGTGTTGCATGCGGACAAGATGATCCAGTCGGCGTCAAGTCGCAGTGCCATAATTTCGTCCATGGTCAGCAACCCGTCCTCATCACTTTCGGTGACCTTTGGTGAAGACATTGCTAGCGCCGGTTGTCGTAACCCATCGAGATCACCGGATACTAGCCCATGCGTGGCAAACGCCAAAACTTTGTACTTTTCTAAGGGCGCGGATTTGACGCTTTCCTCGGACGCACTGGCTCCAAGATAGATATCGCGGGATGGGTCTGCTCCCAACACTAGGGCGAGTTCGCGTATTTCATAGCCTGTATCCGGCAGTTGCGGGAGATCTCCAAGTTTGGCAGAACGCAGGAGCGTTGTTTGCGGTGAAGCCCGAAAAGTAAAATCTGGAGCGCCGCGCAGAGTGGCGGCGCGAGACGAACTCTCAGGTGTTTTTTTTAGACCCGAATCAGAAAAGATAGGGTCGCCAAAACCGGCAAATGAGAGTTGAGGTTTCGGTTTTCTCACCATGCCGCGCAAAAACCGCAGTGATGACACGGAGGGCAGTGTTGCAATGTCAAAGGTGTTAATGATCCAGTCGACATTGCGATAACCAGAGAATAGTGGGGTTGCCTCAAGATTTGGAGTTGTCACGCTCATTGGTAGGACCGCTAGCGGCAATGTCCCAAGAGCGGCGTGAGGCACATATATTAAAGTCTCTCCATCTTGCCAATTTTCAGCACTCTCAGCGAATAGCAGGTTAAACAATTTGTTGCCAGCTGCTACATCAAAGTCCGGGATGTCCGCAAGGGATACAATTCCTCGCGGGTCAAGGCCAGTACGCACGTCGTGTATAAGCTGACCTATATCGTTTCTCGACCTCTCAACCACGTGCATGCCAATAGCGCCTGATTTTGGAATGTTCCAGACAAATGTTCGTCGATCCCCTATATAGACAGATAAGAGTCTCTCGTTCTCACGCAAAAGTCCTCGGGCTGCTTCGACGCTTATACGGGGGGGATTTATAAGTTCTGCGTATCCGGGAAAATTATGCTCGATTTCTTGCATAAGTGCAGCGCGCGCGATCCGGAGTTTAGTGATAAGGTTCCGAGCGTCATTTTGTGTTGCATCATTTATTACACCGTTAAGCGTTCCAGCGGAAAGGCTGGCCCATTGGGCACTGATCTGCCGTTGTAGGTCTTGTTCGCGTCTCGCTAAATCTGCAAGCCTCGGGTTCAATACTGCAGCGCGTGCACTGTTTCGTGCGAGCATTCTCTCGACTTTGCTTGACCGCGCTGCGTCGGCGATTTTGAAAGCTTCATTGATTACATCGAATTTTATACTCGCTTCGATAGATGTTCCGCGTATATTCGCTAGTAAGCCTATATAGCTTTCAAGCACCATACGGCGCTTGAATGTAATGGACCTGGTTCCTTCAGAGTGCGTTTCTGACTGGCGAGAACGTTGCAACATTAAAGGTACTGCCTCAGCGAACATTTTTACAGCGATCCGGGGGCTTCCTGCTTGAGCATACGCCATTGCAAGAAATGCTTTCGTTTCAACTGTGTCATAATGTTTATTTCCAAGGACGCGCGTTAGACGAACCAGTCTTGATTCCAGCATTGGGATGGCGCGGTCTGGTTGATTACTTTTTATCAAAGATAAAGCATGGTCAGGTGCGCCGGCGAATTTAGCATTGAACGCACCTTGATTAATTCCAAGCTCACTCTGAATTAAGTCATATTGCTCAGTGGCTTTCTTCCATTTCCCTAGAGCCATATACGAACGCGCTAAATTATTTCTAGCTTCAGCCCTATATATGGAACTCTTTAAGACGCAGTCCAAATTTCCCAAAGAAATTGTTAATTTTGCCATGTCGGCTGCTTCGACGTATCGGCCTTGCTCATACAGCACTGTGCTGTAACTATTACGGATCGGCATCGCCGAGACTCGGCTCATACCCTCGCTGCCCAATGCCATGATCAATATTGCTTCCGCTTCGACTAGCCGGCCTTGCTTCATGCGGATCCAAGACAGATGAGAAAGGATCCTATTGTATCGAGGGTTGTCACTCGTAACTGACTTTAATGCTGATCGAGCATTCTCGAATGCCCGGGCAGCCTCGTCGAGACGGCCAACTGCTTCAAGGTATGCCCCCTCGCCGCGTGCACGCCAAAAAACCGACCAGTTGTCCGATGAGCGGCCCCTCGACAAGGAAACATACTTACGGGACGCCTCAGTGTCTCCGTTCAGAGCTGCAAGGTATGCCAACTGTCCCATATGGTTTCGTAGTCGCCCCCCTGAGCTGAGGCGGGCGGAACGCTTGAGCCACTCAAACGCGGGAATTGTCTCGCCCATACGTTCATACGCCTTGGAAATAGATGCCGTTAGCTCAGACGGAAGGTCCGTTACATCCCAGTCCTTGAGATATCTAATTTCTTCAGGAGTTTGGCCCACCAAATCTCCGCGGTTAAAGATCCTAGTCAACACCGTCACGCTCTGATGGAAGAATTTACTACTAGTGTTGTTTGGATCGTTACAAACGTTTGGTCGGGCCTCAAAAAAACTCAATAAGTCCGGGCGCATGCCAGGGTCGTGAATGGTCCGTTCCGGGATTCGGAGAGACAGAGACTTGAAGCTGGTAGATATATTCTTGGCCTCTTGAACAGACATCATTTGCGAAGTCTTACAGCCGGTTAAGATAATAGCCGAGGTTGTGGTGATTAGGGCCGTGGTTAACAGTTTAAGGAATTTTGTATGCCTCTTAATCACAGTATTTCTCTCCAGAGGGTACCCTTAGAGCGAAGGGTAAAAAAAAATTTATCTGAGTCTGGTGTATTTTAAATCATCCGTACGGTACGAAACGCTGGATAACGGCGTTAACAGATTATCTGGCATTTTTTTGTCAGAAATTTGGGACGAGAGGATAGGCGTCTTAAGCCTCTAACCCCAGGCTAAAATAAGCGGCCAGAATACATCGTACTTGGACCGATGTGCAAAAAATCTAAGACGTATGAATTGCTTATGCCGATAGCGATAACAACGTCACAACTCATGAAATAGATTTTACCGCCCAGATCATCTTCATGGATGAAGGTCAGATCGTCGAACAGAACACGCCTAATGAGTTCTTCGACAATCCTCGATCCGATCGAACCAAGTTTTTTGATGCAGATATTAAATTACTAATACCGTCTTCTCTGAATCTTTTTACTAATAAACGGTTGTTCCTCCATCACCAACGAGTGTGAATGGCGCCCAGAATATCGGGTGTGCAAATGAGAAAAGAGTTTTCCCGTTCTGATCGGTATATCCCGGCCCATTAAGTAATTGAACCATT
>CETH01174923.1_pt1 | contig 11465 bp, 10 predicted proteins | sample 361461 | NCBI WGS metagenome assembly CETH01 (sample SAMEA2622695, study PRJEB7988) | marine metagenome | isolation source: saline water (ENVO:00002010), including
CTGTTGTTCGTTTTATTTCTCTCCAGATTTTATCTGATGCCAATACACTGCCACCACCACTATCAATTCTTAGCACTATACTTTTGATACTCTTATCTTCTCTTGCTTTTATGATAGCTTTAGTAATTGTCTCATCACCCATAACTTTTGAACCCTTGCTACTTGGTTTACTTTCTCCAGACATAATTCCACCGACAGCATAAATCACTGCAATTTTTGGAAGATTATTAGTAACCCAATCATTCTCATATGTTTCTTTTTTTATAATATCATTCCATCTAATGACATTGATTTTTCTATTATTTACATAAGTATTAAATTCATCTTCATACATTGTTGCATTAATAATATTAGATTCAACAGCTTTAGAGTTTAAATAGTAAGGACCTTCATCAATTTTAGTTTTTGTTTCATCAATTGTCCAATTTTTACCCTTTGCAATATCAGCAACCATTGTTTCATATAAATTATTAGTAAGCTGTCCGTAATTTTCTCTCATTTCATCGGACATTTTTTCATTGAGTACAATATCTGCAGCTGTTTTATATGGACTGACTCTTACAATTTCAGGTACAATGTAAATAGTATCAAGCAATCCTCTTAAAAATACCATTTCCATATTAATACCTTTTAAATCTATTCCAGTATGTTCATTAGTAAATATTTTATCTGCCATTGATATTAAATAATAATCATTATTTGATATCATGTTTTTGTCACAATAAACAATGATCTCTTTATTTTGATTTTTAAAGTTTAGAAAAGCATCAAAAATTTCTTTTCGTTTTGCTAATCCTGCTTTAATATCTCCTAATCTAATAATTAAGCCATCAACATTGGGTTTATATGCTAAATAATTAATATTATCAACAAATGTTCTTAATTGAATGCTTTCTAAATTATTATTTCCAAATAAAGATGGAAGTTCGACATTGAAAGAATCAAAGAAATTATTATATGGTTTTTCTTCAATGAAATACCCATTTAAATCAATAGATACATAATTATTTTTTGAAAATCTTATATCATTGAGTTTTGTATGATTTTTTTGAGAATAATTAAAATAAGTAATACCACTTGATGTCATTGTATTTTCAGTATTATATAATGGATTAGATGGGTAACTTGTATATTGTATTCCTTGGGTCCCTATATTGATTGTGAAATTAAGAGCATATGATCCTGGGAATTTTTGTAATGCAAGATTCATTCCTGAAACAATATCAAATGAAATGAAATAGAATTCTTGATACTTTTCTTCTTCCCAAACATTATCATAATCTGCCCATTTATCCCATCCAAATGTAAGATTGGAGTAGTTGATGAAATTATTTTTATTATATTTGTTTTTATTAATGAAATTAAACGGTCTTATAGCTATTCCATACCTTAAATTTCTATCAACTTTTCCTTCATCATTTGATTTTATATGAATATGCACTAAGCCTAATGATAATGCATTAATTGGTCTGTATAATAAGCCTGTACTATAGTAATTTTTTCTTATTGCTATCCCAAAATATAAATTATTATATAATCTTGTTCCATATCCAAGAGCCCATTGATATTTATTAACCTCATCATATTCATTTTGTAGAGCTAATCCAAATGGTATGCGAAATGCTGATGTTAAAACATAAACATTGCTATTAAGTGTATCTATAGTATTTGATTGCTGCAAGTTTAGTGCAAATTGAAAACCTCTTTTAATTCCCAATCCAGCAGGATTTAAATTAATAGCATCTAAGTTATCAGATGTTGTCACAGATAATCCACTCCACATATTAGGATTGTAATTTTGAGTAAAAGTAAGACTGATGAAGGTTAGAAGAAGAAAAAAGTGTTTATTTTTCATTAAGGCACTCCTAATTTATATCATTAATTTAATACGTATATATAAATATTATGAATAAAAAATATTGTATCATCGGTACTGGTAAACAAGGTACTGCTGCAGCTTATGATTTAGTTAAATTTGCTAATATTGATTCTTTATTATTAATTGATACTAATAAAAAATCAATTGATAAATGTTTATTGAAGATTAAATCTGTTATTAGTGATTGTAAAGTTGAGACTTCTATCATTGATATTAATGATGAAAATAAGTTATGTAATTTATTAAAAAATCAAGATATATTTTTAAGTTCTGTTCCTTATTCATTTAATTTAATGTTAACAGAAGTTGCAATTAAATCTAAGACTTCAATGGTAGATTTAGGTGGTCATACAGGAAATGTTATTAATCAATTAAAGTATAATGAAGATGCAAAAAAATCTCAAATTACGATTGTTCCTGATTGTGGTATGGGTCCAGGAATGAATATTACAATGGCTTTATATGCAATGGAACATTTAGAAGATCCTAAGGAAGTATGTATTTGGGATGGGGGATTACCTAAAAATCCAACTGAACCATGGAATTATTCATTATTTTTTAATATTCAAGGATTAACTAATGAATATGATGAATGTGCGTTTTTTTTAAGAGATGGTGAAATTGTTGAAGTCCCATGTTTTGAAGATATTGAAATTTTAGATTTTGGAGATAAAATTGGTAAATTAGAGGCAGCTGTTACATCAGGAGGTCTTTCTACAATGCCATGGACTTTTGAAAACAAGTTAGAAAAATTAGAAAATAAAACTTTACGATATTTTGGACATTGGGAATGGATGAAAGCATATAGACAATTAGGATTGTTTTCAGAAGATAAAATTCAGTTTCAAAATCAAGAGATTGTTCCTAGAGAATTTTATCATCATCTTTTGGAACCACAACTTGATACAAAAGATTTACATGATAGATGTATTATGAGGGTTGAAAGTATTGGCATGATTAATAACGAAAAATATTTAGTTCAAGTTGATTGTGTTGAAGAATATGATGAAGAAAGCGGTTTTATGGCAATGGAAAAATGGACAGGATGGCATGCTTCAATTGTTATGCAGCATATAGGAAATGGGAATTTATCTTATGGCACTTATCCTATTGAAAAAGCTTTATCTGGTCATGACTTTTACAAACAGGCAATGAAGCGTAATTATAGTATCAAAGTTAATAAAACTAAATTGGATTAATTATGAATATATATTTTATAGTCATTATCTCTGTATTGATATTTGATTATTTATTATCATTAGTTGTAGATTTTTTAAACATTAAATCTTTAGATCCTAATTTACCTGAAGAATTTTCTGATACATTTGATAAAGAAAAATATATCAAATCTCAAGAATATACTAAAACACAAACGACATTTTCTCATTTCAGTTCAACTTTTTCATTGGTTATTAGTTTATCATTTATTCTTGGAGGAGTTTATAATATAATTGATTTATATGTAAGATCTTTAGGCTATTCTGAGATTGTTACAGGACTTTTATTTTTTGGATTATTATCAGTTGTAACAGATTTATTAAGTTTGCCTTTTTCTTTATATAATATTTTTGTTATTGAAGAAAAGTATGGATTTAATAAGATGACATTAAAAACATTTTTTTCTGATAAAGTAAAGGGATATTTTTTAATGGTTATGATTGGTGCTCCTGTTCTTTATTTAGTTTTATATTTTTTTAGTGTCTTTGGAAATTATGCATGGATCTATGTTTGGATTTTTATGATTTCATTTAGCATTATTATGCAACCTATTTTTAATACATTTATTGCTCCAATGTTTAATAAGTTTACTCCTCTTGAAGATGGCCCTCTTTTAGATAAGATAAAGGAGTATCTATCTAAAGTTGATTTTCCAGTTAAAAAATTAGAAGTAATGGATGGATCTAAACGTTCATCTCATTCAAATGCATATTTTAGTGGGATAGGTAAAAATAAGCGTATTGCTTTATTTGATACTTTAGTTAATCAAATGGATGATGATGAAATTGTTGCAGTGATAGCTCACGAAGTAGGACATTATAAATTAAAACATATTTATTCAGGGATTGTATTGAATGCAATACAAACAGGTGCTATGCTTTATATTTTGTCTTTATTCTTATTAAATCCTGATTTATTTGCTGTTTTTAAGATGGACAATATATCTATTTATGCTAGTTTGTTATTTTTTTCAATGCTTTATAGCCCAATATCTATGATTATTGGAATATTTTTTAGTATTATTTCAAGAAGGAATGAATTTTCTGCAGATGCATATTCTGCTAAAACAGCAAATATGCCTGAAGCATTAATATCTGGTTTAAAAAAGATGTCTAAAGAAAATTTGAGTAATTTAACTCCTCATTGGTTAAATGTATTCCTAAATTATTCTCATCCACCAGTATTAGATAGAATTAAAGCATTAAAAGGATATACTAAATAATGATAAATAAAAAAATATTATTTTCTATTCCTATGATAGCTATGGGTTTAGTTATGATTATTTTAGGTGCTAGATGGATGATCGTTGATGAGCCTTGGATGCTTGATCAAGTAGCTAATGAAGAACGATTAAATATGAGTTTTGATGAACTTTTTGCGCCAAATATTAATGAAAATCTTCCAGGTTATTTAAGACAAATTTATCGTTTTTTTGGTTTGTGGGTGATAACTATTGGTATGTTTATTGCATTGTTTTCTAGGCCTAAAATTATTGAAAACAATAACATCAGATTGATTTTACTTTTTTGTGTTGGTCTTATGATATATTCTACATTAATTCTATCTTATATATTAATTCCTAGTTCTCCATTTATTTATTTAGGATGGGCTATGTTAATAACGCATTCATTTTCAGTATTTAGTCATATAAAAATTTAGGATTATTTATGGATACATTGAGTCATGCATTATGGGGGAAGGGGCTTTTTGGTTATCGAAAATATCGATGGTTTTCTTTTTTATTTGGAGTAATACCTGACCTTTTATCATTTGGTTTATATTTTTTATTTAATCTTTTAATTAATCCATCTCCTATGAAATTTGGTAAACCTGAACTTTCTGAAATTCCAGAATGGGTATTTATGTTGTATGATTTTTCACATAGTCTAATTATTGCAACACTTTTCATTCTTATTGTTTATAAAATTAATAAAGATTTTTGTTTTCCTATGTTAGCATGGCCATTTCATATTGTTTTAGATTTTTTTACGCATAGTGTGCAATATTTCCCAACGCCAATTTTATGGCCAATTTCAGACTATAGATTTGATGGAATACCATGGTCTAATAAGTATGTAATGCTTGTAAATGTTGTAGGTATTTTTTTAGTGTTTGTTTATAGACGAAAATAATTTACTAATTGCATAACATAAACTTATCTTATGTCCCGCAAAATGTTTTATATGATTTATCAAAATCCTTTGGAATTGTTTGAAATCCATTATGTTTTGCATTATAATTGTATGTATTAGACATTAAATTCAATAATTCATCAAATTCTTTTTTATTTCCATCTGTAGCATTTTTTAATGCTGATTCAACTAAATGATTCCTAGGTATATAAATTGGATTATTCATTTGCATTATTTTATAACTATTTTTATCATTTTTAGTTCTTTCTTCCCATTTTTTTTTCCAGTCATTAAATTCATTAGATGTAAATAAAGAATCTTTGTATCCTTTATTTAAAGTTAAAGCTGCAAATGTGTTTGTATAATCTGCTTTGTAGGATTCCATTAATGTAAGTAGGTCTCTAATTAATAGTTTGTCTTCTTCAATAGGATCTGTGATTCCTAGTTTTTTATACATCATTTCATGCCATTTATTTGAATACTCAATTGGAAATTGATTTAAAACATCTTGAACTAATTGTATAGCTTGATCTTTATCATTTGCAATAAATGGTAAGATAGTTCCTGCAAGTGCAGCTAAATTCCAATAAGCTATATTATGTTGATTGCCAAAAGCATAACGACCATGTCTATCAATAGAACTAAAAACAGTTTTTGGGTTATATGTATTTATAAATGCACAAGGTCCATAATCAATTGTTTCTCCTGAAATACTCATATTATCTGTATTCATTACACCATGAATAAAGCCAACTCTAATCCAATTTATAATTAAATCTATCTGTTTTTTCATAATGAGTTTTAGTAATTCAAGATAAGGTGACTTATTATTTGAAATTTTTGGATAATGTCTATTTATGACATAGTTAATAAAATTTTGAAAATCTTCTTGTGAACAAAATTTTTTTCCATATTCAAAAGTTCCAACTCTAATATGACTAGAAGCAATTCGAGTTAAAATACCACCATTGCTAGCTGACTCTCGGTATACTTTTTCTCCAGTGTCAATGACTGCAAGACTTCTAGTTGTTGGAATTTTTAAATAGTGCATTGATTCACTTATAATATACTCCCTCAACATTGAACTTAATGTCGCTCTACCATCACCTCCTCGAGAAAAGGATGTTTTCCCAGATCCTTTTAATTGAATATCATATAGATTATTATTTGAATCTTTTTGTTCGCCTAATAGTATTGCTCTACCATCCCCAAGCATTGTAAAGTGACCAAATTGATGCCCTGCATAAGCTTGAGCAATAGGTTTTGAATTTTTAGGTAATTTATTACCAGAAAAATAATTAGTAATTAAGGATAGATTATGATTTAAGAATTCCAGATTTAGATTTTTAGCTAAATCTTTATTAAAATAAATTATTTTTGGACTTTGAACTAAAGTTGGTTCTATTCTTTCATAAAAACAATCAGGTAGTTCCAAATAACTATTTTGAAGACTCCAATTTTTATCATTGTTTTTCATAAAAATTTAATAATTATTAATTATTTTTTGTTTTTAAAACAACTACCGTTCCAATAATAGATAGGACTATAGTTAACATCTTAATTTGCCATAAAGATTCTGTATAAGCATATAATGTATATAGGCTGATAAATGTAGCTAACCACATAGATACTAAAATTATAATTTTACTTTTTAATGGTATTACATTATATTCTATATATTGTTTTATTGGATTGCCGTAAAATGGATGATTTATAATTTTATTATATAATTTTTCAGAAGAATTCATGAAAAAGTAAGCAGATATTATCATAAAAATTGTACCTGGAATCAATGGCATATAATAGCCAAAAATACCAATCCCAAAAAAAACAAACCCTAATATTAAATAAATTTTTTTTCTAATATTCATATTCCACATATTTTAAAATAAATTAATTATTATTTAGAATGATATTGATGATTGCAATTATGTCTAATATATTAACAAAATCATCATAGTTTATATCATTACATATATTGTATGCATTATTATTTAGAATATTGTTAACAATTATAATAGCATCTAGAATATTAACAATACTATCATTATTTAAATCACCTAAAATTTCACATAAGTTCTGATTGTAATAATATGCTCCCATATCGAGTCTTGTATTGTCAGGGTCTGTATAAAGGGGATTTCCTGAATCAATACATGGAGATGTATCAGATAGGTAATAAGAGTTTTCTTCGAATTCTGGATTATTAGAAATAATTTCTAGTCCATTTGGAATCCAACTTTGATTCGCTTCAATATTTGAATATTCCACATTATATTCACTAAAGTTGTTTGATGAATAACCATTTATATTTTCATTAATTGAGTTGTTATTTTCTAACCGATTAAAATATATTATTGAATTTTGAATTACTGTACTCCCAATTTCAGTATATATACCTGCTCCTGAGGAAGTTGACAATATAAGATTAGATGCAATAGTTGATTTATTAATTATTATATTTGCATCATAACTGAAAACTCCTCCACCAAATCCATCTGCTATATTATCTGAAATTAATGTTTCTATAAATTCTGAATTTGATTCACTCCCAATCCAAATTCCTCCTCCATGTGAATCTGATACATTATTAGATATAACTGTTTTATCAATATATGCATTGCTACTTCCAATATATAATCCTCCACCAAATCGACTCTGATTATTCTCTATAATACTATTTTCTATATTTATATTGGTAGCAAGTGCTTGAAGACCTCCACCACTTCCAAAAGGAATCATTCCATTTTGGTTAACATGTGAATTAATAATATTTAAAGATTGATTAATAGTAAATATTCCACCACCTTCAGATGCGGTATTATTTTGAATTGTACTATTTTTTAATATTGATTCTGTTTCAGAAGAAGAATTATTATAAATGCAAATACCTCCTCCAGCAAAAGCCTCATTATTTTCTATTATAAGTGAGTCTAATGTTAGTGCTGTATTATGAGAAATAATACCACCTCCAAATCTACTTCCAGAATCTAATAATTCACCAATACCATTTTTAATAGTAAAACCATTTATTAAAACATGATTTCCTGGTGAGTCTATATTAATGGTTGATCCATTAAAATCACCATCAATAATTGTGTTCTGAGGACCATTAGAAGAAATTAAAAATATTTCAAGATTATCAATGATGATGTTTTCTGTATATGTCCCAGAATTAACCAAGATAGTATCATTTTGCATTGAGTTATCAATAGCATTTTGAATAGATAGATAATCTTCTGGAACTTGAATTATATTAGCTGTTAAAATAGAAAAATAAAATAGGTTGAATATATATTTTAATGGGCTGTTCATAATGTTTTTTTATATTCTTTTTCTATTTTTTTTGCATTCTTTAATACAGTATTCCAAGAATCTTTATATTCTATAGGATCTTTCATGTTTATTTTATCGAAAGCAAGTATTCTTTCAATATCAGAACCAGTTTTTCCATCTGATTTTCCTTCTTCATCAGGTTGGTAGCTAGTTAATGTATTTTTAAAAATTTGATTAAAATCTAAATTTAATTTTTTACATGATAAAAGGGCATCTTTGAGAATTTGAGATTTATCTAAATCGATGTATGGTAAATATAAATGAATCTGTTCAGAATCCCAGTTACCAGCTTTAAATGCTGAGAATATTTTTTTATAAAATTCCATTCGACAATCAGGGTAAATTGCATGATCACCGGAATGAACCCCCAATGATAATGATATTTCCTTATTATGTTCTTTATATAATGATAACCCATAGGCATATGTGAAAGATAAAAAAATACTATTTCTATTAGGTACAACTGTATCTTTCATATTTTCTTGTTCATAATAACCTTTTGGTATAGATGTATTTTTATTTGTCAATGAAGAATTAAATAAAGAAATCGCATTAGATATATCGATTATTTTATGATAAACTTTATATCCTGAATCATTTAGATATCGGATATTGTTGGAAGCTTTTTTTAACTCTAAAACATGCTTTTGTCCATAATTGAATGATAATGTATAAACAGTATAATTTTTATTTATCAGATGAAGTAATAGTGATGTTGAATCCATCCCACCGCTTAAACTTATTACTGCTGTTTTATTCATTATTTAGGAGAGTATATTATACCAGTTCCATGATCTTCAGATACTTTAATTTTATCTAAGATTGCAATATGAGGAGATAAATTATCCCAAATCCATTTCGCTAAATATTCACTAGTAGGATTATCAAGACCTTCAACATCATTTAAAACTTTATGATCAATTTTTGAATGTATATATTTATTGAAAATTTTATCAATATCAAAAAAATCTATAACAAATCCATCTTTATTGTTTATTTCACCTTTAGCAAAAATAGTGATATTAAAAGTGTGTCCATGCATTTTTTTACATATATGATTATCATCTAGTTTTGGAAGAAATCTTGATGCGTGTATTCTAAATGTTCTATAAACTTCCATAACTATTTTTTACTTTTTTTACGAATTGTTTTTTCAATGAGTCCCCAAAGTTTTGATGGGACTTTATCCAGCCATGTGAATTGCCCCGCATTATAAATCCATTCTCCTCCATCAATAGTAACAACTTCTCCTGTAATATATGCAGAATAATCAGATAATAAGTAAGCAACTAAATTAGATAGTTCTTGATGCTCTCCGACTCTTTTTAATGGAATTCTTTTAGTCATGTTGATAAATTTAGAAAATCCAGGTGGTACTAATCTATCCCAAGCGCCTTTTGTAGGGAATGGACCTGGAGCAACTGCATTACATCTAATATTATATTTTGCCCATTCTGCAGCAATAGATCTTGTAAAAGATAGAACACCTCCTTTGCTTGCCGCAGATGGTACGACATAGCCTGAACCTGTCCAAGAATATGTTGTTGTTATATTTAATATATTTCCAGGTACACCATCTTCAATCCATTTTTTACCTAACTCTAAGGTGAAATAGCATGTTCCTTTTAAAACAATATCAATAATTGCATCAAAAGCTCCAGTGCTCAATCTTTCAGTAGGACTTATAAAATTTCCTGCTGCATTATTAACCAAAATATCAATTTTCTTAAATTTTTTATATCCTTCATCAATTACTTTTTTAACATCTTCTACATTTCGGACATCTCCTTTTACTGCTAATGTAGAATCTGGATATTCTTTATTAAATTCAGACGCTGTTTTATCAATAACTTCACTTCGTCTACTAGTTATAATTAGTTTTGCTCCTAATGTGACTAAGTATTGTCCCATTGATTTTCCTAAACCTGTTCCGCCACCTGTTATTAATATAACTTTATTTTTAAATGTGTCGTTTGGTAACATTCCATTAATATTCATATTTTTTTTTGAGTCCATAATATTATTTCTTTAATTGCTTGTTTATTATCATTAATCATAGATAGATTTTATACTCTAATTTAGGTAAAAAAATAATATTAATTAAATGGAGAATTAAAATGTCTCAATCTCTTTCAACAATAAGTAGTAATAATCAACTTGAAAAAATTAAAACAGGTTTATTTGTTTTAGCTTTATTTAAAGATCAAAAAATTAATAAAACTATTGATGTTTTTTTTAATGGTCAATTAAGTTCAGCAATGAAAATAGAAAAATTTAATGGTGAGTTTCTAAAGAGGTTTTCTGTTTATTCTTCTAATAATATTAATAAAGTTTTAGTTATTGGTTTAGGTGAAAAATCTAAATATAAAAATGAACAATCTAGAATTGTTGCTTCCATTCTATCTCGAATTGTTAATGGATCAAAATTAAATAAAGTATTTGTTGATGGAAAATCTTTTTTATTAAAGAATGAAATAATTTGTCAATCATTTTTTGAAGGTTTAGAATTGGGTAATTATGAGTTTATTGATTATAAAACTCAAAATGTAAAAGCCAACACATTTCAAAAAGTTGGTGTTTTTGGAGATTATAGCAAAGCTGGGGTTTCTAAAGGATTGATTGTAGGTCGAAGTGTTAATTATGCTAGAAGTTTAGGAAATCATCCAGCTAATATTTTAACTCCAACATATTTGGCTAATGAGTCAAAAAGAATTGCGAAAGCTAAAAATATGAAGTGCACTATAACAGACGTTAGTAAATTTGAAAAAATGGGTTTAGGAAGCTTTTATGGTGTAGCAAGAGGAGCCAAAGAACCTGCTAAAATGATTATTGTAGAGTATAATGGTGGCCCAAAATCTCAAAAACCTATTGCTTTAGTTGGTAAAGGATTAACATTTGAT